>Ga0187893_10004508_pt1 | contig 26371 bp, 21 predicted proteins | sample MA1701074metaG_FD_139574 | JGI IMG/M metagenome (GOLD analysis project Ga0187893, IMG submission 139574) | White microbial mat communities from a basaltic lava cave in the Kipuka Kanohina Cave System on the Island of Hawaii, USA - MA170107-4 metaG ... | reverse complement strand
CGTCGTGGGGGCGCGGCCTCCGACCAGCGCCACGACGACGCCGTAGATGTCACCCTCCGACTTCCGCAGGTCGCGCCACGCCGCGAGCCCGGTGCCGCCAGCGGACGCCACGAGCGCCGGCGTCGTCTGGTCGCGCCGCACCGAGTGGAGCACGGTCCCGCCCGCCGCCCAGCCCGGAGCCAGCGCACCGTCGTGAGTGACCTCGGCGGCGTGGATGTCGGCGCCGCGATTGCCGGCCACCTCCGACCAGCAGAGCAGGAGCCCCCCGGGCACCACGACCGAGGCCACGGCCCCGAACGTGGGCCCCGGGGAGACCATGAAGCCCGAATCCGACCAGCCGGCGGGGACCGATCCCTCCGGCGCGCGCCGGTCCACGACGACGCCCGAGATGCCGATGCCGAAGACGCCCCCGGACTCGTCGGCCAGGAGCCGGCCGACGGTCGAGAGGCTCCGGTCCGCGGGCCAGAGCTGCGCCCCGTTGCCGTCGAGCCGTGCCAGGGCCGTGGTGCCGAACTGCACGAACGCGCCGCCGACGGGATCGGCGGCGAGCCGCGTGGGTACCCGCCGCACCGTGAACGGATCCCCGTACGGGGCGATCAGGTCGGTGAAGTAGCCCGAGGCGCCGTTCGGGAGCGTGAGGTTGGCGAATGCGGGCGAGAAGGTCCCGATGCCGAGGTCCTCGAGGCTGCTCCATACGACCGTCGCTTCGTGCGCCGTGGCATCGAGGAGCGCCGAGGTGAACCGGCTCCCCCCAGGCCGGCCACGCCCGCGACCACCGGGCTCGCCCACACGGGGTCGCCGCTCGGATCGAAGTGCTGGAGCAGCAGGCGCTCGGTGGAGGAATCGAACGTGTTCCAGGCCACGTACAGGTGGCCCGAGGGGTCGGCGGACCACAGGAAGATCCGCCCCGAGGGACCGTTGAGCGTCTCGGTCACGAGTGCGCGCCCGTTCGCCGGCCAGCCGGCAGCGAGCGTGCCGTTCGCCTGCACGCGCTGTGCGAACACGGTGCTCGCGCCCGCGTCGAACCACACCACGAGCGCGCCGCCCGAACCGTCCGGGAACACGCCCGGGCCCCCGGCGCCGCCGCTCTCCGTGACGGGGAGTCCGCCCGCCGGCCAGGCTGGATCCACGCTGCCGTCCGCGAGCACGTGCTGCGCATAGAGGTCGAGCACGCCGCGGCGCGCGTCGAGCCAGGCCACGAGGATGCCGCCGCCGTCCGGGACGGCCGCGGGGCTGGATTGCGCGCCCCGCTCGCGGCAGATGGGCGTGCCCCCGGGCGGGGCCGCGGTGAGCGCCGGGGCCAGCAGCGTGACGAAGAGGAACGATGAGAGGCCGGCTGCGGGGACTCGGACGCGGGACATGGCGCCTCCTCGTGGCGGGAGTGTCCGCGCCCGGGGCCGAGCGCGCGCGGCGGCAGGTGGCCCCTCCAGTCTAGGCCCGCGGAGGGCCGGCTTCAGCAGGTTCTCCCGGCTTCCCGGGCCCTGCCGAGCGCACCGCGGCGGTGAGCGTCCGCGGCGCCGTGCGTCGAGCCGCGGGCACGGCGCGAACGTCCCCTTCGCTTCCCACCGAACGGCCCGCCTTGTCATGCCGCTCGCGCTCGCGACGTGATAGCGTTCGCGGTCGTCATGGCCGTCGGTGGACGCCCGAGCCGACGTGAGGTCCGGGTACGAACGCCGGCCGCACCATCCGGAAGATCCCCCAGGGAGGTAATACCCATGAACCGCGTCGCTCCGAGGCTTCGCACCCTCGCTCCGCTCCTGCCCGCCCTGCTCCTCGTCCTCGCCGGCGCCGCCTCCGCCAAGGACGAGGGCAAGACCGACATCCCGGCCTGCGACCAGAAGATCGGGACGCTGGCCGTGAACGAGCCCGAGGACAAGTGGTGGACGCGGTTCAACCTCGAGTCGCCCGAGGCGCTCATCAAGGTGTACGCGCAGCAGAGCAAGTGCTGGACGCTGGTGGACCGCGGCAAGGGCCTCCAGGCGGCGCAGCAGGAGCGCGCGCTCGCCTCGGGCGGCGAGATGCGCCAGGGATCGAACGTCGGCAAGGGGCAGATGAAGGCCGCCGACTACACGCTGGTGCCCGACATCGCGAACAAGAACGCGAACGCGGGCGGCAAGAAGATCGGCGGCATGCTCGGCGGCATCGTGGGCGGCGGCGCGGGCGCGATCCTGGGCGGCGTGAGCCTCAAGAGCAAGACCGCCGACGTCGTGCTGACGCTCACCGACGTGCGCTCGACCGAGATCATCGCGACGGTGCAGGGGCACGCCAAGAAGACGAACCTCGGTTGGGGCGCGGGCGGCGGCGGCTACTTCGGCATGTTCGCCGCCGCGGGCGCGAGCAGCTACTCGAACACCGAGATCGGCCAGGTCGTGGCCATGGCGTACCTCGATGCCTACATCAAGCTCATGGAGGAGGTGCGAAAGAACCAGCCGGACGCGAAGGGCGACAACGTGCAGCAGGCGGTCACGGTGCAGAAGGCGGGCAAGATGTACGACTCGCCCAGCCTCAAGGGGAATGTCGTGCGCGACCTCGACGTCGGCATGACGCTCTACCCGACCGGCGAGAAGCAGGGCGTGTTCTGGAAGGTGAACGACGAACTCGGGAACGAGGGCTGGGTGGTGAGCACCTCGCTCGCGCTCGCGAAGTAGCGCGAGAGGTCCGGAGGGTCAGGTGCGGCGCATCCAGAGGGCGAGCAGCCCCAGGAGCGCCGCGCCGACCGCCCACAACGCCGCCCTTAGCGAGCGCGGCACGCTCCGCGCCGGGGCCGGCGAGCCATCCGGCGCGCCGAAGCCGCGGCGGATCTCGTTCGCCGCCACGCCGAAGGCGGCCAGCCACGCGAGCACCACGCCGAGGAGGAGCCCCGGGTGGCGCAGGTCGGCGAGCGTGCGGGCCGCGTCCAGCCACACGAACATGCCGGGCGTGCCGGGAGCGCCGGCGAGCGACAGGAGCGCGTAGCCGCCCACGGCGCCCGTCCAGGGATGGCGGCGGAACAGCACCGAGGGCCGCTCGGCGGGCCCCGCGGCGGCGGGCAGGAAGTGCGACAACAGGCTCGCGCCGGTCGCGGCCAGCACCAGGTGCCCGGCCCACGCCGCGAGCCCGCCGTACCCGGCGAACGGGATGCGCATGGGCGCGGCCGCGAGCGAGGCGAGAACCAGCCCTCCCTGGAGCGAGACGAGCGCGCCCACGCGCCGCTCCGGCCGCCACTGGTAGCCGAGCGTGGCGGCCCCGCCCGCGAGCGCCACCGCGGCCGCGAGCGTGAGCAGCGAGCGCACGAGCTGGGCCGCGGTCGGGAACGAGGCGATGCCGTCCAGGTGGCGCAGCAGCCACGCGGCGCCCGCCAGCTGGAGCGTGGCGGCCACGAACGGCGCCAAGTGCGGGCGCGCGCCGTGGAAGAGGTCGGCGGGCCAGAAGTGGAACGGGGCCCCGCCCAGGAGCACGAGCCCGGCGAGGAGCGAGAGCGAGAGCGCGGCGCTCCAGAGCGCGTAGGGGTCGAGTGCCAGCGCCAGCGCCGGCCACTGCTCGCGCGGCCGGGCGCTGCCCGAGGCGAGCGCGAGCAGCGCGTCGCCCGCCCACGAGAGCGCGAACGCGCCCGCCAGCACCCAGGTGATCTTGAGCGCCACCTCGGTCTGCGGCAGGTCGCGCGGGTCGTGCGCGAGCAGCGCCACCGAGAGCCCCGCGGCCAGCGCCGCGCGCGCCGGCGTGAGCGCCCCCGGCCAGGCCACGACGGCGGCGAGCGGCACGATCGTGAGCGCCACGAACGCGGCGTCCCACCACGGCTGCGGCTCCACGTGGCGCACGTGCGCGCGCCGCACCAGCATGGCGGCGGCGAGCGCGGCGAGCGGCGCGAGGCCCGCGACCCAGGGCGGCAGGAGCGCGACGTTCACCGCAACACCGGCAGGAGCAGGGCGAGCACGGCCACGCCCACGAGGAACAGGAGGTACTCCTGCGCGTCACCCGAGTGGAGGTCGCGGGCCGGGGCGCCGAGCGCTCGCGCCACGCCACCGATGGCGGCGGCGAGCTGGCGCTCGATGAGCGTGACGGCGCGGAACGTGGAGAGCGCGAAGTCGCGCGTGCCGCCGGGGAGCGGCGCCCCCGGCGGCGAGCCCGGCGCGGGCGCCAGCCGCCGCACCGGCCACCAGGCGAGCGCCGGCGGCACGAACGCGAACAGCGCGCCCGGCCAGCTCACCTCGAAGCCCTGCCACCACGCCCACGCCAGCGCCAGCGGCCCCGCGAGCAGCGTGGCCACCGCGCCGAGCCGCGAGACGCGCGGCGAGCGGTCCTCCGGCCGCGCCATGGCCCGGCGCTCGGGGGCCTCGACCACGCGCTTCAGCCAGAGCGCGTTCGCGAGCGTGACCGGCACCGCGAGCACCCCGAACTCGAGCGGGTGGAAGCGCCCGCCGCCGAAGCCCATCTCGTTGAGGAGCGGCCAGGCGAGCGACGTGCCGGCGGCCCAGCCCGCCAAGCGCCAGAGCCGCGTGAGCCCGGGTCCGCGACGCGCCGCCTTGCCGCGCAGCTCGGCGGCGAGCGAGATGAGCCGGCCCCCGGCGGCGCCCAGCCAGAGGAGCGCCGCGATCCCGCCCGGGAGCACGTCGCGCGCCACCAGCATCGAGGCCAGCGCCGAGTCGTAGACCACGAGCCAGCGGAGCGAGGCGGTGAGCGAGCGCCGGCCGTAGGCGCGGAGCGAGGCCAGCACCACGGCCACCATCAGCGCGAGCGTGGCGATCTCGCGCGCGAGCGGGGCCGTGGCCCACAGGCCGGCCTGACGCCACAGCACGAGGAACCCGGTGACGGGAAGCAGCGCGGTGAGCCACGCCCCGACCGGGCGCGCCGGACCGGTCAGGTCGGGGAACGGCCGGGACAGCGGCAGCGCCGCCATCAGCTCGAGGCCTGCCCACAGGATGGCGAGCGAGCTCATCGTGCGCAGGAGCAGCATCGGGTCGCGCGCCATGGGCGGCGGCGCGGCCTGGAGCGCCGGCGGCGAGAACGTCGCGTCGGCCGGCGGCAGGGGCACCGGCGCGAGCACGTGCCGGAGCTCGGGCAGCGCCAGGAACAGGGCGGCGGCGAGCCACAGCGCCGTGGGAGGCCGGCGCAGCCAGGCCCAGCGCGCGAGCTGCTCGCTCCGGTCGGGCAGCGAGCGCGCCCACAGCCAGAACGCGAGCGCCACGAGCTCGAGCCCGAGGGCCGCCCACACCACGCCGGGCAGCAGGAGCAGCGCCACGCCGAGCGAGGCCGCCACGGCGCCGGCCCAGCTCGCGGGCACGAACCAGCGGGGCGCGGTCACGGCCGTCAGTCCTGCAGCTCGTGCGCGTCGGAGACGAACGCCGAGCCGGCGTAGCGCTCGCGCCCCGCCGCGATCCGCGTGGCGATGGTGGCGGCGAGCGCGGTGGCGAGCAGCGCGGAGCCCGGCGGCGCGCCCTCGTGCGAGACGTCCACCGAGCGCGCCGCGGCGGTCAGCAGCTCGAGCCCCACCCCGAGCGAGCCCATGGCGACCGCGGCCCGGCGCACATGCCGCCGCGTCATCAGGTGCAGGAGCCCGAGCCCCACGAGCAGCGCGCCGAGCGAGGCGCGCCGCGCGTCGTCGGGGTCGAACGTCTGGCGCCAGACGGCCGCGAGCATGAGCGCGAGCAGCGCGAGCCCGAGCGGCAGCGCGACCGCGCCGGCCTCGAAGCCCCGGCGCCGCACCGGGTGCGGCAGCAGGTCGGGGCGCTCGTCGCGCCCCGAGTGCCAGGCGATCGCGAGCCACGCCACGACCCACGCCGCGCGGATCCACGCGTCCACCGACATCTCGGTCAGGAACAGCACCGCGGCCGCGCCGACCAGGGCCGCGCCGCGCGCCGGCGCGCGGCCGGGCAGCAGCGTGGCGACCAGGATCGCGCCGGGCAGCGCCAGCAGCCGGGCCAGGTGCAGGGGCCCCAGCGACGTCCAGGCCTCGAGCAGGTGCATGTCGTGCCCCGTTCGCGGCTAGGGGATGTGCACGGCCTCCGCGGAGCGCAGCGCGGCGAGGAACGAGGCGGGGCCCTCGGCCTCGCGCAGCGACCGCCGGACGGCCTCTTCCTTGAGCAGACGGGAGATGTTCGCGAGCACCTTCACGTGCATGGCGCCGCCGCTCTCGGGCGCCACGAGCAGGATGAACAGCGTGGCCGGCTCGCCGTCCACCGACTCGAACTCGATGCCCTCGGGCGCCACACCGCAGGCCGCGACGAGCCGGTCCACGAGGCGCGCCTTGCCGTGCGGGATCGCGACGCCGTTCCCGATGCCGGTGCTCATCATGGCTTCGCGCCGGAGCACGCGGTCGAGGATCTCGCCCTGGCTGTCGAGCCCGTGGGCGCGCTCGAGCAGCTCGACCAGCTCGGCGATCGCCTCGCGCTTGGTGCGCGCGCGCAGCCGCGTGGTGATGGCCTGCTCATTGACCAGCTCGGTGAGGCGCATGGGGTCGTCCCTGGCGTGGGTCGGGGCCCCTGCCGGGGCCCGTGACGCAAGGTCCGCAAACTAGTTACGGCACTTCCCAGCGTCAAGCGTCCGGACGGCCGGGAACGCGGTTTTCATGGTCACATCACGGGCGTCGGGGGGTAGTATCGGGTGTGGGCCGGCCGCTCGCCGGGCGCGTCGGCCCTGGTCCCGTTCCGTCCGAGGTCCCCGTGATGCTCCTTCGCCCGCTCACCGCAGCGCTCCTCGCCGTGGCGCTCGCCACGGCCGCCCGACCCGCCTTCGCCGAGGGTCCGCGCATCATCTGCGACCTGCTGGACGGCGTCGCCCGCATCCGGCTCCAGGGGAGCTACGTCGGCGCGCGCTACGCGGTCGAGCGCTCGGACGGCCCGCTGGTCACGGGCGTGCAGCTCTGCGACCTCAACACCCTGTGCGTCGCCGACTGCGTGGTCCTGGACGAGTCGGCGCTCCTGGGCGCCACCTACTGGTATCGCTTCGACGTCGTCTCCCCCGACGGGACGCAGCGGACGTACGGACCACAGCCGGTCACGATCGGCGGCCGGGAGGCCTCCGGGCTCTCGGCCTCGCCCTCCCCCAACCCGCTCCGCGACCGCGGGACGGTGCGGGTCACGGCCGCGCTCGCCGCGGGCCAGCGGGCCGGTAACCCCGCGAGCGCCATGGGGCTTCCCGGCGAGGTCACGCTCGTGGACACGGGCGGCCGCGCGCTCCGCACGCTGTGGCGCGGCAAGCTCGACCTGCTCACGTTCGACGTGCCGTTCGTCGCGCGCGACGCCCGCGGCGAGCCGCTCCCGCCCGGGCTCTACTTCATCGTCCTGCGGGCAGGTGAGCAACTCACCATCTCGAGGGTCGCGGTCGTCCGGTGAGATGACGCGAGCCGGGGCGGACGCCGCTCCGGGCCCATCGCCCGCACGGCCGGGGACGCCGCCGGAAGCGCCCCCGGCCCGCTCCAGACGCGCCGAAGGCACGCACGCGTGTGCTAGACTCTGCACGTCCTGTTGAGTCCCCACCCCTCGCGCGACATCCCCGAGAGGCTCTCCCCCAGTGCTTCAGGGCGGCAGGTGTACGGCTGGGCAGCCGGCAAGGAGGCGGGTTCGCCCATGAGGCAGCAGCACATCGGCTTCCGCGATCTCCTGGAGCGCCTGCTCCCGGTGGACGAGCTGCCGTCCGTGGACCGGCTGCGGGTCCAGCGGGCGCTGCGCTCGGGGATCGCCGTCGAGGTCGAGCGCGCCGCGCTCCGGGCCATGGACCTGCTCGAGCAGCAGGGCGCGCTGCGCCGGATCCCCGCCGAAGGCACGGGCGGCGCCCCGGTCGTGCGCTACCAGCGGCGCGATCAGCACGACGTCATCACGCTCCAGCTCCCCGGGCCCCGGGTCCGCGACGGCGTCACCATCGTCGCCAAGAGCGCGCTCCCCATGCAGGCTCCGGCCCGCCTGGACCAGGTGCGGCGCCTGGTGCGGCTCGACGACCCGCTCACGTTCTCGGACCCGCGCACGGGCACGACCCGCGCCGGGCTCCGCGAGCAGCTCGACCAGGCCGGCCGCGAGCTGCTGGGCGCCGAGCAGGTGCGGTTCGTGCCGAGCGGCGAGGACGAGGCCGGCCCGTCGGAGACCCGGCCGCTCGACGCCTCGCTCGCCGCCGACGCGCTCAAGCACCACGGCATGATGTTCTACTGTCCGGACACCGAGCGCTCGGGATCGCTCGCCCACGCGGCGCGCGCGGCCGGCGCCCGGTCGCTCGTCGTGCTCGCGGTCACCGGCAGCGACGGCAAGCCGCTCGGCCTGCTCGAGGTGCTCGCGCCCGAGCCCGACCCGTGGCGCCCGGCGGACCTGGCGCTGGTCGCGCTGCTCGCCGAGTTCGCGGGCGGCGTGCTCGAGCGCGCCACGCGCATCGAGAAGCTCGTGTTCGTGGACCCGCTCACGACCGCCTACAACCGCTCGTACTACGACCTCCAGGTCCGGAACGAGATCGCGCGCGCCCAGCGCGAGCAGAGCTCGCTCGCGCTGCTGATCTGCGACATCGACGACTTCAAGTCGTTCAACACGTCGTTCGGCTACGAGGCCGGCAACCAGGTGCTCGTGCAGGTGGCCGCGGCGCTTCGCGGCGGCGTGCGCCCTTTCGACACCGTGGCGCGTTGGGGTGGCGAGGAGTTCGCCGTGCTCCTGACACCGCCGGTGGTCGAGAGCGACGTGCTCGCGATCTCCGAGCGGCTCCGCGCCGCGGTCGAGGACACCGGCATCCGCCTCGAGGGCCTGGACGGCCGCGCGCATCGAGTGAACGTCACCGTGAGCCTGGGCGTGGCCATGTTCCCGGACCACGCCGACAACCCCCAGGACCTGTGGCGGCTCGCGAACCAAGCCCTGCTCGAGGCCAAGCGCCCCCCCAAGAACCAGGTCGTGTTCTACCGGCCGCGGGGGAAGCGCGGGAGCGAGACCGCCTAGTGTGGTGTCCCGGTGGTTCGTTGGCGCGGCAAGACGCGTGTTCGAACGACTGGTTCGGGAGCCATTCGCCGACGTCGTGATGACGTCCGGCCTCAGGTCTGCGGCAGCTCCTTGAACAGGCGCCGGGCGAGGCCCGCGAGCTGCGGCTCGCGGCCGAGCTTGTCGAGGTCCTCGCGAAGCCGGAAACGCAGCGCCGTGCTCTCCTGGTCGGACTCGATCGTGTTGAACACGCGGATGACCATGGCGCGGATCTCGGGCTTCATGCGCACCGAGATGTCCTTCATCTGGAACACGATCCGCCCCATCTTCGACGAGGGGTCGAGCTTCTTCTCCTTCATGCGTGGGCTCCCTCCGGGGTGCGGGCCGGCTGCGTTGCCCGGAACACGTACTGCCCGCCCTCGTACGCCACCTCGACCGTGTCGCCGGGCTTGAACGCGCCCTCGAGGAGCTTCATGGCGAGCGGGTTCTGCACCCGGCGCTGCAGCGTGCGCTTGAGCGGCCGCGCGCCGAAGTGCGGGTCGTAGCCCTCGCCGGCGAGCGCGTCGCGCGCGGCCCCGGTGAGGATGAGCGCCAGGCCCCGCTCGTGCAGCAGCTTCCGCAGCGACTCGGCGTGCAACTCGACGATGTGGCGGATCTGCTCGCGCGTGAGCTGGCGGAACACCACCGTCTCGTCGAGCCGGTTCAGGAATTCCGGGCGGAAGTGCTGGCGCAGCGCCCGCTGGACGAGCGACTCCATCTCGGCGCGGTCGCCCTCGCCGAACTCGAGGATCGCGTCGGAGCCCAGGTTGCTGGTCATGATGACGAGCGTGTGCTTGAAGTCCACGGTGCGCCCCTGGCCGTCCGTGAGCCGCCCGTCGTCGAGGAGCTGGAGCAGCACGTTCAGCACCTCCGCGTGCGCCTTCTCGACCTCGTCCAGCAGGACCACCGCGTACGGGCGCCGCCGGATCGCCTCGGTGAGCGCGCCGCCCTCCTCGTAGCCGACGTAGCCGGGGGGCGCGCCGAGCATGCGCGCGACGGTGTGCTTCTCCTGGTACTCGCTCATGTCGAGCCGCACCATGGCGCGCTCGTCGTCGAACAGGAACTCGGCGAGCGCGCGGGCCAGCTCGGTCTTGCCGACGCCGGTCGGGCCCAGGAACAGGAACGAACCGATCGGCCGCCTGGGGTCCTGGAGCCCGGCGCGCGCGCGGCGCACCGCCTCGGACACGGCGCGCACGGCCTCGTCCTGACCCACGACGCGGGCGTGCAGGCGCTCCTCCATCCTCACCAGCTTCTGCATCTCGCCTTCGAGGAGCCGCGACACCGGGATGCCGGTCCACTTGGCGACCACCTCGGCCACGTCCTCCTCGTCCACCTCCTCCTTGAGCATGCGCTGCTTCTGCTGCAGCACGGCGAGGCGGGCGGTCTCCTGCTCGAGCTGGCGCTGGAGCAGGAGCAGGTCGTTGTTGCGGATGCGGGCGACGGTCTCCAGGTCGCCCTGGCGCTCCGCGCGCGCCTCCTCGAGCTTCAAGCGCTCGCGGTCGGCCTTGAGGTCGCGGATCCTCGTGACCGCTGCCTTTTCCTTCTTCCAGTGCTCCTCGAGCCCGGACATCTCGCCGCGCAGCCGCGTCAGCTCGCCGTCCAGGCGCGCGAGCCGCTCCTTCGACCCGGGGTCGGACTCCTTCGCGAGCCCGATGCGCTCGATCTCGAGCTGGCGCACGCGGCGGTGGATCTCGTCCAGCTCGACCGGCATGGAGTCGATCTCCATGCGCAGGCGCGAGGCCGCCTCGTCGATCAGGTCGATGGCCTTGTCGGGCAGGTGGCGGTCGGCGATGTAGCGGCTCGAGAGCATGGCCGCGGCCACGAGCGCGGCATCCTTGATGCGGATGCCGTGGTGCACCTCGTAGCGCTCCTTCAGGCCGCGCAGGATGGCGATCGTGGCCTCGGTGTCGGGCTCGCCCACGAACACGGGCTGGAACCGGCGCGCGAGCGCGGCGTCCTTCTCGACGTGCTTGCGATACTCGTCCAGCGTCGTGGCGCCGATGCAGTGCAGCTCGCCGCGCGCGAGCGCGGGCTTGAGCAGGTTGCTCGCGTCCATGGCGCCCTCGGCGCCGCCCGCCCCGACCAGCGTGTGCAGCTCGTCGATGAACAGGACGACGCGGTTCTCGGCGTTCGTGACCTCCTTGAGGACGGCCTTCAGGCGGTCCTCGAACTCGCCGCGGAACTTGGCCCCGGCGATGAGCGAGCCGAGATCCAGCGCGACGACACGCTGGTCTTTCAGGCTCTCGGGCACGTCGCCCGAGACGATGCGCTGCGCGAGCCCCTCGGCGATCGCGGTCTTGCCCACCCCCGGCTCGCCGATCAGGACCGGATTGTTCTTGGTGCGGCGCGACAGCACCTGCACGACGCGGCGCACCTCGTCGTCGCGGCCGATCACCGGGTCCAGCTTGCCGAGCCGCGCGGCGGCGGTGAGGTCGCGGCCGTAGCGGCTCAGGGCCTGGTACTTGTCCTCGGGGTTCTCGTCGGTCACGCGCTGGCCGCCGCGCACGGTGGCGAGCCCCTGGAGCAGCGAGTCGCCGGTCACGCCCGCCTGGACCAGCACGCGCTGCGCGGCGTGCGGATGCTCGGCGTCCGCGAGCGCCATGAGCAGGTGCTCCACGCTCACGAACTCGTCCTTGAGCCGCCCCGCGTGCGCCTCCGCGCGTTCGAGCACCGAGCGCAGCTCGTTCCCCAGGAGGAACGTGCCGCCCTGCACGCGCGGCAGCTTCATGAGCGCCGCCTCGCTCGCGGAGGAAAGCGTGGACGGGTTGACGCCCAGCTTCTGGAACACGGCCGAGACCGTGCCGCCGTCGTCCGCGAGCAGCGAGGCGAGCAGGTGCTCGGGCCGCAGCTCCTGGTGCGAGCGGTCGCGGGCGATGCGCTGGGCGCGCTCGAGAGCCTCGCGCGAGCGTACGGTGAAGCGTTCGAGATCCATGTGGGAACCTCCCCGTCCACGGATGCCGAAACTAGCACAGGGATTCCCGGGGAAGGCCACGGGCGCGCCAGCGTTCCGTCAGGTCCTGGCGATGCCGGTGAGGCGCGGGCCGCCCGCCGCGGGATGCAGGCCGGCGGGCGCGACGGAGCGGGAGGCCGCGGCGGGCGCGGCCGTCAGGCCGCGCGATCGAACCAGGGCAGCAGCACCGGCACCAGGCGCCGCGCGAGCTCGGGGTGCTCCATGGCGAACCACACCGCCTTCTTGAGCGCCGGCCACTCCAGCTCGCCCTTCTCGATGCGGGCCGCGAGGTCCTTGAGGCGGGCGCGCGTCTCCTGGCGGCGGCTCGCGGGCACCTTCATGTCGTCCAGGTCGTCCACCATGGCCGCGATCGCGATGGCGTCGGGGTCCTGGTAGCCGGAGGCATCGCGCTCACGGTCCCGCTCGCGCGCCCTCCCGCGCTCCGCGTCGCGGGCTCGCTTCACCCGCCGTCCGGTGGCTCCGAGGACCGGCGAGGAGCGCATGAAGTCCTCGGTCGCGCGCGCGAACGCCTCGGGGTCCACGCGGCCCACGGCCGAATCGGCGTCCGCGTCCTCGGCGGCCGGCCCGCTCCTGGCCGAGCGGCGCCGCGGCAGCGGCAGGATCCTCGAGCGCGGCGCACGCTCGGGCTCGTCCTCCTCGGCGGGGTCGGGATCCCCGGCCGGCGGCGAGGCCGAGAGCAGCTCCTCCACCGGCGCGCCCACCTCGATCTCGGGCGCCTCGAGCGGCTCGCCTTGCTCCGGCGCGGATGCGCTCGCCGGGACGGCCTGGGGCGCGACGGCCTGCGCTTCAGGCACGGGCACGACGGGGCGCTCGGTCGGCTCCTCGCCATGCGCCCCGGGCGCTGGGGCTAGCGTGGCGGGCGTGTCCTCCCCGGACGCCGCGGGCGTGACGGGAGCCGCAGAGGCCGGCACGGGCCCGGGCGGGGTCTCCGCCGCCGGTGCCGTGTCGCGGAAGCTATCGCTGAGGAGCGACTCGATTGTGACCTTCTCGATGGCGCCGCGGAGCGTGGTCGGGCGCGACATGACGACCGAGACGCCGGGCTCGTACGGCCGTGGCTCGGCGGCCGCGGGCGGCGCACTGGCGTCGGGCGTGGCCGGCGTGCTCGCGGCCGCCTCGGGCTCGTGCCCGGCCGGCGCGGGCCCGACGGGAGCCGGCGGCGAAGGCTCCGGAGCCGGACCGGCGGCCCGAGGCGGGGCCTCGGGCGTCGGGCCGTGCGCCTCCGCGCTCGGGACCCCGGCCCGCGGCAGCGGCCAGGCGCCCGAGGGGCGCGGCGTCTCGGCGGCGGGCAGCTCCCCGGCCGGCGGCGCGGCCGGCGTCGCCTCCGCCTCTGCCTCCGGGGACCCGGTCGGCGTCACCTGGAGCGGCCGGGTGGGGGGCGCGAGGCGCGGCACGACCGCGCCGCCGAGCGGCACGATGTCGAGGTCGCGGACGGGCTGAGTCGGCGCGGCCGCCGGCAGGTCGAGCGAGGGCAGGTTCGCCGACGAGCGCGACTCGCGCGGCGGCGGCGAGAAGGCCTTGGCGGAGAGCTGCGAGAAGCCGAGCAGGTCGAGGAGCCGCGCCCGCATGTTGAGGCCCTTCCTCCCGGACCGCGGCGCCGCCGGCGAGGTGCCCGGGCCGGCCGGCCCCGCGCCCTCGGCGCGAGGCAGCGGCGGAGGCGCCGGAAGATCCGCCGCGTCCGCACGCGGGGCGCTGTCCACAAAGTCGGCGAAGGGGTTCGACGCCTCGCCCGAGGACGGCGAGCCGGAGCCCAGATCCCCCGCGGGCAGGTCCACGGTCGGGAAGTCCACCTCGAACTCGCCGCTCGAGCCGCCGCTCCCCATGACCACCTCGTCGGGGACCTCGGGGACGCCGTGCGCGCGGATGTCCTCGATCAAGCCGTTGAGGACCCGCACCGCCTCATGGCAGCCGCGGCTGTACCACTCGCGCTGGGCGCGCACGTCGGCGTGTGTCTCGGGAGGCGAGAACGGGATGCGCAGGAAGCGCTCGAGCCGCGTCCGGTCGCCCGGCCAGATGCGCTGCAGCGTCGTCAGCGTGACCTGCCGCCAGTTCTTGAATATGGGGTCACGCGAGGTGGCGTTGCGGATGCCGCCGAGGTCGGCGCGCTGCCGCTCGAGCCACTCGATGGCGCGGAGCGCCGACGGGCTCGGGCTCACGCGTGGGCTCCGCCGCGGCGCGCGGCCGGCTCACCAGTCCGAGAAGCGCTCCTCGCGCCAGGGATCGGCCTCGTTGTGATAGCCGTTCCGCTCCCAGAACCCCGGCTGGTCGCGCCCCACGAGCTCGATGCGCGAGATCCACTTGGCGCTCTTCCAGAAGTAGCGTCGCGGCACGACCAGCCGAAGCGGCCAGCCGTGCTCGGGCGTGAGCGGCTGCTCATCGTGCCGGTCGGCGAGCAGGACGTCATCCTGATCGAGCTCCTGGAGGGGCAGGTTTGTGGTGAACCCTTGCGCGGCATGGATGATCGCGAATCGCGCCTCGGGCAGCGGGCGGGCGCGCGACAGCACCTCACGGATCGAGACGCCTTCCCAGACGTTGTCGTACCGGCTCCAGCGCGTGACGCAGTGGATGTCGGACCGCACCTGGATCCGCGGCAGGGCCTGGAAAGCCTCCCAGGTCCAGCGTTGGGGCTCGGCCACGAGGCCGTCCACGCGCAGCTCCCACGAGGCGAGCTCGATGCGCGGGACGGAGCCGTAGTGGAGCACCGGCCACTTCTCCGTCTTCACCTGTCCCGGCGGGAGCCTGGGCTCCCGGACGGGGCTGAGCCGGTTATCGGCCGGTTGCGAATCCATGTTCATCTGCATCTCGCATGGGGGTGGGGGCCCGGGTGGGGACGGGCCGGGGCCCTGGGCCCCGGCCCGTCCCGTGGACTTCAGAAGTCGCTGCTCAAGCTGGCGAAGAACGATCGTCCGGGCTCGTCGAGCGAGCCAAGGGGATAACGATACTTCCGGTCGGAAAGGTTCCTGATGCCGGCCACCAGGCGCTGCCCCGAGGGGGTGGTCACGCCCAGGGAGAGGTCTCCCACCAGCCACTCCTTCTTGAACTCGGCCGACTGGGGTACACCGGGGGTGGGCAGCGGCATGCGGTTCGTGCGCCACGACCAGCGCGTGCCCGCCTCGAGCCACAGCCGGCCGCGCGGCTCGTTCCAGCGCAGCCACGTGCCGCCCTTGAGCGGGGGCACGCCCGGCAGCGGCGCCCGGTCGGCGCCGGTCACGCCGTAGAGCGAGGCGATGGCCCCGGCGCTCGTGATCTCGCCCACCTGGCCGGCGAGCGTGGAGCGCACGCGCCAGTCGCGCAGGAGCGAGTACTCGCCCTCGAGCTCGGCGCCCCAGATGCGGGCCTTCGAGATGTTCGTGTAGCGGTAGGTCGGCTGCCCCTGGGCCTCTGGCACGGGCGGCACCGAGATGGCGTCGATCAGGTCGGTGTACGTCGCCAGGTACGCGTTCCCCGCCAACGCGAGCGGTCCCGGTCCCCAGCGCAGGCCGAGGTCGTAGGACACGCTCTTCTCGGGCTCGAGCGCCGGGTTGCCCACCACGAAGCCCACGCTCGCCGCGCCGTCGAAGTAGAGGTCCTGCGCGTTCGGCTGCCGGTACCCGTTCGCGATGTTCCCCGACACGTGCAGGTCGGCGAGCGGCTGCCAGACGAGGCCCACCGAGCCGCTCAACGCGTCGTTCCGGGTGGTGCGCTCGGTGAACGAGAAGCCGGGCGCCAGCGGACCGGCCTTGGCGTGGTAGCGGTAGTACGAGTAGCGGCCGCCCGTGGACAGCGTCCAGCGCGGCGAGAGGTACCAGTCGTTGTTGAAGAACAAGCCCAGGTTGTCGAACTCGCCGTCGGGCACCGACTGCGTCACGCGGAAGGCGGTCGCGCCCGCGGAGTCCGCACCGGCCACGTCGTTGAAGTGGTAGGTGCGCCGCCGCACGTTGTCGCCGCCGGTGAGGTCGCGTGCCGCGTCGAGGCCCGCCGTCCACAGGTAGCGCGGCTTGCGGTGCGAGGTGAGCTGGATCTGCGCTCCGAACGTGTTCAGGTCGAAGAAGCGGTCCTGCTCGGTGAGGGCGCGGGTCGAGCCCGGGCGCGGCGGCACGCCGAACGAGCCGTACATGAACGGCGCCAGGTCCTGGGTCGAGTAGAAGTTGCGGCGCTCGCGCTGCCAGTAGGCGCGGATGCGCGTGGACTCGACCCAGCTCTCGTCGTAGCGCTTGTCGAGCGCGAGGTTCGCGACGTCGCGGTCGTAGTAGCGGAACAGGAAGTCCTGCGACGCTCCGGGGAACGCGAACGAGAGCCCGGGGATGCCGATGCCCTCGCCGCGGTAGAGCTGGTAGCCGGTGCGGAGCGTGACGCGCGGCGTCAGGTCCCAGCGCAGGTTCGCGGCGCCGTTGCCGTCGCGGAACGCCGAGTTCCGCACCGTCCCCGAGGGCGCCTCGAAGTCGCGCGTGTCGCTCCAGCCGCCGGTGACGATGGCCGCGAGCGGGCCCCAGGTGGGGCGCAGCTCGAGCTGGCCGCCGAACGAGCGGTCCACGCTCGCGCCGCCCAGGCGCACGCTGCCCGCGAGCCCGGGCGTGCTGCCCAGGGTGGGCAGCGGGTCGCGCGTGATCAGGTTGAGCACGCCGCCGATCGCGTCGGAGCCGTAGGCGACGGACGAGGGCCCGCGCACCACCTCGACCCGGTCGATGATCGTGGCGGGCACGAGCGAGGGGTGCGGCCCGTTGCCGCGCGCGCTGTTCATGGGCATGCCGTCCATGAGCACGAGCACGCGCTGGCCGGAGAGCCCGCGCAGAACGACGCGCTGCTCCCAGGGGCTGTCCTTCGAGTTGTCCACGCCCGGGAGCTGCTGGAGCGCGTCGCCCACGACGAGCGGCGAGAGGTCGCGGAGCTGGCCGCGCGAGAGGAACGAGAGCGCCTGCGGCGACTCGTAGTAGCGGCGCGGATAGCGCGAGCCGGTGACGAGCGTGGCGTCGAGGAACTTGACCGGGCGGCTGGTGTCGGCGAACGCCGACGTCGCGGCCACCGGCTGGTCGGCGCGGGCGGGCGCCGCCGCGGCCGGGGCGAGCAGCAGGGCGAGTACGAGGCTCGACCCCGCGGGTCGGGAACGGAGCGACATGGTGGGTCCTTTCGGGTCGGGGGACCGCCGCGTTCGGACGCGGCAACCGGCGAGGGGTAGCAACGCCGGAGGCGCGGGTCAAACGCGCGGCGAACGGCGCGGCGCGAAGCGGACCCATGCAGGCTCGCATTCCCGGGCCCTGCGAGGGGTCCACCCACCCCTTCCGTCAATCCTCCGTCAGGGCCTTCGAGCGCCCGCGCTTCTTCTCGGACTGTCGCTGCTTCCCGGCGAGCCGCCGCTCCACGGCGGCCTTGCCCGGGCGCGTGGCGAGGCGCGGCCTGGGCTTCCGCCGACGTGCGGCCAGGGCCCGCGCGATGCGCTCGAGCGCGAGCTCCCGGTTCCGGAGCTGCGAGCGGTGCTCGGTGGCCACACGCACGATCCCCGTGGGCCGGTGCCTCATGCGCACGGCCGACTCGGTCTTGTTCCGGTGCTGGCCGCCGGCCCCCGAGGCCCGGTAGGTCTCCACGTCGCACTCGCGGAGGAGCGCGCGCAGGTCGTCGCGAAGGGCCATGGCGCGAGCCTACGCGCGCGCCTCCCCCGGTGGAAGCCCGGGCCGCCGGCCGCGCCGTTGCGAGCGCCGGGCGCTCCCCCTACCTTGCCCGTGTGGACATCCCGCCCTTCTCCATCTTCTCCGCCGTGAGCGAGCTGTTCGTGACCGCCGGCGTGCTCTACGTGGTCCGTAGGAACTGGACACGGCGGGCGTTCCCGTTCGCGCTCTTCATCACCGTGGTGCTGTTCGAGGCGCTCGTCAACGTGCTGTACATGGCGAACCGCGCGGCTTCCGCCGCGGCGGCCGCGCCCGGCTCGGCCGAGGCACTCCCCACCGCCATGAAGCTCGGCTTCGCCGCGCACGGCATCCTTTCGCTCGTCGCCTACCTCGTGTTCGTGGTGCTGGGCGCACTCGCGCACCAGGAACAGAAGGCCGGACGCTGGTTCTTCCGGGACCGCCCGGCGCTCACGCGCGCCTTCGTGGTGCTGTGGCTCGTGAGCATCGCCTCGGGCGAGGCGATCTTCGTGTTCCGCTACCTGGTGTGACCGCGGGCGCCCCGCCGCCCGCGGGCGGGCCGCCGCGCGCTCGGCGCCTGCTTTCGCCGCTCCTCGTCACGCTCTGGGTGCTGCTCTCAATCGAGGGCGCGGGCGGGCTCGTCATCTTCCTCGCACGGCTCGCCGCGGGCGAGACGCCCGGCGAGACGCTGCACGTGCTGGCGGGCGCGCTGCTCGCACCCGTGTACGTGATCTACCAGTGGCGGCACTGGACACGCGTCCGCCCGTGGCGGAACCGGCTCGACCACGCCCTCGGGCTGATCGCGGCCGCGAGCATGGCCGGCGCGCTCGGCACCGGGCTCGCGCTCGCGCTCCCGTGGTGGGAGCTGCGCGTGGTGCGGGGAAGCGCGGAGAGCGTTCCCTACCCGCCGCTCTGGAGCGCCGCGCACAACCTGATGAGCATGCTCGTGCTCACGTTCGTCGCCGCGCACGTGGCGACGGTGCTCACGCGGGAGACTGCCGCGAAGCCGGGGCGATGATAGGCTCCGCCGGCCGCCGACCCGAAACGCGCCGACCGGCCCGCGCGGCGCGGCCCACCCATCGAACCCGAGGCGAGAGGACCGACGTGAATCCGAACCAGGCACTCTGGGAGAAGGGCGACTTCACCCGCATCGCCGCGAGCATGCGCGAGAGCGGCGAGGAGCTGGTGGCGAAGCTGGGCGTCACGAAGGGCATGAAGGTGCTGGACCTGGGCTGCGGCGACGGCACCACCGCGCTGCCGCTCGCGCGCGCCGGCGCCGACGTGCTGGGAGTGGACATCGCGCGCAACCTGGTGGAGGCCGGGAACCGGCGCGCGCAGGCGGAACGACTCGCGAACCTGCGATTCGAGCACGGCGACGCCACCGCGCTCACCGGCCTCGCGGACGGCTCGTTCGACCTGGTCGTGAGCATCTTCGGCGCGATGTTCGCGCCGCGGCCGTTCGACGTGGCGAAGGAGATGGTGCGCGTGACGCGGCCCGGCGGCCGCATCGTGATGGGCAACTGGATCCCGAACGACCCGACGCTCGTCGCGCAGATCCTGAAGGTCAGCTCGGCCTACTCGCCGCCGCCGCCGGAGGGGTTCGTGAGCCCCATGACGTGGGGCGTGGAGTCGCACGTCACCGAGCGCTTCGCCGCCGCCGGGGTGCCCGCCGGGCGTGTCTCGTGCGAGCGAGACACGTACACGTTCCGCTTCCCGGGCACGCCGGAGGAGTTCGTGGCCACGTTCCGCGGCTGGTACGGGCCCACCATGAACGCGTTCGAGGCCGCGGCGAAGGACGGCCGCGAGGACGCGCTCGAGCAGGAGCTGCGCGCGCTGTTCAAGGCGCAGAACCGGAGCACGGAGCCGGGCCGGACGAGCATCCCGGCCACGTTCCTGCGCGTGACGGTCGCGCGGTGAAGCCGCCCGCGGGCCGCGCCGGCGCGGCCCGCCGGCTTCACGCCTTCGCCTGGAGCCACCTCGCGAGCCAGCCGTGCACCTCGCCGAGCCAGAGCAGCGCGTTCCTCGCCTTGAGCACCCAGTGGTTCTCGTCGGGGAAGTAGACGAGCCGCGCCGGCACACCCTTGGCCTTGAGCACGCCGTAGAGGAGGAGCCCCTGCCCGACCGGCACGCGGTAGTCCCTCTCGCCATGGATCACGAGCGTGGGCGTGACCATGCCCTTCGCGAATCGGATCGGTGACCAGCGGTCCTGCTTCTCGAGCCCGTCCCACACCTCGCCGCCCGCGGCCTTGCCGCGGCCCTGGGTGATGTCGCTCGCGTACTGGGCGGTGAGGTCGGCGACGCCGGCGTGGCTGATGGCGCACCGGAAGCGGTCGGTGTGCCCGACGATCCAGGTGACCAGGTAGCCGCCGTAGCTGCCCCCGGCCACCGCCATGCGCTGCTCGTCCACGAGGCCCGAGGCCACGAGCGCATCGGTGGCCTTCATCACGTCCTCGTACGGCCGCGCCGCCCACTCGCCCTGGATGCGCTGGGCGAAGTCCTGGCCCCAGCTCGTCGAGCCCTGGAAGTTGACGAGCGCCACCACGTAGCCGGGCGCGGCGAACGCCTGCGCGTTCCAGCGCGGGTGCCAGACGTCGCCGAACGTGCCGTGCGGACCGCCATGGATCATGTGGACGAGCGGGTACTTCTTCGCCGGATCGTGGCCGGGCGGCAGCACCACGTACATCTGCACCGGCTCGCCGCGCGAGCCCTCGATCGTGAGCTCGCGCACCTCGCCCGTGGCGAAGCGGGCCGCGTGCTCGTCCGTGAACGAGGTGACGCGCGCGGGAGCGCCGCCGGCCTGCGGCAGCACGTGCACCTCCGCGGGACCGGCGAGCGTCGCGAGCAGCGTCGCCACCTTGCCGCCCGCGAGCGGCGTGACGCCCGACGTGCTGCCCTGGGCGGTCAGCGCGCGCGGCTCGCCCCGGCCGTTCCAGGCGTAGAGCTTCTGGCGCGCCTGGTGCTCGGCCTCGAAGAGGAGCGTGCCGTCGGCGGCGAACTCCCAGTGGACCGGCATCAGGTCCCAGTCGCCGAGCCATTCCTCGTGCCGCCCCGCGCCGTCCCCGGCGGGGGCGCCGCGGTCCATGCGCATGAGGCGTGGGCGGTCGGCGTAGAACTCGGGGTCGTGCGTCATGCCGTAGACGAGCCAGCGGCCGTCCGGCGAGTAGCGAGGCCGCAGATCGTCGGCCGGATGGCCCTCGGTGCGGCAGGTGAGCGCGCCGCCCGCGACCGGCACGGTGTAGATGCGGCTCACGATGAGCGAGCGCGCAGGGTCGAACGAGATACCGGCGAGCGCGAGCTCCCGCCCGTCCGGGCTCACGTCGTACTGCCCCGCCGGTTCCATCCAGTCGAACCACACCGTCGAGTCGGGCGTGAGGTCGGTGAGCGTTCCGCTCGCGAGGTCGTGCCGGAACAGGTGCGGCACCTCGCCGTTCGCGAGCCACGTGTCCCAGAAGCGGTAGAAGCGCTCCTCGGTCACGACCGCCCTGACCGGATCGTCCGCGCGACGCTTGAGCTCGGCGACCGTTCGCTCGGGCGTCAGGTGCCCCTGCAGCAGCATCGCCGCGAACACGATCCCCGAGCCGTCCGGGAGCCAGCGCGGGTCGAACACGCCGAGCGGCAGCTCGCTGAGCTTCCGCGCCTCGCCGCCCTCCAGCGGCATGAGCATGAGCTGCGCCTTGCCGTTCGAGTCCTTGCGCGTGAACGCGAGCTGCTTCCCGTCGGGCGAGACGCGCGGGTCGGCCGCCGAGACGTCCGGCGAGGTGAGCGCGACCGGCGCGCCGCCGGCGAGCGGGACGCGGTAGAGCTGCGTGCGCGGCTCGTTCTTCTCGATGAGCCACCGCGTGACGGGGACGATGAGCGCGCTCCCGTCCGGGAACGCCGCCGGCGTCCCGAGGCGAGGCAGCGCCCAGAGATCCTCGGCGGTGACGGGGCGCGGGCCGCGGCGGGCCGCGTGCACGGTGGTCATGGCGAGGCTCGTGGCGGGCATGGGGGCCTCCGAGGGTGCGCGGTCGGCGGTCGGGAGGTCAGCATAGCGTCTCAGGGCCGCGTCCGTCGCAGGTCGATCGCCGAGTGGCCGGCCCGGTTGACCGTCGTGCCGACCCCGCTATCCTGTGGGGTCCGGAACCACGTACGGGCCCGCCCGCGCCACGCGGGCCGGTGCAGGCGCGAGCCACGCGCCCCCGGGGCCCCGGGACCGTGCGCCGCCCGAGACGGCGGCAGGACAAGGACGACATGAGCATCGCCAAGCCGGATCCCTCCTCGCTCGACGACCGCCGCGAGTCCGAGCGCTTCCAGCTCAACATGCTGATCGGGTTCAAGCGCCAGCTCCCCGACAGCGACCCGGTCGAGACCCGCGAGTGGCTCGAGGCCCTGGACGGCGTGGTCGAATCGCAGGGCCGCGAGCGCGCCGACTTCCTGCTCCGCCGCGTCCTCAAGCGCGCCCGGCAGCTCCACGTGGGGCTGCCCGGCCTCGTCCAGTCGCGCTACATCAACACCATCTCCCCGGAGCAGGAGCCGCCGTTCCCGGGCGACGAGGAGATGGAGAAGCGCGTCCGGCGCATCATCCGCTGGAACGCGGCCGCCATGGTCGTGCGCGCGAACGCCAAGTTCTCCGGGCTCGGCGGGCACCTGTCCACCTACGCCTCCGCCGCCAGCCTCTACGAGGTGGGCTTCAACCACTTCTTCCGCGGCAAGGACGACGGCGGCTCCGGCGACCAGATCTTCTACCAGGGTCACGCCGCGCCCGGCATCTACTCGCGCGCCTACCTCGAGGGCCGCATCAGCGAGTCCCAGCTCGAGCACTTCCGCCGCGAGGTGGCGCGCGGCCGCGGGCTCTCGAGCTACCCGCACCCGCGGCTCATGCCGGAGTTCTGGGAGTTCCCCACCGTGAGCATGGGCCTCGGGCCCATCACCGCCGTCTACCAGGCCCGCTTCAACCGCTACCTGGCCGCGCGCGGGCTGGCCGACACCTCGGGCTCGCGCGTGTGGGCGTTCCTCGGCGACGGCGAGATGGACGAGCCCGAGTCCACGGGCGCGCTGTCGCTGGCCGCGCGCGAGGGGCTCGACAACCTCACGTTCGTGGTCAACTGCAACCTGCAGCGCCTGGATGGCCCGGTGCGCGGCAACGGCAAGATCATCCAGGAGCTGGAGGCCATCTTCACCGGCGCCGGCTGGAACGTGATCAAGGTCATCTGGGGCAGCGACTGGGATCCGCTCCTGGCCCAGGACTACGACGGGGCGCTCGTCGAGCGCATGAACGACACGGTGGACGGCGACTGGCAGAAGTACGTGGTGGAGTCGGGCGGCTACATCCGCGAGCACTTCTTCGGGGCCGACCCGCGGCTCCTCAAGATGGTCGAGAACCTCTCGGACGCGCAGATCAAGCGCCTGCGCCGCGGCGGGCACGACTACCGCAAGGTCTACGCCGCCTACGCCGCAGCCGTGGCGCACCGGGGACGGCCCACCGTGATCCTCGCCAAGACCGTGAAGGGCTGGGCGCTGGGCACGGGCGCCGAGGCGCGCAACGTCACCCACCAGAAGAAGAAGCTGGACCTGGAGGAGCTCAAGAAGTTCCGCGACACGCTCGAGCTGCCGATCCCCGACAGGAAGCTCCCCGACGCGCCGTTCTTCCATCCGGGCGCCGAGAGCCCCGAGGTGCGCTACCTGCTCGAGCGCCGTAGCGCGCTCGGAGGCTGTGTGCCGAAGCGCGTCGTGCGCGCCAGGCCCGTGCCCGCCGTGTCGCCCAAGGTGTTCGCCGAGTTCGACGGCGGCACCAGCGACGCGCAGGCGGTGTCCACGACGATGGTGTTCGGGAAGCTGCTCCGGAACCTGATCCGCGAGCCGCAGGTGGGCAGGCAGGTCGTGCCCATCATCCCCGACGAGGCGCGCACGTTCGGCATGGAGGTGCTGTTCCGCGAGGTGGGCATCTACCAGCCGTTCGGCCAGAAGTACGAGCCGGTGGACTCGAAGCTGGTGCTCTCCTACACCGAGAAGCCCGACGGACAGCTCCTCGAGGAGGGCATCACCGAGGCCGGCTCCGTGGCGTCGTTCACGGCCGCGGGCACGGCCTACGCCACGCACGGCGTGGCCACGATCCCGTTCTACATCTTCTACTCCATGTTCGGCTTCCAGCGGACCATGGACCAGATCTGGGCGTTCGGGGACGCGCGCGGCCGCGGCTTCCTGCTCGGGGCGACCGCGGGCCGCACGACGCTCAATGGCGAGGGGCTGCAGCACGAGGACGGCCACAGCCACCTGCTCGCGAGCGCGGTGCCGAACTGCGTGGCGTACGACCCGGCGTTCGCCTACGAGCTGGCGACGATCGTCCGGAACGGCCTCCAGCGCATGTTCGAGAAGGGCGAGGACGTGTTCTTCTACATGACGCTCTACAACCAGGACTACTCGATGCCGAGCCGGCCCGAGGGCGTGGACGAGGGGATCCTCAGGGGCCTCTACCGTTACCGGCGCTCGGACGCGAAGCACAAGCTCAAGGCGCAGCTCCTCGGCAGCGGCCCGCTGCTGCTGCAAGCCCTGCGCGCGCAGGAGATGCTGGCCGAGAAGTGGGGCGTGGCCGCCGACGTGTGGAGCCTGACGAGCGCGCCGCAGTTGCGGGCCGAGGCGCTCGCGGTGGAGCGCTGGAACCGGCTGCACCCGGGCGAGAAGCCGCGTGTGCCGTACGTCACGCGCGCGCTCGCCGGCGCCGAGGGGCCGGTCGTGGTGACGAGCGACTGGGTGAAGTCGGTGAACGACATGCCGGCGCGCTGGGTCACCCAGCGCTTCGTGGCGCTCGGCACCGACGGCTTTGGCCGCAGCGACACGCGCGAAGCGCTCCGGCGCCACTTCGAGACCGACGCCGAGCACGTGGTAGTGGCGACGCTGCACGCGCTCGCGCAGGAGGGCCAGGTGAAGCCCGAGCTGGTCGCGCGCGCCATCCAGGAGTACGGGCTCGACCCGGAGGCCACGGACCCGCGCGAGGCGTAGCCCGACCGCGAGCGGGGGACCGCGGGGCGAGCCGCCGCTCGACCCGGGGCGCGGGGCTGCCGATGACTGCCCCGTTCGGGGGCGAGGCATGACGCTGGCGTTCACGGGACTTCCCTGGCTGCTCGCGCTCGCGGGCCCGCCGCTCGTCCACGCGGCCTACGCCGCCTGGGTGCGACGGCGCTTCCCGCGCAGCGGCGAGCTGCTCGTGCACCGGGGCGCGCCGCTCCACTTCGCGCGGCGCGGCGCGGGGCCGCCGGTGGTGCTGGTCCACGGCGCGAACGGCACCTGGCAGGACTTCCCCGCCGACCTCATCGAGGACCTGGCGCGCGACCACACGGTGATCACGCTCGACCGGCCGGGCCACGGCTGGAGCGGCGCGCCGCGCGGGCCGCTCGGGCTGGCCGAGAACTCGGCGGCGCTGCTGGCGCTGCTCCGCGCCCAGGCCGCGGCCGGCGCCACCCTGGTCGGCCACTCCTACGGTGCCGCGGTCGCGCTGCGCGCGGCGCTCGAAGCGCCCGGGCTCGTGGCGCACGTGGTGGCGATCACGCCGTGCACCGCGCTCGACCCGCGCAACGTGCGCTATGCGCGCGCCCCGCTCGTGGGCGAGCCGGTCGGCCGGCTGCTCTTCCAGTACCTCTCGCTCGCTCTCGTGCCGTTCGGCCTGCCGCTGCGCGCCGACGCCTGGCACCCGCACCGCGCCCCGCCGGGCTGGAGCGCCTCGCGCGCGTTCGCCTACGTGCCGTCGCAGATGCACGCGAGCGCGCGAAACTTCCGTACCCTTGCCGCGGACCTGGCGTGGCTGGCCGAGCGCCTGCCCGGGCTCGGGGCGCGGCTCACCGTGCTGGCCGGCGAGGCCGACCGCGTGACGCCGCCCGAGCGGCACGTGGACTGGCTGCGGGCCGCCCTGCCCGGGGCCCGGATCGAGGTGCTGCCGGTGGTGGGGCACTGGCTCGTGCGGCTCCGCACCGGGCAGGTCGCGCGCGCCGTGCGCGCCCGACCGGAGGCTGGGCCCGGGCCGGCGAACGGCCGATAACCCGCGCGCCGCGGTCCGGCCCCGCCCGGGCCGCCCCGCCGCCGGCCCGCCTCACCGCCCTCCCGGGAGACCGCCATCAACGAGTGGATCGTCCTGTTCATCGTCTTCGACCTCCTCGTCACCGCCGCCGTCATCTGGTTCGTGATGAAGCGTCGGATGAGCGCGCGAGACATCGCGCCCCCCACGGGCTCACCCGTGGCGACGCTCGCCCAATTCCGCGAGCTCGCAGCGTTCGCGAAGGAGCAGCACGAGCGGATCGGCGAGTACATGCGCGCCAACTGGAGCGGCATGCCGGACCAGCTTCCCGGCGTGCTCGGGGCGCTGCTGGACAAGCTCCAGTCCGAGGCCTCCGCGAAGGGGCTCCGGCTCGATCGCGAAGTGCTCAAGACCCTGGTCGCGACGTCGCTCCGCCAGCACCGGATCGCCAGGGCGAACGACGCCGGGAACGCGCTCGAGCGCGTGGCGTGAGCCCGCGACTTACCCCGCCAGCATCGCCTCCAGCCGCGCCTTCATCGCCGGCCACTCGTCGTCCACGACGCTGAACCACACCGTGTCGCGGGGCGTGCCGTCCTCGTTGAACATCCACTTGCGGAACGTGCCCTCCTCGACGAGCCCCAGCCGCCGCATGGCGGCCCGTGACTTCTGGTTCGTGCTGCTCGTCTTGAGCTCCACCCGCGTGCAACCCCAGACCTCGAACGCATGGGTGAGCATTAGCAGCTTGGCCTCCGTGTTGAGCGCGGTGCGCTGGAACTCGAGCCCGAGCCAGGTCCAGCCGATCTCGACCCGCCGGTGCTCGCGCGTGATGTTGCCGAAGCGGGTCGAGCCGGCGACGCGCCCGCTCGCGCGGTGGACGGTCGCGAACGGGAGCGAGCTGCCCTCGCGCTGCTCG
>Ga0187893_10004507_pt1 | contig 26371 bp, 22 predicted proteins | sample MA1701074metaG_FD_139574 | JGI IMG/M metagenome (GOLD analysis project Ga0187893, IMG submission 139574) | White microbial mat communities from a basaltic lava cave in the Kipuka Kanohina Cave System on the Island of Hawaii, USA - MA170107-4 metaG ... | reverse complement strand
GGGCTCGAGCCGACGCTCGTCGTCGAGCGCACTCCGGAGGACGAGGAGAAGGGCATCGATCCGGTCCTCGACAAGGCGATCGAGGTTCTGGGCGACGCGGCGAAGCTGAAGAAAGCGGCTTAGCGAGGCTCCGGGGGAAGGCGGAGCCCCGCGTCGAGGCTACTGGACCTGGAACGGGATCTCCCGTCTGATCGTTTTCTGGTTCACGTGGTCCGTGACCTTCACCGTCACCTTGTAGTTCCCCGGCTCCTTGAAGTTCGGAATGCTCATGGCAATGTCGAAGATGGTGAGAGCCATCTCCGGCGTCTGGAGCTTGAACGGCTCGTCTTTCGTCGCCCCGCGGCCCTGACCGTCCCTTGAAAACTGCAGTTGGACGGTGAGGTTCGGTTTGTCGCCCGCGATTCCGTAGTTGTAGGCGTAGAACACTCCCGAGAGCTGATCATTGGTCGTGTAGACCATTTCCCGTTTCGGCGTGAAATGATAGCCGCCGAGGAGGAACGCCTTTCCCGCCGAGCCCATGGCTTCGCCGATCTGTTTCCCGTCGGAGAACATGAGGATCGAAGAGAGCTGCAGCTCGGTCGTGCTGAGATCCGGCACCTCGACATCCACGATCTTGGTGCCCGTGGTCGTTCCCGCCTCGTCCATGATGCCGAGATAGAGCTTGTAGGATCCCGGCTGGACCTGAAGCGGCATCTCCCAGACCTGGCGTCCCGAGGCGTCTTTCACGATCTCGGCGGTCTCCTCGAATTGCGTGATGGTGATGCCGTCGCTGTTCACGACCGACCCGAAGACCATCGCCTTGTCCGCGGCGAGGCCGGAGCCGAGCACGAAGTCGAGGGGGACATAGATCTGGCCCCCGGTCGCGCGGAAGAAGGACGGCGTTACCTCGAAGGCGATGGCATCGCTCGTCTGGCCCGTCTCCTGGAGAGCCTTGAGCGCGAGCTTCGAGGGGCTGTTGGGGTCGTACTTCATGTCGGCATTGCGCAACCGTCCGTTCTCGTCGCGCGCGTAGTTCACCGCCGGGTTGGCGACCAGGCGCTCCTTCACCCTCTCGAGCTGCTTCGTGAGCTCGTCGCTCGAGACGAGCCGGAAGCCGAACTCCGACTGCTGGCGGAAGACGACCGTGAGCCCATTGGGAATCCCGAGCCCGGGGTTGGGATCGTAGATCCAGGTCATCGCCTGCGACTCTGCTTCGGGGCCGCCCAGGGATCCCAGGGTGGGCTCGCTGCCGGGCTCCTCACCGCCGGTCCCGGGGTCGGCGCCGGGCTCGGCACTCCGTGCTCCACTCGCCCGTCCGCCTCGCTCCTGCCGGTTCGGTCTGCCGAGGAGGAGGAAGATTTTCCCCATGTCGCTCTCGGAGCCCTTCTGGCCCCTTCCCTTGAAGTTCTCGTCCGCGGTTTTCACGCTCGCCGCGTAGTCCCTCTGGAACTCGTTCTCGGACGTCTGGGGGTTGAAGTCCCGCCGCATCCAGAAAAGATCCTTGAACAGCTTGCGGTCGTCCTTGTTGATCTGCTCGAACGTGGCGATCTCCGATGCCGTGATGAGGGCAGAGACCTCCTTCTCGACCCAGTTCTTGTCGGCCTTGCTCAGCTTTTCCTGGGCCGAGGCGTTCCCGCCCGCCAGAAGAAGTCCGGAGGCCAAAGCCGCAACCCACATACCATTCTGTGACATGTAATGGATTCTCCTATCGACTCCGTGGAGAAGGAAGGATACGTCGCCGGATCCCCTGGCGCAAATCGAAAGAGCGCGCGTGCTATACTCACGGGGAGGGGTTAGCTCATGAAGGCAGCCTTTTCGGGCTGGGCGGTTGCCGCGATTCTGAGCGTTCTCCTGACTTCCTGCGGAAGCGCGTCGAAGAAGATCCAGTTCACTCCCGACGAAGTCGTCGCGGACCTCGCGACGCGCGTTCCCGAAGAGCTGGTGCAGAAGGTCGTCGTCCCCTACGACATCAACGACGAGATCCGGGAGCTGGCGCGGAAGTCGGTCGAAACGCTCCGCACCGACAGCGAGAAGACTCGGGCGATCGTGAACGCCATCATCGGCCGCACCGGCATGTCCATCTCCTACGACTGGCTCTCGAACAAGACCGCGCAGCAGGTCTTCTACCAGGGCCGGGGAAACTGCCTCGCGTACACCAACCTCTTCATCGGAATGGCGCGTGAGGTGGGGATCGACGCGGTCTACGTGGACGTGACCACCATCGAGCGGATCTCGAAGGAGGCCGAGGTCATCGTCAACAACGGCCACATCACCGCTGGTGTCCGCAACGGCCCGGATCTGGTGATGATCGATTTCACCCGGACGCCCGAGCGCGAGTACATGGGCGCGAAGGTCATCGACGATTTCGAGGCGATCGCGAACTACTACAACAACCAGGGCTTTCTCTACGGCTACTATGCGGAGACGGCCGGCGAGCTGGGCGACGAGTTCGATCCCGCCGTCGCCGAGCTCGAGATGTACCAGATGGCGCTCGACGTGCGGCCGAACTTCGGCAGGGCTCGCAACAACCTCGGGGTCGCGCTCAGAAGGCGGGGGAGGGTGGAGGAGGCGATCGCCCAGTACAAGGCCGCGCTCGAGGAGGATCCCAAGTTCGCCGAGGCGCGCTCGAATCTGGGGGCGGCCTACTACTCGGTCGGCCGGACGGACGAGGCGATTCGGGAGTTCGAGATGGCCACGCGCTCGGGAGGCTCGAACGCGTACTACTACCATCACCTCGGCGTGATCCAGTACCAGCAGGGGCACTTCCAGGAAGCGCTGCAGCAGTTCAAGAAAGCCATCTCCCGCGACGCCGGCCTCGCCGACGCGCGCTACTATCTCGCGGAGACCTACATGAAGCTCGGCGATCGCGAGAAGGCGATTGAGGCCTACCGCAAGACCCTCGAAGTGGATCCCAACTATCTCTCCGCCCGGGCGAAGCTCGATTTGCTCGCGACCGAGACGAACAGCAAGAGCAACTGACTATTCACCGTCTCGAAGGCAACGTCATCGGGCTCAAACCCCGCGAGCGCCACCGGCTCGAGAAGCTCTACCAGCGGCGGCTTCCGCCCCGGTCGCTCGTGACCCAGGAGTTCGCCCGCCAGCTCACCGAGATCTCGAGGGAGATCCGGCGCCAGGTGGGCGTGCTCGTCAACCGCAAGGGAGAGGTGGAGTGGGTCGGGGTGGGGGACGCCCGGCAGATTGTGCTTCCCGACCTCAAGCGGCAGCGCGTCGCCGAGCGCCGCTTTCGCGGGCTCCGGTGCCTCCACACCCATCTCGGCGACGAGCCTCTGACCCGGGACGATCTGACCGACCTCGTGCTCCTGCGGCTCGACGCGATGTCGGCGATCGAGGCCGGCGAGGACGGTCTTCCCGGACTCGTGCGCACCGCCTACCTCTCGCCTTCGACGAACGGCGACTCCCGCGCCGACGCCTGGGACCTGATGGATCCGGCGCCGCCGAGCCAGATCGATCTGGACTTCGTGGATTTCATCGGCCGGCTCGAGGGCGACTTCGCGACCAAGCGCGGAGAGCTGTACCGGGCCGATCGGCGCGAGCGCGCGATCCTGGTCGGGGTTACGACCGGAAGCATCGAAGAGGAAAAGGATCGCCTTCTCGAGCTCGCGGAGCTCGCCCGCGCCTCCGACGTCGTCGTCCTCGACAGCATCGTGCAGCGCCGGCAGAAGCTCGACCCCCGGTACCTCATGGGGAAGGGGAAGATTGAAGAGCTCGTCATCCGCTCCCTCCAGGAGGGGGCCGACCTCATCCTCTTCGATCAGACGCTCCAGCCGAACCAGGTTCGCTCGATCTCCGCCGCGACCGACCTCAAGATTCTGGACCGCACGCAGCTCATCCTCGACATCTTCGCCCTGCGCGCCCAGAGCCGCGAAGGAAAGCTCCAGGTCGAGCTCGCGCAGCTCCGCTACATGCTTCCGCGGCTGACGGAAATGGATACCGCGCTCTCGCGCCTCACGGGCGGCATCGGAGGAAGAGGACCGGGAGAGACCAAGCTCGAGATGGACCGGAGGCGCGTGCGCGATCGGATCGGAAGGCTCCAGAAGGAGATTCAGGCGATCCGGCGAAAACGCGGCGAGCGCAGGAAGATGCGCGTGAGTCGCGGTCTTCCGATCGTGACCCTCGTCGGCTACACGAACGCGGGAAAGTCGAGCCTCCTCAACCGGCTCACCGAAAGCCAGGTCGCCGCCGGAAGCCGCATGTTCGAGACTCTCGACCCCACGAGCCGCAGGCTCCGGGTGCCCGTCGAGCGCGAGGTGCTCCTCGCCGACACCGTGGGGTTCATCCGCGACCTTCCGCCCGAGCTCCTCGACGCGTTCCGGGCGACGCTCGAGGAGATCGAGACCTCGTCTCTCATCCTTCACGTCGTGGACGCGTCCGAGCCTCGTTACCCGGAGCGCATGGCCGCGGTCGTCTCGATCCTCGAAGGGCTCGAGCTCGGAGGCATTCCACGCATTTCGGTCTACAACAAAGCCGACCTGATCCCGCCCGAAGCGAGAGACGAGCTCCCCGCGGGCCCGGACGGCCTCCTGGTATCGGCTTCGACCGGGGAAGGGACCGAAGCGCTGGTCGCCCGCGTCGGCGCTCTCCTGAAAGAGAGCGGTAAAGCCTACGAGGAGGCCAGTTCTTCGTACAGCTTCCGGTAGCTCTCGTGGCGCGCCCGGGCGATCGCTCCCTCCTCGAGGGCTCTCTTCACAGCGCACTCCGGCTCGGGAATGTGACTGCACGGGGTGAACCGGCAGTGGCCGAGGAGCGGCCGAAACTCGGGAAAACACGCCGCGAGCTCCTCCCGCTTCACGTGGCGGACGGAGAGCTCGCGCACTCCCGGGGTATCGACGATCTCGCCCCCGAAGGCGAGAGGGAAGAGCGTCGATGCCGTCGTCGTGTGGCGGCCACGGCCATGCCGGTCCACCGCGCTGCTCGAAAGCCGCACTCCAGGGGCAACCGCGCCCGCGAGCTTCGACTTTCCCACGCCGGAATGGCCGACGAGGACCGAGCGCTTGCCCGCGAGGAGTGACCGCAGCTCATCGATGCCGGCGCCGGTCTTGGCACTCGTCTCGACGAGCGGGTAGCCGAGGGCTCGGTAGACGGAAAGAACCTCCGCCGCCTTCGCGCGCACCCGGTCGTCGCCGAGCTCGATCTTGTTCAAGCAGAGCGCGGGAGCGATTCCCGCGTGGTGGGCAATCACGAGGTACCGGTCGATGAGCCCTGCTTTGTACGGGGGATCGACGAGAGCGGAGACGACGACGAGCTGGTCGACGTTCGCCGCGAGGACTTGGAGCTTTGCTTTGCGTCCGGGAACGAGACGGACGAGGGCGCGCTCGCGGGAAAGCACGCGGTGGATGACGCCTTTCGCGTCCCCCACGGGGTCGAACTCGACCCGATCCCCGACCGCGATCTGGTTCCGGAAATGTTCGGCCGAGTCATCGTCGAACAGCCGCCCGCGCAGGTGGCATTCGAGAATGACGGGTCCCTGAGGCGTCTCGGTGCGCACCGAGACTTCCTTACCGAGGATCTTGATGACGGTCCCAACGGGCGTCGCAGGGCTTTTCTTCACGGTATCTCGTGAGTCGAGAGCGAAGGAGCATGCTATAGTCCTCGACGACCTGTCAAAAAGACCGGTGTCGAATCCCATCCGCATCCTCCTGAGCTCGGGCGAGGCCTCGGGAGATCTCTACGCTTCCGAGCTTCTGCGCGAGCTTCGAAAGCGGTCTCCCTTCCTCGAGGCGTTCGGGCTCGGCGGCACCCGCTCGCAGGCGGCAGGCGCCGATCTCGTCGTCGACCTCCAGGAGATCTCGGTCATCGGGCTCGTCGAGGTCGTGCGGAAGATTCCTGCCCTGAAGCGGGCGATGAGCCGGCTCCTCGAGGAGGCGCGCACTAGAAAGCCGGACGTAGCCGTCCTCGTCGACTTCTCGGGGTTCCATCTGCGGCTCGCGAAGAAGCTTCGCGCTCTGGGAGTTCCCGTCCTCTATTACGTCAGCCCCCAGGTCTGGGCCTGGCGGCGCGGCCGCGTTCGAAGGATCCGCGAGCTCGTGGACGAGATGCTCGTGATCCTGCCGTTCGAAGAGGAGCTCTATCGCAAGGAAGGGGTTCCCGTGCGCTACGTGGGGCACCCGCTCGTGGACCTCGTCGAGCCCTCGCGCACCCGCGAGGAGTTCTGCGCGGATCTCGGGCTCGATCCATCGCGGGCGATCCTGTTCTTCCTTCCCGGGAGCCGGCGCCGGGAGATCGAGCTCCACGTCCCCGTCTTCCGTGATCTCATCGAGAAGCTCGCCCGCCAGCGGCCAGAGATTCAGATCGTCATGAGCCGCGCCCCGACCGTCGCCCCCTCCTGGATCGAAGCGGGTCTTCAAGAGACGCGCTCCCGGGTGAGGCTCCTCGAGAGCGGCACGTACGATGGTCTGAAGCACGCGGCGGTGGCGGTCGTCGCTTCGGGCACGGCGACGGTGGAAGCGGCTCTTTGCGAGTGCCCCATGGTCGTGGTCTACCGCGTGGGCCGTCTCACGTACGCGCTCGGGCGGCCGTTCGTGCGCGTGCCGCATTTCTCGATGGTGAATCTCATCGGGGGCCGGAGGATCGTGCCCGAGCTCATCCAGGACGGCATGACGGCGGAAGCGATCGCGAGAGAGGTCGAAGCGCTCCTCGAGCCGGCCGCGGCGGAGAAGATGAGGCGGGGCCTTCGCGAGGTGAAGGCGAAGCTCGGAGGAAAGGGGGCTTCCGCACGAGCGGCCGAGGCCGTGCTCTCGTTCCTGGAAGCGAGGTCAGCTATCATGAAAGCCCAAAACTCACGACAGGAGGTCATTCCATGAAGCGCATCCTCGCTCTTCTCCTGCTCCTTCCCGCATCGAGGGCGGCGGGCTCGACGGTCGTCGCCATGAGCCTCGAGCAAATGAGCGATCGCGCCCAGACGATCTTTCTCGGGCGGGTCACGGGGACGCGGGCGGACTGGAACGCGGAGAGGACCCGGATCTACACGTACGTCACTCTCGACGTCTCCCGCTACCTGAAGGGCGGGGGAGATTCCCGGGTCGAGACCGTGCGCGTCCTCGGGGGCCAGGTCGGCCCTTACCTCGCCTCCGTCCCGGGATCGCCCCAGTTCGCGGTGGGAGAAGAGGTGTTGCTCTTTTGCGCAGGCGGAGGGGCCCGCATCCCCACCGTTCTCGGACTCTCGCTCGGGAAGTTCACCATCGCGACGGACGCAACCGGGGAGAAGATCGTGAAGCGTGACATCTCGAGCCTGATGCTCGCCGACCATCGCACCGACGCCCGAAAGCCCGGCGACCCCATCACACGCTACCGGCTGTCCGAAGTCGAGTCGCGCATCCGGGAGGTGGTCCGATGAAAGCGCCTGTCCTCGCAGTGCTCGCGCTCGGTATGGCCTCACAGGCTTCCTCGTATCAGTTCCTGCAGCACGAGACCCCGAGCGGTAGCCTCGTGGACATTCGCTGGTTCAGCGCGAGCTTTCCCGTTCCGTTCTACGTGAACAACCGGGAGCCCCTCGACTTCTCCCTCCAGCAGGCCGTCGACGGAGTCACGGCTTCGTTCCGGACCTGGGAGGACGTCGAGACGGCGAGCATCACGTTCCGCTACGCAGGGACGACCGAGGCCGAGGCGTTCGATTTCTTCGACGACCGGAGCACTCTCGGGTTTCGGGACGACCCCGAGCTCGAGGGCTCGGGGATCCTCGGCGCCACCCTTCAGGTGATCAACATCTTCACGGGGGAGATCGTCGAGTCCGACATCTTCTTCAGCGACTTCTTCGTCTGGTCGGTCAACCCGGCGGGCCAGCCGAACACGTTCGACTTCGTCTCGGTTGCCACGCACGAGATCGGTCACTTCGTGGGCCTCGGGCACTCCCACGTCGGAGTGACCGAGACCCGGAACTTTCGCCGGCGCCCGGTGGAGGGCTCTTCGATCTTGTTTCCTTTCTCTTTCGGACCGGGAAGCGTCATCGGGCGCACCCTCACGGTCGACGACACGACCGGCGTCTCCATCCTGTACCCCTCGGGCGGGTTCCTGCAGCGGACGGGAACCCTGTCGGGCCGGGTGACCAAGGGAGGGAAGGGCGTCGGATACGCGCACGTGGTCGGGTTCAACCCATTCACGGGCGATACGGTGGGCGCATTCGCCGACGAATCCGGTGACTACGAAATCCGGGGCCTGAGGCCCGGCCCCTATGTCGTTCGCGTCAACCCCATCACGGACCCGACGTCCCCCGAGGATTTCGGATTCCCCGAAAGGGGAACTGACCTCGATTACCGGGACGCTCTCTACACGGGAGGTCCCGCGGAGGTCCAGGCGTCGGCGACCACCGACGGCATCGACGTGGTGGTGGAACCGTGACACGGGGTGTCTTGATTCTCTCCCTCCTCTTGGCTCCTGGTGCCGTGCTCGCCCAAACCTCTCCTCAGAAGAAGCTGGAGCTCTCGGGTTTCATAGGCGGAATGTCCCTGTCCCAGGACCTGGGAACCGCATCCAACATCTATATGAGCGTCACCGGGAGCGCCGAGAGCGTCGACTTCGGAAAACTCTGGGGATTCGGTGGGAGCTGGGCGTTCACCCGAAACATGGCCGCGGAGTTCCGGTTCTCTCGATCGACGAACGCCTATAGCTTGTCGGTCGACGATGAGGCGATCGGAAACGTCGGCCTTCCGGCGCAATTCGAGGCGGAGCAGCTCTTCCTCACGGGTGGAGTCACTTTCCAATACCCCCTGGAATTAGGTCTCATTCCCTACGGGAGCTTCGGGGTCGGACGACTCGAGACGACGCCCTTGAAGACGATCGAGGGACTGGAATCTGTCTCGGGAACGGACGTGAGCTTCGGAGGCGGCGTGAAATACTGGATCCCCGCGGTTCCCTGGCTCGGAGTGGGATTCGACCTGCGCTACCACACCGCGGCCGAGGGCATCACGTTTCCGGACGGTGACGATTCCCCGACGGGGACGGAGTACACCATTTCCGGAATGGTGCGGTTGTTCTAGGGCCGAATCTCGTTCAGGACGAGATTTCAGGATCACCCCCGTCGCGAGCTTGACAGTCCCCGAACCGCTGCTCTAACCTAAAACGTTTCGTTGGTGCGGTCCCCACCCAAGCCGGTGTAGCTCAGTGGTAGAGCAGCTGATTCGTAATCAGCAGGTCGCGAGTTCAACTCTCGCCGCCGGCTCCATTGTTCAGAAGGAGTTGCGGGACTCGCCCGCCTCGACTTAAGGGGGCTTGCTACCGTTCTGCTACCGCTTTCGTCGTCGAGACGATCGACCGCAGCCTTGTTGCCCATCGGCAGCCAGCGGCCATACGTGTCAACCGTGAGCTGGATCGACGCGTGACCAAGTTGCCTTTGGACGTACGCGGGGCTCTCGCCCTGTTGCAAGAGCAAAGAGGCGAACGTGTGACGAAGGCAATGAGGCGTGTAGTGCAGCGGGAGTTCGGCGGCCTTCAGGACCCGTTTGAAGACTTTGCTCACGCGGCTTTGGTCCATACGCTGGCCGGCGCTATTGACGAAGACCCAGGACGACATCGCTTCCCGGTCTTCCATCAAAGCTTGCGCCAGCCGGCTTGACTTCAGACTTCGTAGGACGTCGCGCAACTGAGCGCTCATGTCCACATCCCGGGAGCGTCGCGATTTCGTCGTGCTCAGACTTCCGCCCGAGACAGCCTGTTCGACGCGCATCTGGCGTGATTCGAAGTCCAGATCCTCCCACGTCAGGGCAAAGGCCTCTCCCAACCGCAGCCCGGCGCGGGCTAGCGTGAAGAAGAGAGGATGGTACTCCGGCGCCGACACCGCGGCCGCGTCCAAGAAGCGCGTCAACTGGAGACGATCGAATGCCTTTATCTCCGCGTCTCGCTCGGTGGGGGAGCTCGTGAGACGGAGCTGCCGACCGAGCTTGTCAGCAGGGTTATGGATGATGACGCCATCATCGATGGCATAGTTGAGCATGGCCCGCAGCGTGGCGTGGATGAGGCGAACAGTATTCCTCGATAGACCCTCCTTCTGCTTGTCGACGAGGAAGCTCTTGATCCCACCTCGCGCAAGTAGGCGAAGCTTTGTGCGGCCAAATGACGTTAGGAGGTGGATACGGAGGTTCTCCTCGTAACTCCGGAGCGTTCGTGGCTTCACGTTGTTCTCGAGCAACGAGAGCCAGCGCGCCGCATACTCGGAGACCGTAATGTTCAAGTCCACGACCGATCTCGTAGGTTGCCCCGCTTCTCGGAGCTTCTCGGCAAGCACCTTCTCCGCTTCCCGTTTCGTCGAGCAGGTAACCCAACGCCTTTGCCCCGACGTGTCGCGATAATCGACGACCCACCTGCCTCGCCGTCTTCTAACGCAGGCCATGGACCTATCGCCTACCCAGGAGACGCGGTACCGGGGCTCGGTCATTCGAGTCACGCTGCTGCGCGATCCACTCTCGTATCGAGTCCCGCTCGAAACGAACGTACTTGCCGATCTTCACCGTTGGAATCTCGCCCTTTCTCCCGAGATCCCGAACGTAGTCCTCCTTCACGCCAAGCCAGGCAGCGACATCTTTGGCCTCGAGCAGCGTCTCATGTTCTCCGTCATTACGACCCTGTACGCCGTGCATGAGAAGTTTCGTTTGGAGGCTGGCCTGAGCGGCCGCCAACCTCACCAGGAGGGCAGGGATCTCGTGAACGGGCACGTCCAGGTCAATCAGGCCCTTCCCATCCGGCCGAGGAGTGGGGTCTCCAACTTCAGTCTCGGTGCCCTCTCGCCAGAGCATTCGAGTTCCGATCCCTCGTTGAACCGCTCCCCTTCCCGCCGCATTCATCGCGCTTCCCTTGGTGATTCCTCTTTGCTAGAGTATACGTTTAACGGAAAGTCGAGTCAAGGACATTTTGTTTAACGAATAACATTTTCGTGAATCTGGAATAGGGGAGGGCGTTACCGTTCGGAACGATGCCAACAAAGAAGACCAAGAAGCGAATGGGACGGCCCCCAGTTCCCCAGGCGGAACAGAAGCGCCATTTCGTTGCTTTCAAGCTCGACGATAGCCAGTTCGTGGCTCTCGAGCGCAAAGCCAAGTCCTTGGGTCTATCGAAGTCCGATGCGATTCGGGAAGCGATCAAGCGGTTCCTGGGAAAAGAGGACTGAGTTGACCGCTGGCCTTAGGTCTGCTTCAGCCGCTGGTGCCTTTCCATGGAGCGCAGGGGAGTCGTGAGAGCAGTTCCTCCCGAACATAGGCTTCCGCTTCGGCGACGTTCCATGTCGTCCCAACGCGCCGCAGGGGAGTCATGTCGGAGAGGAACTCGGGGTCCCCGATCTTTGCCGCCAGATGGATTCGAACTGTGCGCGCGGGACACGTTGGCCTTCGTGTTCGAGATACCCGCGGAAGCAGTCGACCAGACGGTCAGGGTCCGCATCCCCCCGGCGTCTGGTCATACACGGGGCGAGCGGTCGGGCGTCGGCCCCGGCTCAGCGCGAAGCGTTAGGCGCTCCCGACGTGCCCGTTGATGCACGCGCCAAAAGGAATCGAGCGGCGATAGGACATGACCGATGACGATCCTCACTACCACGGCCACAGGCAGCGCCTCCGTGAACGCTTCCTGAAATCTGGCTTGTCCGGCTTCGCCGACTACGAGGTGGTCGAGCTGCTCCTGACTCTTGCGATTCCGCGCTCGGACGTGAAGCAGCCAGCCAAGGCGTTGATCGCGCGCTTCGGCAATTTGCGGGGCATCCTGGACTCGCCCATCGAGGAACTTCGGACCATCTCCGGCATTGGGAACGTCACTCCGGTTGCCCTCCAGATCATCAAGGCCGCGGCGACGCTCTACCTCCAGCAAAGTGGCGAGGACCGCGACTCCCTCGCGGATCCCGCCCGCCTCGCGGACTTCTGGCGCATGCGCATCGGGGCGCTCCAGAACGAGGTCTTCGAGGTTGCATATCTGGATTCGGCCTACCGGCTCCTGCGGGACGGTATCGAGATCCTCGAAGAGGGCACCATCGACCGCGCAACCGTCTATCCCCGGCGCGTCGTCGAAGCCGCTTTGAAGCGCGGCGCGGCGGCGCTCGTGCTCGCCCACAACCACCCAAACGGCAACATCACGCCGAGCGAGCACGACAAAGTGCTCACCCGCGCCATCGTCCTGGCCGCGGAGACGGTGCACCTGCGGGTCGTCGATCACCTCATCGTGTCGGCATACGAGACCTTCAGCTTTCGGAAAGCGGGGCTACTTTGAGCATCGCGCCCGCCATTCTGGAGCACTACCCGCGGCTCAACGACGCCCAGCGGGCAATCATCGGCCATCTCGACGGTCCCCTGCTCGTGATCGCCGGCCCGGGCTCTGGCAAGACCTACAGTATCGTCCTCCGGGCGCTGAACCTCCTGCTGCTGAAGAAGGCTCAGCCCAGACAGCTCGTGCTCTGCACCTTCACCGAGAAGGCCGCCTTCGAGATGCGCGACCGCCTTGCGGCCGCGGCGCGCAAGGTAGGTTATGCGGGCGACCTCTCGGAACTAACGGTCTCCACGATTCACAGCTTTTGCAACCGCGTGCTCACGCAACACCGTCACCGGACCGCGCTTGGGCACAGCTACGACACCCTCGACGAGCTGACTCAGCTCCTCTTCATTTTCGAGCACTTCGACGAGGTCGTTGGGCCGCCCGAGAACGATCTCTTCCTGCTCCGCTGGAAGACCCGCTGGACGGCAATCGAAGGAGTGCGCGGTTACTTCGACAAGATCACAGAGGAGCTCGTCGATCCCGAACAGCTAACCAGTTCCACTGATCTTTTTCTCCGCACCGTCGGCAATGCCTATCGCCGGTACGAACGGGCTCTCCTCGAAGCCAACCGAACCGACTTCGCGCACCTGCAGCGGCTCGTGTACGACCTGCTCGGCGATCCCGGCACCGCAGACACCGTGACCCGCGACCTCCGCTACGTCCTCGTGGACGAGTACCAGGACACCAACTACATCCAGGAGCAGCTTCTCCTGAAGCTCACCGAAAAGAGCCGTAACCTGTGCGTGGTCGGGGACGAGGATCAGAGCCTGTATCGCTTCCGCGGTGCCACAGTGCGGAACATCCTGGAGTTCCCGCAGCGCATGCCCGGCTGCAAGACAGTCAAGCTGACGACCAACTACCGCTCCCACCGCGCGATCGTGGAGCGGTACGACCGATGGATGACCTCCGCCAACTGGTCCAACCCGCACGGTGCGCCCTTCCGCTACGACAAGACCATCGAGGCCGACGCGGCAGGAGAGCATCCGGATTACCCGTCCGTTATCGCCATCTGGGGCCGCGATCGCCGCGACGAGGCCGCCCGCTTGGCCGACCTCGTCGAGTTCCTGAAGAGGAAGGATGTCATCGCGGACTACGGGCAGGTCGCCCTGCTCCTGCACAGTGTGCGTGAAGAGCACGGTGGCCCGTATCTGGCCGCGCTGGAAGCCAAGGGCATTCCGGCTTTCTGCCCCCGCGCCCGCGCCTACTTCGAGATCCCGGAGGTCCGCGACCTCGTCGGCTGCTTCGCCGTGCTGTTCGGCTGGCACGGCAGCGGGCGCGGGCAGGTCGGCGGCACAGTGGCTGAGCTCGCCACCTACGTGGACGACGCCATCGTCCAGCTCGGCCGCCGCTTCGGCACCCCACATCCGCTCGCCGACGCGCTGCAACGGTGGACCGCCGAGATCGCCAGGCTTCAGGAAGGCGAAGCGCTCGACCTGCGCCCCGCCGACTACTTCTACCACCTGCTCGCTCTCGATCCGTTCAAGAGCGCGGTTCGCAACGAGAACATCGCCCGCAACCTCGCGATCTTCTCGCAGCTCCTGAACGTCTTCCAGAGCTACTACCATTACACCGTCGTCACGCACCGGAACCGGGAGGTCCTCCGGCTACACTTCTTCAACAGCTTCCTGCGCCTGCTCTACGACGGCGGCATCAACGAGTATGAGGACCCGGACCAGCCCTTCCCCAAGGGTCACGTCCAGGTGATGACCATCCACCAGGCCAAGGGACTCGAGTTCCCTGTGGTCGTCGTTGGCTCGCTCAGCACGCAGCTCTCGAGCCCCAAGCAGATCGACCGGGACCTCGGGCCTTTCTACCAACGGGCGCCCTTCGAGCCCGAGAACCGCATCACCCTCTTCGACCGGATGCGCCTGCACTATGTCGCCTTTTCCCGGCCCCAGAAGGTGCTGGTGCTCACGGCGCACGAGCCCCCCAAGGACCACTTCGCGCCAATCTGGCAGGGGCTGCCGCAGTGGCCCTACGTGCAGAAGGAGTTGCTCGCCGCCCAACGCTTCGAGGTCCGCGAACGCATGCCGGTCAAGAAGACCTACAGCTTCACCGGCGACCTCAAGATCTACGAGACCTGCCCGCGCCAGTACCAGTTCTTCCGCGAGTACGACTTCACGCCCTCGCGCTCGGCAGTGATCTTCTTCGGCCTGCTGGTGCACCAGACCATCGAGGAGATCCATCGCATCGCCCTGGACGGCCGGCTCGACACGCTCGACGAGGCGCGCATCCGCGAGCTCTTCGACCGGACCTTTCGCTTCCTGGTTGCGAGCGACGTTCGTCCGATCGGCGACCGGGCCCGCGAGGCCGCGTTCGCGCAGGTGCTGAATTACTTCCGACAGAACCGGGACGAGATGCGCCGCGTCATCCAGACCGAGGTAGACGTCTCGCTGGAGAAGGACAGCTACATCCTCTCCGGCAAAGTGGACCTCCTGCTCGGCGGTGACGGCAAGCTGGAGCTCCTGGACTTCAAGACCTCGCCGCGCCCGAAGGACAGCCCCGAGCTCATCGCCGCTTACGAGCGCCAGCTCTGTACGTACGCGCATATCCTGGAGCGCCGGCACGGCCGGCACGTAGACCGGCTGCTCCTGTACTGGACCTCGGAGGCCCGCAAGGAGGATGCTTTGATGGTCCTCCCCTATGACCCCACGCGCGTGGATGAGGCGGGCCGGTACTTCGACGAGACCGTGCGCCGCATCCAGGCGCGTGAGTTCGCGGTGACCACGCCGCCGGAGGCGGCGATCTGCAAGGAATGCGACCTGCGGATGCTCTGCCACGCCGAGGGCGTGATCCCGGGAGCGGCCACGCCATGACCCCCGCCGACCTCGAAATCCTCGTCCAGGAAGGCGAAGGCACGACACTGGAGTTCAAGGAAAACCTGTCGTCTTCGTTTGCGCGGGAGCTCGTCGCGATGGCCAACACCATCGGCGGTAAGATCCTCCTCGGCGTGCGTGACGACGGAACGGTGCTCGGAGTCACGGATTCGAACGCTCTGCGCGCACGCATTCAGGATATCGCTCGCAACTGCGACCCTCCGGTGAAAGTTGTGGCCGAGCCGGTGGGTAAGGTGCTCGCGGTCCACGTGCGCGAGAGCGACACCAAACCCGTGCAATGCAGCGACGGCTTCTTCTGGCGGCAGGGGGCGGTAACCCAGAAACTCGCGCGCGACGAGATTCGTGACTTTTTCCGGACCGAGCGCGCGATCCGCTTCGACGTCTCGCTCTGCCCGCGCTTCCGCTACCCGCAGGATTTCGACGGGGAGAAGTACGCCGCCTGGATGCGCTTGAGCGGCGTCAGCGGGCGCCCGCGCACCGAAGACGTTCTGGTGAACATCGAGGCGGCCGAGCGGGCGGGCGGCAAGCTTCTCTTCCGCAACGCGGGCGTGCTCTTTTTCGCGAAGAATGTGCGCCACTTCTTCAACCAGGCCTACATCACCTGTCTTCTCGCCAAGGGTGCCGACAAGGTGCATATCCTCGACCGCAAGGATTTCGACGGCGGGATCGTCACCGATATCGAGGACGCTCTGCGCTTTCGAGCGCAACACCCGCACCGCCTACCGGATCGAGCGGCTGCAGCGCGAGAACATCGCCGAGTACCCAATAAGAGCGCTGCGCGAGGCGATCACCAACGCCGCAATGCACCGCGACTGGTTCATCGAGGGCGCCAACGTCTTCGTTGAGATCTACACCGACCGCATCGAAGTGGTGAGCCCCGGCGGGCTGCCCAGGGGGATGACGCTGGCCGACCTCGGCCGCAAGAGCGTGCGCCGCAATGCCCTTATCGCTGACCTGTTGCACCGCATCGATTTCATCGAGAAGGCCGGCACCGGGATCAAGCGCATTCGTGACGAAGTACGCGGGCAGGGCTGCCCGGAGCCCGAATTCGAAAACAATGGTTTCTTCACAGCTATCTTCCGGCCGAATCCCGAGGTGCGAGTGCAGGCCGAGGCTCAAGCGGCCGGAGCTCCCGTAAGTGCCCCGCAAGTGTCCCCCAAGTATCCCCCAAGTACCCCCCAAGTCGTGGCGGTGCTGAAGATCGCGGGGCGGGAGAGCACGCGGGAGGAGCTGCAGAAGGCCGCCGCAATGCGCGACCGAAAACACTTCCGGCTCGGCATTCTGAAGCCCCTGATCGAGGCCGAGCTCCTCGAACCGACCATTCCCGACAAACCGCGCAGCAGCAAGCAGCGCTACCGCATCACCCCGCGTGGACGCGAGTTCCTCAGAAAGATCGAGGAGACGAAGTAGATGGCGAAGATCGACATCAACAAAACCGAGCTGGTCTGGCCCGGCAAGTACAACGAGGACGGCACGCTCAAGGAAGTGCCGCGCGTCAGCCTGCCCTTCCAGGTCATCGAGACCATCAACGAGAGCCGCGCCACACGAGAGGCCCAAAAGGGTGGCGTGCAGGGAACGCTGTTCGACGTCTACGAGGGCAAGGAGGGCGACACGTTCGAGGCGGGCTGGCGGAACAAGCTCATCTGGGGCGACAACCTTCTGGTGATGGGGTCCCTGCTGGAGAAGTTCGCAGGGAAGATCGACCTCATCTACATTGACCCCCCCTTTGCGACAGGAGCTGATTTCAGCTTCATATCTCAGATCGGCGAGCACGGTGCTGAGCTCGTGAAGGACGCGAGCGCTATCGAAGAGAAAGCATACCGGGACACTTGGGGCCGAGGTCTCGACTCATATCTTTCGATGCTCTACAACCGCTTCCGCTGCATGAAGGAATTGCTGTCGCCTACGGGCCTGTTGCACGTTCACGTGGGGCCGAACGTCAGTCACTATGTGAAGCTCGCGCTTGATTCTGTGTTCGGAGCCGACCGGTTCATTAACGAACTAGTGTGGCAACGCACCGGTGGCGCTCACAGTGATGCTGACAGATATGGAAATATCCACGAGTCGTTCTTGTGTACGCAAGCGGAGTCGAGTGGACGTACAGCCCCGTCTACATACCTTACTCGGAAGACTACATTAATGAGAGATTCAAGTCTGTCGAGCCGAAGACCGGACGCCGGTACTGGCTGAACACCATGACCGCGAAAGGGAGCGGTCCCGCGCGCCTATTTCAAGGCACACTCCGGAATCCTCCGACCGGTACTCACTGGCGCTTCAGCCAGGAGAATATCGACAAGCACATTGAGGATGGGCGAATCGCCTTTTCAAAGTCTGGCATGCCGTACGTAAAACAGTATCTCGACGAGAGTCCTGGTCGGACCTGTCAGTCGATCTGGACTGACTTAGTACCGTCGAAGTCTGGAAGCGAGAGGGCTGGCTACGAAACCGAGAAACCACCCGTCCTTCTCGAAAGGATTGTAGGCGCGGCTTCGAACCCGGGAGATCTCGTCGCCGACTTTTTCTGTGGCTCTGGAACAACACTCGCTGCGGCAGAGAAGCTCGGTCGCCGCTGGATAGGCTGCGATCTTGGACGTTGGGCGATCCACGTCACGCGCAAACGCATGCTCGGCACTGAGAATTGCAGGCCCTTCGAGGTGCTGAACCTCGGCAAGTACGAGCGCCAGTACTGGCAGGGCGTGACCTTCGGCGAGAAGAAAGACAAGTTCCTCACCGAGCAAGCCCTCTACGAGTACCTCGCCTTCATCCTCAAGCTCTACGGCGCGCAGCCGGTGGCGGGCATAGCGCACCTGCACGGCAAGAAGGGCAAGGCCATGATCCACATCGGCGCGGTCGACGCGCCGGTGACCATCGCCGAGATCGACGCAGCGGTGGACGAGTGCACGAAGCTCAAGCAGGGCGAGCTGCACGTGCTCGGCTGGGAGTGGGAGATGGGCCTCTACGACCTGATGGTCGAGGCGGCGAAGAAGAAGGGCGTGAAGCTCCTGCTCCTGCAGATCCCGCGCGAGGTCATGGAGCAGCAGGCCGCGGCCAAGGGCGACGTGCGCTTCTTCGAGCTGGCCTACCTCGAGGCCGAGATCAAGCAGCCGAAGAAGCTCGCCGCACAGGTGGCGCTCAAGGACTTCGTCATCCCCAACACCGAGCTGATCCCCGAAGACGTGCGCAGCAAGGTGAAGAAGTGGTCGGACTACATCGACTACTGGGCGGTCGACTGGGACTTCCAGAACGACACCTTCATGCAGGGCTGGGCGGCCTACCGCACCCGCAAAGAGCGCAAGCTCCCACTTACCTCCGACCCGCACACCTATGAGAAGGCGGGTAAACGCCGCATCCTCGTCAAGGTGATCGACATCTTCGGCAACGACACCTCGCAGGCCTGCGACGTGGAGGTGAAGTAGCCATGGCGAAGCCGGTCATCGCCTACGACAAGGACCTGCCGGAGATCCCGGGCCGCCGTCCGTGGGAGAAGCCCACGTCCTACTTGGTCAAGGACGACGCGACCGCGACCGGCTGGCGCGAGGAGACCTCCGGCCGCCGCCCGAGCCGGCTGCTGCTCGTGCCCAAGATCCGCGCCGCAGTGGATGCCTGGCGCGACGGCGGCTATGAGGGTGCCTCCGAGGTCACGCGGCGGCTCTTCGAGTACTGGTTCGAGGAAGACCACGAGGTCCCCGGCTTTGGCGTACCGTTCCGCTACTACTTCTGCCAGCGCGAGGCGATCGAGACGCTCGCGTGGCTTGTGGAGATCGCCGGCCAGCGCGACTCACAGAAGCTGATTCAAGCCCACGCGACGAAGTTCAAAAAGGATCTCTTCTCCGACAACATCGTGTTCCAAACCACGATGGATGGCCGGCGGCAGCTCCGCCGCTACGTGCCGGAGCTCGACGCCGAGGGCGTGCAGGACCTCCCGCCCGAAGACCTGCGCCGCTTCGCCTTCAAGATGGCCACCGGCTCGGGCAAGACCTGGGTGATAGCCATGGCCGTCGTTTGGGCCCGCCTCCACAAGCAGCGAGTGCCGGGCTCGGAGCTTTCCACCAACTTCCTGATCGTCCCGCCGAACGTGATCGTGTACCAGCGGCTGGAGCGCGACTTCGCCGCCAACCGAATCTTCTACGAGCTGCCTCTCATCCCGCCGGAGTGGCGCGGCGCGTTCTCGCAGAAGGTGATCCTGCGTGGCGAGGCCGCGGAGCCCGACCCCTCCGGAAACCTTTTCCTCACGAACGTCCAGCAGCTCTACGAGTCGCGCGACCAGGAGTGGACGCCGCAGAACGCCATCGAGGCGCTGCTCGGCAAAAAGCCCTCGAAGGACCTTGCCGCCTCGGGGCAGCGCTCGATGCTGGAGCGGGTGAAGTCTCTCAAGGACCTCATCGTGTTGAACGACGAGGCCCACCACGTCCACGATGAGGACCTGGCCTGGAGCCAGTCACTGCTCGCCATCCATCGCGCGCTGCCCAAGGGGCTTTCGCTGTGGCTCGACTTCTCGGCCACGCCCAAGGACCAGAACGGCATGTACTTCCCCTGGACGGTCTGCGACTACCCGCTCGCCCAGGCCGTGGAGGACCGCATCGTCAAGGCGCCGCTGATTGTCACCAAGGAGGACGACTCCAAGCAGCCCGCCGAGGATCCAGACGGCGTCACCAAAGACAACATCGGCGAGAAGTACGGTTACTGGCTGCGGGCGGCGGTGCAGCGCTGGAAGGAGCACCACAAGGTCTACAAGCAGCTCGGCACCCGGCCGGTGCTCTTTATCATGGCCGAGAAGAACGTCTACGCCGACGCCATCGGCGAGTACCTGTGGAAGACCAAGGAGTTCGGCTTCAAGGAGGCCGAGGTCCTGGTGATCCACACCGACGCCGCTGGCGAGATCACCAAGAAGGATCTCGACATGGCGCGCGAGGCGGCCCGCGATATCGACCAGGCCGAGAGCAAGATCAAGGCGATCGCTAGTGTCATGATGCTGCGCGAGGGCTGGGACGTACGGAACGTGACCGTCGTCCTCGGGCTCCGCCCGTTCACGGCCAAGGCCGAGATCCTGCCCGAGCAGGTGATCGGGCGCGGCCTGCGGCTGATGGCCAAGGTGAGCCCGGATCGCACACAGACGCTGGAGGTGCTCGGCACGCGCAACCTGCTCAGTGTCCTTCGCACCCAGCTCGAAGCGGAAGGCGTGGGCGTCGCCAGTACGAAGACCGACCCTCCGCTGCCAGTCAGCATCTATCCCGTACGGGAGCGGGCTGCCTACGACATCGCGATCCCGATCACCAAGCCGAGCCTCGAGCACGACATCCGCAAGCTCTCCGAGCTCAAGGTAGAGACGCTCGATGCCATCTACGACCAGGCGGAGCTCGCCGAGCCGTTCCGGGTGAGGCTCCGGCTCGAGTTCGCGACCACCGAGACCGAGGTTCATCAGGCCGACATCGCGGCGGGCGAGCTGCCGCCCGCCCAGGAGCTGCTGGCCAGCATCACCAACAAGGTCATCGATCGGGCCAAATTGCCGAATCGGTTCGCCGAGCTCTATCCCACCGTGCGGGATTACGTCGCGAGCCGCTGCTTTGGAAAGTCGGTCAACTTCGACGACGAGGCATTGCGCTCCCACCTCTCCCGGCTCGAGCTGCAAGAGGGCATCGCCGACTACCTCGCCCGCAAGATCGCCGAGCTCACGATCGAGCGGCGCGCCATCGAGTTCGACAAGGCCGACTTTCGACTCTCCGAGACGAAGCCCTTCAGTTGGCGACGCAATCTGCCGCCCCTCGAGACCAAGAAGACCGTCTTCAACTACGTCGCCACCTACAACGACTTCGAGCGGCGCTTCGCCGAGTTCCTGGACAAGAAGGCGACCGACGTGCTCCGCTTCGCGTCACTCGGCACCACCGAGCAGGGCGAGTCCGGCACGCAGTTCCGCGTCGACTACCTGAAGGCGAGCGGCGCGATCGGCTTCTATCACCCGGACTGGGTCGTCGTACAGAAGTCCAAGTCCCGCGAGGTCAACTGGATCATCGAGACCAAGGGGCGCGTTTGGGAGGGCACGGCTGCGAAGGACGAAGCGTTGAGAACCTGGTGCGAGCGTGTCAGCGCGGCGACCGGAGCTGCCTGGCGCTTCGCGCGTATCAACCAGACGGACTTCGAGTCACGTGCGGCGAGCGCCTTGGGAGATCTCGTCGATCGCAAGTGATCGCTGACATCGAGGACCGGCGCCTGACAACAGCGCGCGAGGGCCGGGCCGTTGCCTTCCTCCGGCAGCGGTCGATCTCGCCGCCGCATCCAGCGAGTACTCTTTTCCTCCCCGCCACGTATCTCGAGCCGACATGTCAGGATCCGCTCAAGAGAAGTAACAAACTTCGCTTCCATCGTGCTCGCATCCTCGGAGTAGAGTTCGAGGTACCCGTAGTCGATTGTTTCGGCACACGCCGAACTGGAGTTCGACCTGACCATTCGCGGCTTCATTATTGGGACGAATGGCGTCCTCAGCCTTCCACCGCGCAACGATCGGGACGACAACATTCTTCGCGACGACACCAATCGTCAACACAGTGGCCCGCCGTAAGAATGAAGTGATGGTCCTCAATTTCAACGAGCACGCCACTTCCTCGACCAGTCACCCGGCCCGTTCTCACCTCGCCATCAAGAACGAGGATAGGTATTGTCCTTGGCTGCAGGAAGTCTCTCAGCGTGGAACTGTTTTGCCGAAGCCCTTTTTTCGATATGGAGCCCTCTCGCTCAACTCGTGATCGCTCCCGGAGCGCTCTCCAAGTTGGCAAAACTGCCGTTCGTTTGAATCAGATAGTGAGTCCTAGCTGGTAGGTGGGGCATTTCATTCGTCGTCTTTCCCACTTTGCACTACGACCTGTCGAGAGTTAGTGTGGGGAATGCGCGAAGGGCTCGGTACTTGCCGCCTCTGCGTTAATACCCGTCCGCTGCGCAATTCGCACATCGTCCCAGAGTTCTTGTTCACCCACACCTACAGCGAGGCGCATCGGTTCAGGACGATCACTATCGGCGACGAGCTTACCCAGCACACCCTGGAGATTTGCCAGAAGGGGTATCGGGAACCGCTTCTGTGCGACGAATGCGAACGTCGCCTTCAGCCATGGGAGAGGTACACGGCTCGCCTCCTCTATGGGGGCCGTAGCCGTCGCGGGGTTCTAACGGAAGATGGTCTCGCGACTTGCGAGGTCGTCGGAGTCGACTACACCTCCTTGAAGCTCTTCGCGATGTCGGTTCTTTGGCGAGCGAGCGTTTCCAATCTCTTGGGGTTTCAAGCCGTCAGCCTTGGCGTGAAGCACGTGCGACGGATTCGGTCACTTCTCCTCGCCGGTGATCCTGGAGCGCCCGACGAATACGGGTTCACGGTCATTCACCTCGATATTGGAACTCCCTACAGGGAGTTTCGCCGTGTGCTGCAGCACCCCATATGTCTGAAGGTCGGCAGCGAGTACGCCTACCGCTTCAACCTTGCTGGGCTGTATTGGATTTTTGTCGTGTCTGGCCATCGAGGGGCGCTCAAGGATGCCCACCAGATTTCCCTTCATGCTGAGGGTCGTCTGAAGATCTACGATGAAGCATCGAGCTCAGACCGCATGCTCCTTCGTCGACAGTCACTCCTTCTACGCGAAGGAAGGTGGCCACCATGGGATGACGATGCGGGTGGACGCTGGCCCCCCGAACCTGCGTCGACTGACGACGTGGCACGCATGCGCCGCGAGCTTAGTGGCGGTGTCCTGGAGAGCAAGTAGGCGGTGGACGAACCCTACGAAGAGGTCACACGCCAGTTCGAGGACCGGCTCAACGAGCACGGGTACGGCTTCACGTATGCCGTGCTGGAGACCATCAAGAAGAACCCGCATGGGTGGAAGTTGAAGGCCACAGAATTTCCCGTCGAGGTGCGGGGAAAGAGCACGCGCATCGACTTCATCCTTCGGCACTGGAAAGCCAACGTCTTCATAGTTGCCGAATGCAAGCGCGCCAACCCAAGGACGGCGAAGTGGTGTTTCGCGAAGGCCACAACCGCGAGCCAATTGAACGACGACTACCTTCGGAAATTCGTGCTCGAGGATATCAGGCAGGCCGAGAAAGGCGGTCCACACTATCGGACCGCGATGGACGCGTGGACTACAGACCAACTGCATCACATCGCATGCGAGGTGAAGACGGGCGACACGGGGACATCCGGTGGTAAGAACGTCGACGAGATCGAAGGTGCTGTGACGCAGGTCCTCCGGGGCATGAACGGCCTTGCGGATTGGTTCGTGGCGAACCCGGCGGCTGTCCCTTCCCGAGCTGAGGGCATGAAGCCCATCGGCCTGATGCCCGTCGTCTTCACCACGGCCAATCTGTTTTCCTCTTCGGTCGACCTATCAACGACGGACCTCCAGACTGGCAGGGTCGCTGTCCGGGGCGAGGACCTACACGAAGTCAACTGGCTCCACTACCAGTACTACCAAGCACCGAGTCTTCTTAGCACCGTGCGGCCCGCCCATGAGAACAAGAACCTCGTGGATGCTCTGCACAACGATTTCACGCGCACGGTCGCTTTCGTTTCTCCGGATGGAATCAGCGAGTTCTTGACGCAGACCAGCGAACTCATCGCCAACCCCTTTCATTCCGAGAGATGGTGAAGGAGGGTAGCCCGTGCCGAAGAGCCTCTGGCTGAAACTCGTACTTCCTCTGGCGCTGGTGGCGCTCGTTTCGCTACTCGTCCATCAGCGGTGGGACCCGGGCGGGTTCTTCATCAACCTCACCTGGAGCTCATCGGGATCGGCGTGACCGTTGCCTATGTCGACTTGGTTCTCCGGTCACACGAGAGGGAGAGGTGGGCGGGCACCGGTAGCCGTATCCAGGAGCGCCTCGCTGTTCACGGTACCCTGACGATTACAGCGATTCGCAGAAGCCTCGGGTTCGGACCGGACATCCTGGACCACGAGAAGATGGCCAATAGCGATCTCAACGTGGGGCGTCTGGAGATTGCGCGCGTTGCCGAGCACGTTCTGGCACCGGCCGTCCGAAGCCGGCTCGACAAGCTGAACCCGGCGGGCTGGAAGACGCTCGCTGAGAGCTTGCGTGGCGTCTGGGACGGCGCCGAGCGGCTCATCGACCGTTTCGGGCACCGGTTGGAGCCGAGTCAGCTCGAGGTGCTGATGGACATTCAGCAATCCGTTCAGAGCGCTCTTTTCTTTTGGGAGACGTTTCCCGAGCTGGCAGGAGTCCCCGACGAGCAGCTGCCAGCGACGAAAACACCGCCCGTGGACCTCAAAAAGCACATGTACGACGGCACCACGAAGGACATCCGTGCCCTCTTGGAGCACGCCCGCAAGCTCGTATCTACTTCGATCTCATCCAGGTCAAAGTAGCGCTCGCGGGCACCTCTTGGTTCCAAAGTGGTTCCAAAACAAGGCCAGGAATAATGACGCCGAGCGTTTCGTACTTGGCGCGGAGGAGGTTAATGATGTCCTCCGCGACTTCACCATAGCCGCCGGGGTTTCGAGGATGAGGTCGAGCTTGTCTCCTTTAAGATTCGCGAGCTGGTCGGTGATGCGAAGGATGTCGGGATAGGTGATTGAGATTGGCGCGTTAGCCATCGCCAAATCGGCAGCGAACACGAGGCGTCGCGACCGCCACGGAGATCAGAAATTCGCTTGAGCTGGGCTCTGCGCTCCTTCGTAAGGTCCTGGAAGGTGAGCTGACGGTCAAGGTATTCGGTGTAAACTCCCATGGTATCGACTTTCGGGTTGGCGAATTCTAAAGAAGCGACTCAATGGCGCAATGCCGGAGTCATCCTTGCTACCACTCGGCTACCAGTCGAGTCCGACTTCCGAGAATTCAGGAGGATCTACGGATCGTCCAAATCGTTGATTGCCGAAGATGGTAGGTCTTCCTGCGTGTCCTCGGATGGCTCCTCAGACAATTCGTAATCAGCAGGTCGCGAGTTCAACTCTCGCCGCCGGCTCCATTGGAATCAGGCATTTCGAAGGACGCGTTCTCGAAAGATCCTCCTGGTGACGTTTTGGTGACGGATTCTCGCGCCTCCGCGTGGTGGCCGTCCACCAGGTCCTCGTACCCGTGATGCGGCGACGGTAAATAGCGCGCATAATAGCGGAGCGTTGTGGTGGGATTTTCGTGGCCGAGCTGCGCGGAAACCCAGGTAAGCGGAGCGCCCTCGGAGAGCGCTAGCGACGCGAACGTATGGCGGAGCTCGTAGAGCGGGCGATGCGGGATCCCCGCCTCCTTCAATAGCCGTCGGTACTCTCTCCTGACCTTGGACTCGTCAAGGGGTTCGTTCACCTCGTTCGGGAATAGCCATGTGGGCTCTCCCCAGCCGTAACGGACGGACTCTTCGTGGAGCCACGGAAGGTACTGCTCGAGCAGCCGGCAGGTGACTGAGGACAACTTGACTTCGCGTGCTTGATTCGTCTTCGTCCCTTTTAGGGCACGCCCCAGTGTGAGCGCACGCTCGATGCGAAGGCATCCATTCTTGAGATCGACGTCTTCAACTTTCAGCGCGAAGAGCTCTCCAGGGCGAATGCCAGTTCTAACCATCACCTCGAGCGGCACACCGTAGAGTGTCCCACGGGCGGCGCCGATGAAGGCGGCCCGATCGTCGAGAGAGAGGGGATTGATTCTCGTTCCGGTTTTCGCGAGGGCGCCCGGCCGGCGACGCCGCGATCCCCCCTGGTAGAGGCACGGGTTCAAGCTCAGGTATCCGTCTTCGATGGCCGCGGCGAGCACCACGGAGAGCGCGCCCCGCATCAGCCGGAGCGAGTTCTGAGAGTAGGCCGCCGTCGTGTCGCCCTTCTCGTAGCCCGTCGCCTGTTTCTCTCGCAGGAATCGATTCACGTCGGCTCGAGAGATCTCTCGGAGCTTTCTCCGCCCGAGAAAAGGGAATACGTGCTTCTCGAGATTGCGCTCGTAACTCCGAAACGTCTTCACCTCGAGCGACGGCCGGGCGGCCTCGAGCCAGTCGCGTGAGTAGGCCTCGAGCGTGACGTCCGGATCGCCCTCGACGAGAGCGAACCGTTCGGCGAGCTTGCGACGCTCGGACACGAGCTCGTCGAGCGCGCGCGTCGCCGCTTTCTCAGTCTTCGCTTCCGCGAGGAGAACGCGGCACCTCTTCCCGGTCACGGGATCGACGTAGTTCCCGTAGAAGCCCTCACGGTCGGGCCGGCGGTAGACCGTGCCACTATGTCCGAGTTTCATACTTCAAGACCAGTCGGGCGAAAGCGGCGACGAGGGGACGCATTCTTAGCTCTCCGCGCTCGAACCTTGCGATGCTTGTTGGAGTCGTCTCCATGTACTCGGCCATCTGC
>Ga0187893_10004506_pt1 | contig 26372 bp, 15 predicted proteins | sample MA1701074metaG_FD_139574 | JGI IMG/M metagenome (GOLD analysis project Ga0187893, IMG submission 139574) | White microbial mat communities from a basaltic lava cave in the Kipuka Kanohina Cave System on the Island of Hawaii, USA - MA170107-4 metaG ... | reverse complement strand
GGGAATGGGGACGGGGACGAAGAGAGTGTCCCACGCGGGATGACTTTGAGGCTTGCGCGTCCTCGCGTCGTTCGAGTAAACCACGGGCGGTGCCGTCTCCTTTTGCAACCAGATCCCGCCGCCGTTTTCTTCTGCCGACCGCCGCCGTCTGCGGACTTGCGGGGGTGGCTCTCTTGAGCGGCCTTTGGATCCGTCCCGGGCCCGAAGAGGCCGCCGTCGGCCTGCTGGACGGTCTCATCCGGGATCTCCATGGAGGTCAAAGTGGGACGCTGGAGCCCGGCAGAACCCACCGCGCTGAGGTTCTTTCAAGGATCGAGGCCACCTTCGAGACGATTCTCACGACGGGCGACCGCAGTCGGGCGGATCGCGCAGCTCACGGGCGTATCCAGAGGCGACTGGGGGATGTCCACCGGCACGTCGGGGAGCTTGTGGAGGCGGAAAAACGCTACCGAGAAGCCGCACGGATTTTCGAGACGCTCGCTCGCGAGGCTCCGGAGACTCCGGAGCACGGCCTGGAGCTCGCGCGAACTTTGGGGAACGGCGGCCAGGCGCTCCATCGGGCCGGGCGGCCCGTCGAGGCCGAGAAGTCCTACCGCGAGGGGCTGATCGCCGTGGAGGCGGTCGCTCAGCGCGCTTCGAAAACACACTCGGCCGAGATCCTGGAAGTTCTTGGCTGCATCCAGTGCCGCCTTGGCCTCGTCCTTCTCTCGACGGGCCGTCCGGAACTCGGCGAGGAGGCCCTCCGGCGCGGCGTCGTGGCGTTCGACCGCGGCGGGAATGCGTCCGGGCCCGAGGCGAAGTTCATCCGCGCAGGCGCCCACGGCAGCCTCGGCGGCCTCGAGCTCGCGAACGGCCGCCTCCCGGAGGCGGAGGCTCGCTACCGAACCGCGATCCTCCTCCTTTCGGAGCTTGTGAAGGAATTTCCGAGGGCTCCGGAGTACCTCCTCCATCGCGTCCAGACGCAATACGGCCTCGGACTCGGCTACCGGCGGGCGGGGATGCTCTTCGAAGCCGGCAGAGTCTGGCGTGAGTCCTTGCCCCTCGCCGAAAGGCTGGCCGCCGACTTCCCTGCGGCACCGCTCCACCGCTTCGTCCTCGCGGACGTGCTGGTCGATCTTGCCGGTCTCGTCCGGATCCTCGGGGAGATTGAAGAGGCCGAATCCCTTTCCAGGAGGGCGATTCCCGCCCTGGAGGAACGGGTCGCGGGCCGATCGGGGGATCCCGGCGACGCCCAGAAGCTTGCGGGTGCGTTTTCGCTGCTCGTGGAGGCCGTGATGGGGCGCGGCGATGCGGCCTCCGCCGTGCCGCTCATCGAGAAGATGGGACTGGCCGGCGACGCCAACGCGAACCTCCACGCGGCCGCGCTCCTCGTCCGCTGCATGGAGGCGCGGATGGAAAATGACCGCCCGGATCCCCCCTTTCGAAACGCGCAGGCCGAAGATTACGGCCGCCGCGCGGTTGATCGCCTCCGCAGCGCCGTCGAGCTGGGCCTCGAGAAGCCGCAGGACATTGCGGGCAGCGAGACTTTCCGCCCGTTGCGCGGGATGGTGGAGTTCGAGCTGTTCGTGGAGGAGTTGAAGAGAAAGTAGGCGTCGCGCCCGCCGGAAACCTTCGCCTTGCCGGCGGCATCGGAAGGTCAGGCTTCTACAAGTAGGGGAAACGATTCCATGAAGACACTCGCAGGCGGGAGCCTTGACAGCTCGAAGGCGCTGGAAGCTAGATCATCCGATATGCAGACGACCAGAACCGGCGAAACGATGCGGGGCGGCGGACGGAGGCTCGTGAGGCGCCGTGCCTTCCTCGTTACCGTCCTCGGCATCATTGCGGCGGCCGCCGTTGCGTTCGTCGTCTTCAGGCGGGAGATACTCGACACGATGGTCGAGGTCCTCGATATTGCGCGAGGTCTTGGCGTCGTAGGGCCGGTCCTCCTGGCCGCGATCTATGTGGTCGCCTGCGTGTTCGCTCTTCCGGGCTCGATCCTCTCCCTCGGGGCGGGCTTTGCCTTCGGGCTCCTGCAGGGATGGTTGGCGGTCACGGCGGGGAGCCTTCTGGGAGTCTCCGCCTGCTTCGTTCTGGGTCGAACGGTTCTCAGGAATTCGGTCGAGAGGATGATCGCCGGCAACCGTAAGTTCCGGGCCATAGACGATGCGGTCGGCAAGGAAGGATTCAAAATCGTCCTCTTGACCCGGTTGTCGCCGGCCATCCCGTTCAACGTGCTCAACTACGGCCTGAGCCTCACGAAGGTGACCTTCCGGGACTACTTCCTCGGTTCCTTGATCGGGATGTTCCCCGGCACCGTGATGTACGTTTACCTCGGGACCTCGCTGAAAAGCCTCACCGAAGTGGCGGCGGGAGAAGTGGAGGGCGGAACCGCGATGAACGTCCTCTTCTACGTGGGTCTCGCGGCCACGGTGGCGGTAACGCTCCTCGTGACCCGGATGGCGAAGCGCGCCCTGCGGGATGCGGTGGAAGTGCCCGACCCTACGACCCCGGCCGCCGGGGGGGGTCAAGAGCCGATCCATGGCTGAGGTTCTGGAAGACAAAGAGATGGTCGACGTCCATCCTCTCGACAAGCACAACCGCGAGTTGGTGGACAACGTCCATCCGGCTTCTTGGAATAACCCCGAACCCTCCGGCCGCTACAACATCGTGGTGATAGGCGCCGGGACCGCGGGCCTCGTCACCGCCGCAGGCGCGGCCGGCCTCGGCGCGCGGGTCGCCCTCATCGAAAGACACCTCCTCGGCGGGGACTGCCTGAACTACGGCTGCGTCCCTTCGAAGGCGCTCATCCGGGCCGGGCGGGCCTACGCGGACGTCCGCGATGCCGCCCGCTACGGAGTCTCGGTGCCCCTCGGAACGCGCGTCGACTTCGAGGCCGTCATGGAGCGCATGCGGCGCCTGCGGTCCTCGATCAGCCGCCACGACTCCGCCGGCCGCTTCCGGGACCTCGGGGTCGACGTCTTCCTCGGCTCGGGCCGGTTCACCGGACCTCGGACAGTCCAAGTGGCCGGCATTGCCGGCGACAGGACGCTCGAGTTCTCGAAGGCCTGCATCGCCACGGGCGCCCGCGCCGCGGCGCCCCCGATCCCGGGCCTCAAGGAGGCCGGGTTCCTGACCAACGAGACGGTCTTTTCCCTTACGCGGCTCCCGTCGCGCCTGGCCGTGATCGGCGCCGGGCCGATCGGCTGCGAGATGGCCCAGGCCTTCACGCGGTTCGGCTCGAAGGTCTGCCTCCTTCAGTCCGCCCCGCAGGTGCTGCACCGGGAGGAGCCGGAGGCCGCGCTGCGCGTCCAGAAGTCGCTCCTCGCCGACGGTGTGCAGCTCTTCGTCGACGCGAAGGTGAACGGCGCCTCCGCCGGCCCCGAGGGCAAGAAAGTGCGCTACAGCGTCGGGGGGAAGGACCGCGAGGTCGAAGTCGACGAGATCCTTGTCGGAGTCGGCCGCTCACCCAACGTCGAAGGTCTCGCGCTCGAGGCGGCCGGCGTCGAGTACGACGCGACGGCGGGCGTCATGGTGAACGACAACCTCCGGACCACGAACCCGAGCATCTACGCCGCCGGGGACATCTGCTTCCCGTATCAGTTCACCCACACGGCCGACGCCCTCGCGCGCATCGTCATCCAGAACGCGCTCTTCAACGTGCCCCTCAAGGGCCGCGCCCGCACGAGCGCGCTCACGATCCCGTGGTGCACCTACACCGACCCCGAGCTGGCCCACGTCGGGCTCTCGCCGGAGGAGGCCCGAAAGCGCGGGATCGAGGTCGAGACGTTCACGCAGGAATTCAGGGAAGTGGATCGGGCAGTCCTCGACGGCGACGACGATGGCCTGGCTCGGATCCACGTGAAGAAGGGGACCGGCCGCATCGTCGGCGCCACGGTCGTCGCCCGGCACGCCGGCGAGATGATCGGAGAGATCGCGCTCGCCATGACGGGCGGCCTCGGCATGAAGACGCTCTCGGCGACGATCCATCCGTATCCGACTCAAGCGGAGGCGCTCAAGCGGCTCGGCGACGCCTACCTGCGGACGCAGCTCAAGCCATGGGTGAAGAGCGTCCTGCGGCGCTGGTTCGCCTGGACGCGTTGAAAGGGGGCGGCGAAGCAGTGAACTTCATCCTCGCCGCCGGCCTCGTCGGGCTGACCCTCGCGGCGGAAGTGTCAACCGCCCTGTCCCCCGTCGCGGAGGGGCTCCACGCCCCGTACGACGCGCTCCTTCGGGCCCACGTCAAGGACGGAGCGGTGGACTACGGCGCGCTCAAGGGCCGCGAGAAGGACCTTGACGCATATCTGGGCGCGCTGGCGAAGGCGGATCCGGCGCGCCTCGGCCGGGAGGATCGGCTCGCGCTCTGGATCAACGGCTACAACGCCTTCACCTTGAAGCTCGTCCTCGAAAACTACCCGGGCGTAAAGAGCATCAAGGAGATCCCGCGACGCTGGAGCCGGAAGCGCTGGTCCGTCGGCGGAACGATGTTTTCCATCGGGGAGATCGAGCACGAGATCCTCCGGCGCGAGTTCGACGAGCCCCGCATCCACTTCGCGATCGTGTGCGCCTCGAAATCCTGCCCGAACCTCCTCTCGGAGGCCTACGCCGGGAGCCGGATCGAGGAGCAGCTCGCCGGCGCCGCCCGCGGCTTCCTGAAGGACGCGCAGCGAGGCTTTCGCGCCCGGAGCGAGCCGGGGCTCCTCTACGGAACGAACCATAACGTCTACCTCTCTTCGGTCTTCAAGTGGTTCGCCGCCGACTTCGAGAAGGGCGGAAAGACCGTCATCGAGTCCATCGCGCCGTACCTTCCCGCGGAGGGACGAAGATTCATCGAAGAGCACCGCGGCGCCATCTCCATCCGCTACCTCGACTACGACTGGAGCCTCAACGGACGGTGAAGGCCATTCCCTTCGAAGCGCTCCTCATCTTCCTCCGCTATCCCGAGGCGGGCCGGGTGAAGACGCGCCTTATCCCGCGACTCGGCCAGGACGGGGCCGCTGAGCTCTACCGCCGGATGGCGGAGCATGTCCTTCGCCAGGCCCGGCTCGTCGGTCGCGCTCGTCTCGGGTGCGCGGCGTTCGTCGACCCGCCGGAAAGACTCGAAGAGGCGCGCCGCTGGATCGGGCCGGAGTGGGCCGAGCGAAGGTGGCCCGTCCTTTCCCAGGAAGGCGGGGACCTCGGCCGGCGCCTGGCGGCGGCTTTCGATTGGGCGTTCGCCTCCGGCCCGCGTCGCGCGGTCGCCATCGGCACAGACTGCCTCGACGCGACCACGCAGGTGTTGAATGGGGCCTTCGACGCCCTCTCAAGCGCCGATGCGGTGCTTGGACCGGCCCTCGACGGCGGTTATTACCTCCTCGGCCTCTCCCGCCGGATCCCCGAGGCCTTCCAGGGCATCGAGTGGTCCACGACGGGCGTTTTCGATGCCACGAAGAGGCGGCTCGCTGTCGCTGGAGCCTCGATCCGCGAGCTCGAAGTCCTTCGCGACCTCGACACGCCGGAGGACCTGGACGCCCTTCTTGGCCGATGGGGCCGCGTCCTGGGTTTCGAAGGGATCTGAAGGCCCGGCTTGGAAGGTTGAATTCCTCGGCGGGGCGCCGGTGTGGCAAAAACCCAAAAGATGGTTCGCTTTCTCGGGATCTTCTAATTTATCCTGTACCGTTGCGCCGTTCGGGTCTTGGGGCCGAGGAAGAGAGCAATAGGAGAGCCGCATGCAGCTCAGAACCATTCCGTTCTGGATCGCGTTTTGTTTCCTGACCGCCATCCGTCCAAACGTCGTTCTCCCCGCGACGGTCGCCTTCGAGGACGAGTTCGACTTCTATGTCGACGACACGGAGGTCGTGAACGCGGGCTGGGAGTTCCACCAGGAGAACTCTCCGGTCGAGCAGGCGATCTGGACGATCACGAACCCGGGAGGCCGATCAAACCCCCCGACGGCCGATGGCAGCCCATCGACCGGCCTCTTTCTCATCTCCGATTCGGACAAGGTCGACGGCGCGAACCCCACGTGCAGCGGCATGTCTCACGACCTCTGGACGCCGATCATCGACTGCACAGCCCTGGAGAAAGTCTGGCTCCACGTGGACGTATCCGCCCAGCTCAACAACAACGGGAAGGCGGTCTTCGACATCGACGTCTCGATCGACGATGGGGCCACGTGGCAGAACGTCTACCGCACCGTGGCCCCGTCGCGCGTCGAGTGCGACCCGAAGGCCGACACGACCAACGCGGATGGCTTTTTCGGCCGGCTCCACGTGGATCTGACGGAGCCGGCCGCGAAGGAGCCCTCGACCCGGATCCGGCTTCGCCACTTCGAGCCGAACGACGACTGGTGGATCGCGATCGATAATTTCCTCGTCGACGATGTCCCCCCGGTCCAGGGAGGCCAGTTTACGCTGCTGCCCGAACAGACCTTTCTCGCGGGAATCCCCGCGACCTGGACGGTTCGTTCCGATGTTCTTCCGCCCAACGACGGGAACAAGACCTGGAACACGAACGATCCCTTCGCCCGCTCCGTCGTGGGCAAGCCCTTCCCGCACCTGGACGGGCGCGGAGTCCATCGCCTCGGCGAGAAGTTCGCGATCCTGGACTTGGAAGCCTCGCCCGGGTTGAAGGATGATGTCCTTCTTACGCCGGCGCTCGATTGTTCGGCGTCGACCGAAGTCTTCCTCCACGTGCGGAACGAGACCTCCGCGGCGAAGTCGGCGGCGCAGGAGATCCTCGTCAGCTTCAACGGGGGTTTCGATTTCGAGGTCGTCCCGATCTTCTCCTGGAACCTGGCCTCGCTGTTCGATCAGGCCGAAGAGCCCTTCTACGCCGAAGATGTTTTCGCCGTGCCGGCGGCGGCCGGGGAGGCGAACGTGGTCTTCGGCTTCCGCGTTCAAGGAAGCGGAAACGAAGGTTACTGGGCCATCGACGACGTGAAGGTCACCGCCAACGGGACTTTCGATGCACGGGCCTGCGAGAACCGCGACTTCAAAGCTGCCTACGATCCCGCCACGAACCAGGTGACCGCTTCCTGGAAGAAAGTCGCCGGGGATGACGGTTTCCGGCTCTTCGAGAGAACACGTCAGATCGGGGGCGACCTCGCGGCCGAAACCGTTTCGGCCGTGGACAGCGCTCCACCGGCGGGGGGCAACGTCAAGTACAAGCTCCAGATCGTCGCCGGCTTCCAGGTGGAACGCGAATGCGAGACGGAGGCGATCGACACGTACGCTTGTCCGGCCAGCCTCGCGTGCCAGCTCGACAAGGGCACGAGAAAAGTCGCGCTGAGCTGGAAGCCGGGCGTGAACCTCAAGGCCACGCTATCGCTCCGCCGCAACGGCCAGACGGTGGCGACTCTGCCCTCGGACGCGGGGTCCCACATCGACACGGTCGATGCGGGTCTCCATGACTACGAGCTTGTGGTGGTCCCCGATGCGGGCGCCAACCCCAGCCAGTGCGCGGGAGAACTCTTCTGTCGGGCCTATCTCCCCGGCGACGTGATCCTCTTCGACGATTTCGACGGGTATGCGGACGATGCGGCCGTGGTGGCGGCCGGCTGGCTGCGCCAGGACGTGAACACGCCCGTCGAACAGGCCACCTGGACCGTGACGAACCCCGGGAACCGCGCCTACCCACCCTCTTTCGACGGCATACCGACAAGCGGGAAGTTCATGATCTCCGATTCGGACCACGTCGATCTCGAGAACCCCACGTGCAGCGGCATGTCTCACGACCTCTGGAGCCCCGTTTTCGACTGCACGGGAAAGACCTTGGTCTGGCTCCACATGGACGTCTCCGCCCAGCTCAACAACAACGGCACGGCGGTTTTCGACGTCGACGTCACGACGAACGGCGGGGGGAGCTGGGAAAATCTCGTGCGCCAGGCCGCCCCGGAACGGACGCAATGCGAACCCCTCGCCGCCCTCGGCGCCGCGGACGGCTCCTTCGGCCGCCTGCACGTCGATCTCTCGGCCCATGCGGCGGGGAAACCGGCTGTGCGGGTGCGGCTGCGCCATTTCGAGCCGAACGACGACTGGTGGATCGCGGTCGACAATTTCCAAGTCGACTCCGTTCCGGCTTCTCCCGGCGATGTCGTGCTTCTGGCCAACGAAAACTTCGACGGTGGGATCCCGGCAACCTGGACCGTCCGCTCGGGACTCGAGGAGCCGAGTCCCTGGAACGACCAGGACACCTGCCTGATCTCGCTGCTCAAACGCAACGGCGGGATCTTCCCCGATGGCCAGGGGCTCCATCACCTCGGGGAAACCTACGCTATCGCCGACCCCGTCTGCTCGCTGGCGGCGCAGGATGAATACCTCATCACTCCCGCCGTGGATGCCAGCCAGGTCGCTCAGGTCTTCTTGCAGGTGAAATCGGCGACCCTTATGAAGACCGGAATCAAGGCGGAGATCCTCCTCAGCCTCGATGGTGGAACGACCTTCGAGAAGCGGCCGGTCTTCAGCTACAACCAGGCCGCCCTCTTCGACTCCGCCGAGGATCCCTTCTACAACGATTACTTCATCCCGGTCCCGCGCGCCGCGGGGCAAGGCAACATCGCCTTCGCCTTCCACTACGCGAGTGCGGAGGGGGGCGGCACCTGGTGGGCCATCGACGATGTCCAGGTGAGCGGCTCGAAGGCCGCACCCCCCTCCGGCTTCCTCCGCGGCGACTGCAGCGGGAACAAGGAGCTGGACATCACCGACGCGGTCTTCGACCTGAACTTCCTCTTCCTGGCCGGCGACGCGCCGCCCTGCGAGGAGGCCTGCAACGCGACCGGCGACGAGGCGCACGACCTCACGGATCCGATCTACACCTTGAACTACCTCTTCCTCGGGGGACCGGCTCCGCCGGCGCCCGGCGCGCAGATCTGCGGACGGGATCCGGAGCCCGGACAGCTCACATGCACGACGCCTAGCTGTTGAAGCGCTCCAGCGGGAGTCCCTCTACTTTTTATTGAGCGCATCCCTCGGCGCAGCTCAGCTCGTCCTGGCTCGTGTCCTCGCCGCAGTCGAGCGGTCCGGGGGCCGGAGGAGGCGGCCCGGCGAGGAAGAGATAGTTGAGAGTGTAGATCGGGTCGGTGATGTTGACCACGCCCGTGTCATCCGCGTCGCTCGCGTCCTGACAGACGGGCGGCCCGCCCCCCAGGAACTGGGAGGAGAAAGAAGTCACGGGATCGCTCAGGTCGACGACGCCGTCGCCGTTGACGTCCGAGCGCCGGAAGACCTTTGTCGCGGAAGTGACGGGGCGCCCGAGGAGGATCGTGGCCGACGTCGCGGCGAAGGCGACCAGGTCGGGGGCTCCGTCGGCGTCAAGGTCCGCCAGGCGATGGCCCGCCGCGGCGATCCCGAGGCCGTAGACGAGCTGTCCGGGGAAACCCGCCGGCCCTTCATTGATCAGAGTCGAGGCGGAGCGCGCCTTCGAGCTCGTAACGGTGATGTCAAGGCGGCCGTCGCCGTTCAGGTCGCCGAGCATGAGCCCGGTGGGCTCCCCGTGCGTCCGGATGGAGACCGGATCTTCGAATTCGCGGCCGCCCTTACCGTGGAAGGAAAGGACGTTGACCGCCTTCGACTCCGAGACGACGACGTCCTGGCGGCCGTCGCCGTTGAGGTCTCCCGCCGCGACGTCGGTGAAGAGCTTGGCGGCGTCCTGAAGGACGACCGCAGGCGCCGTAAAGTCCCCTCCGCCCGTGCCGTAGTGGATCGCCACCACAGTGTCCGAGATGACGGCGAGGTCCGTGAACGCGTCGGCATCCCAGTTCCCGAGAGCGGCCGCCTTGGGCCTCTCCACCGTGGGGAGGATCCGGGCGTCCGCGAAGGCCCCGCCGCCTTTTCCAAGGAACAGGGCGAAGTGGTTCGAGCCCTTGCAAGCCACGGCTATGTCCGGCACCGGACCCGCGTCGAGCGGCCCTACCTGCACCGAGGCCGGCGAGATCCCGGCGGCCAGCGCGAGCTGACCCGAAGCCTTCCCCGTCGAGTCTATGAGCGCCACGAGGGCCGTTCCCGAGATGGGATCGGCGCCGGCCAGGTCCGGCACCCCGTCGCCATTCAGGTCGACGACTTCGAGGAGGCTGTATTTCGACTCGGTCGCGATCGAGAGGCTCGGGGCGGAAGGAAGGCTGAGGGCCGGCCGCAGATAGACGTTGACGACCGATTGATCGGAGCGTGGAAAGAAGAGATCGGGAACGCCGTCCCGATCGAAGTCCGCCACGGCCATCGCCTTCGCCGCCGTGAAGCCCGTGAGGCTCAAGGCCGATTCCAGGAACCGATCGCCTGTCCTTCCCCAGAAAAGGGTGATCGAAGACGAGCCGAAATCGGCGGAGACGACATCGAGGCGGCCGTCGGAGTCCATGTCGCGGGTGATGAGGAAGTCGGGCACGTCGCCGGTGGCCCCGAAGGTCGCCGGACCGGGAAGGAAGGTGCCGTCCCCCTTGCCGAGGTGGACCAGAAGCGCCGTCGTACCCTTGCTGACGATCGCCAGGTCGGGATTGCCGTCGCCGTTCAGGTCGCCCATGGCAGTGGAATCGACGTCGCGGCCGGCCAGGGTCTCGAGCGTCTCCGTGTAGGTCCCGTCACCGAGGCTGATGCCGGCGGACGCGCTCGTCGTCTCGACGCAGGTCGGGGCCAGGTCACCCCTGCCGTCGCGGTTGAAATCGCCCTTCAAGACGTACTTCGCCCCCTCGAAGTGCCCCACCTCGGCGAAATACTCGACGCAGCCCATGTGAATGAAGGGCTCCTTGACGGCGAAAGTGCCATCGCCGTTGCCCTTGTGAAGGGTGACGCCGGTGAGGCCCGTCCCGAGCGCCAGGTCCATCTTTCCGTCTCCGTCGTAGTCCAGGGCCTCGAGCGAGTGCTCGCGCGAGCCGGGGAGGAGCTGGCTCATGGTGAACTTCCCCAGGCCGTCTCCGAGGAAGACGGTCAGGTCCGCGTTGCTGATGTTGGCGGTGGCGACGTCCATCTTTCCGTCCTTGTTCCAGTCGCCTACGGCCGTCCAGCGAGCGCCTCGGGAAGCCTTCTCGGGATCGTTTTTGTCCCGCAGAGGCTCGGGAGGCTCGAACGAGCCGTCGCCGCGGCTCCGGACGACGAAGGCCGTCGCGCTGATGTCGCCCGCGACGATGTCGTCGAAGCCATCGCCATCGAAATCCGCCGACCGGACGTAATAGACCTGAGACCCGACGCGGAGGGGTGCCGACTTCCACACGAGACGGCTAGAGGGGTCCTGGAAAAAGATGAGGATGCTCGGCGAGCCGTTGGCCGTGACGAGATCCATCTTCCCGTCGTTGTTGAAATCGCCCGCGTGGAGCGTGACCGGCCCCGGTCTGCCGGCGTTGACGATGGCGAAGGGCGCCTGGAAGGTCCCGTCGCCTTTGGCGTGGACTTCGGTCGCGAAAAGGCCGCTCGCAAGAAGGAGTGCGAGAGTTCTCATTTGCAGCATCATGTCCCTCAAATCCTACCGTTCACCGATCAAGTTCCATCCGGTCATCCGGGAATCCCTTACCGGCATCCCACGGGGGCGGGCCCTCCAAGGAAAAGATACGCAAGGAGGAACATCCCGTCGGAGATGTCCCGCTTGCCGTCGGAATTGGCGTCGGCGGCGCAGTCGGAGGCGGGGCACGCTCCGCTCGCAAATTCGCAAAGAAAGAGCGAGATCGGATCCGAGATATTGAGGCGGCCGTCGCCGTTGGCATCCCCGCGGAGCGTTCCCGAGCCGATCGGCAGCGCCCACAGCTCCCTCCCGTGCTCCTCATCGTCGGCCACGAAGTAGACGAGATTCCGTAGAAGCGTCATCTGATCCGGACGCGAGCCGGTCGGGCCCGGGAAGACGTCCTGGACGAGCACCGTTCCGCCCTCGGTGCCGTCGCTCATCCACAGCTCGGGGCCGAGGGACCCATCACCGGCCGAGAAGTAGAGCTTCTCGCCGATGGCCGCGAGGGACTCGGGGAACGAATCGGCGAGGCCCGGGGCGATGTCTTTCACCCGGACGGTGCCGCCCGGGGTCCCATCGCTCTTCCACAGCTCGACGCCGCTTTCGCCGTCGAAGGCCGCGAAGAAAAGCGTGCCGCCGGCGCCGGTGAGGAACGCCGGATAGGAACTTTCGGGGCCGGGGAAGATGTCCTTCACCAAAGCGGTGCCTCCGGGGGTGCCGTCGCTCCTCCAGAGCTCCTGGCCACCCGTCTGGCCGCTCGCACTGAAGAGAACCGCCCCGCCGAGGTCCGCAAGCCCGGTCGGGCCCGACCCATCGCGCCCGGGAATGATGTCCTCGACCAGGACGGTGCCCCCGGGCGTTCCATCGCTTCTCCACAGCTCCGGGCCGTGGACGCCGTCCTCGGCGCTGAAGAAAAGCGTCCCCTCTACGGCCGCGAGCCCGCTCGGGCCCGAATCTTCCCTTCCGGGAAAGATGTCCGCCACCATCATGGTTCCATCCTCTGTCCCATCGCTTTTCCACAGCTCCTGGCCGCTGATCGGGGTCGATGCGCTGAAGAACAGCTTCCCGCCGACATCGGTCAACAAGACGGGCGCCGAGGAGCCGGGGCCCGTGGAGATGTCCTTGACGAGCAAGGTCCCCGCCTCGGTTCCGTCGCTTCTCCACAGCTCCTGGCCGCGCTCGCCGTCATCGGCCTTGAAGTAGAGGGTATTCCCGATGACCATCGGCTCGGACGGGTTCGACCCCTTCGCCCCGGGGAAGATGTCTTTGAGCAGCTCGGTCCCTTCCGGCGAACCGTCGCTCACCCAGAGCTCGTATCCGGTCTCCGGTGTCGAGGCGCTGGCGAGGATCCTGCCGCCGGCGGCGACGACGAACCCCGTGAAACCACCCTGCCCGCCCCCGAAGAACAGCGTCCGGAGGAGCTTCGTCCCTCCGGAGGTGCCGTCGCTCCTCCAGAGGCCGTCGAAGACGCCGAAGTAGAGCGTCCCGTCCAGCTCGACGAGCGAGCGGGGGCTCGACGACTGCGTGACCACGCCGGGACCGGCCTTGAGGCGCACCGTTCCGTCCGGGGCACCGCTCGTCATCCAGGGTAAGACGCCGTTGAGGCCATCGTTGGCGGTGAAGAAGAGCGCCTCTTCCACCGCGGTCAGAGAGCCCACTTCCGAGCCGAGGGGCCCGGGGCGGAGGTCCTTCACAAGTCGAGGGACGGCACCTGGAGGCGCAGCCCACAGCTCGTGTCCGTGGACTCCATCCTGAGCCGCGAAGAAAAGTGTGAACCCCAAGCCGGTCATGGAGCCGGCCGAAGACGCTTGCTCCCCCGGATACAGGTCCGCGATCATTCCGAACCCTTCCCGGGTGACGTCGGTCCACCAGATCTCTCGGCCGTGCACGCCGTCGTCGGCGGTGAAGTAGAGAAAGTCGTCGACGAGCGTCAACCCCGACGGGTCCGAACCCACCGGACCGATGCGGATGTCGGCGAACTTCGATGCTGTGAGCCCGTTCGCCCACCAGAGCTCCCTTCCTTCCTCGCCGTTGTCGGCGCTAAAGAAGAACCCTCCTTCGGTCCAGCGGATCTCCGTGGGCCCGGAGCCTTCCGGCCCCACCCGAATATCGGCCAGCAATTCCGTTCCCTGCCCGCTCCCGTCGGTGATCCAGAGCTCCCGGCCGCCTTTCCCGTCGTCGGCGCTGAAGAGCACGTAGGGAGTGCCCTCCATTGCGGCCAACCCGATCGGGTCGGAGCCGTCGGGCCCGGCCCGGATATCCCTGACCAACTTTGCGCCCCCCGTTATCGTGTAGCTTCTCCACAGCTCTCGACCATGTACTCCGTCGTCGGCGCTGAAGATCAGGTCCAACGTGCCCTTGACCACGGTCACGCCCGCGGGGTCCGAGCCCAATGTTCCTGGGCGGATGTCGGTGATCAAAGCCGTGCCCTCGCCGGCGCCGTTCGTCACCCAGATCTCCCGGCCGTGCACACCGTCGTCGGCGGCGAATACGAGAGAGTCACCCGCTCGGGTCAATCGGATGGGTTCGCTCCCCTGAGCGCCTGGCCGGATGTCCTTGACGACCGCCGTCCCTTCCGCGACGCCTTCGCTCTTCCAGAGCTCCCGGCCGTTCGTGCCGTCGTCGGCACTGAAGAAGAGGGCTCCACGCGCTGTGGTCATCTCCCGCGGATCCGAGCCCAGGGGGCCCGGGTTCAGGTCCTTCACGAGCCGCACCGCCGGCGGACTCCCGTCGATGACCCACAGCTCCACTCCGTGCACGCCGTCGTCGGCGCTGAAGAAGACTTTCCCGCCGAGCGGAGTCAGGGCCGAAACCGAGGCGAACCGCCCGTAGGGATTGATGTCCTGAACCAGGAAGGCCGGCTCGCCCGCCTTCACGGAGCCCCGAGCGAATCCAGAGCAGATAAGGAGCGCGACCGAGGCGAAACGAAGCCTCCGATCGTCTCTCAGCAGCCTGCGGAACATGACCCGAGCGTGTCCGCGGTGGGGTCGAGGCCGCATCGCTCCGAGCCCGGCGCGGCGAGGGGCGCTTCGCCGAGGAAGAGGCGGTTCAACATCCGGGTGGGGTCGGAGACGTTCACCGCGCCGTCATCGTTTGCGTCGCCCGCATCCTCGCACGCCAGAGCCGGTCCTTGCAGGAAAAGCCGCAAGATGACCGCGATCGGGTCGGTGATGTTGAATTTGCCGTCGCCGTTGGCGTCGCCTCGCCGGAAGTCGGGGTTGGTCTGGCAGTCGTCGGGGATCGAGTTCCCGTCGAGGTCCCGGCTGAAGCTCGGCTTCGTCAGATTGAATCGGATCGAGACGACGACGCCTGTCGCGGTTGCGAGGTCGAGGACCCCATCGCCATCAAGGTCCGCCGCGAACGATGAGAGTCCGGTCCCCGAGAGGGGGAAGTTGATCGGAGCGCCGAACGTGCCGTTGCCCTTATTGAGGGACACGGTGAGGCTCCCCGTGGCCAGGTCGAGGTCGCCATCGCGATCCAGGTCGGCGGCCACGATCGCGCTGCCCGCCCCCGCCTTGGCGTAGCTGACCGCCTCGGCGAACGTGCCGTTTTTCTTGTTGATGAGGACGGAGACATCGCCCGTCGTGGCGTTCATCACCGCGAGGTCCAGGTGGCCGTCGCGATTGAGGTCCGCGGCCGCAAGCCCCCGCGGTCCTTCACCGACGGCGTACCTGAGGCCTGCGCCGAAGACCCCTCCATCGATCATGGTGACCAGGATGTAGTTTCCCAACTCGTTCGCCACCGCGAGGTCGTCGTCGCCGTCGCCGTCGAGGTCCGCGGCGACCACGGCGGCCGGTCCGGACCCGGCCGAGAGGTTCAAGGTCGAGGCCGCGAACGCGCCGCCGCCCTGGTTGACGAGGAGGGAGAGGCTCGGCGAGCCGCCGAAGGCGGCGCTGTTCGTGACCACCAGGTCCGTCAGGGCATCTCCGTTCAAGCGCACGGGGGCGATCGAGGAGGGATCGTCCCCGACGGCAAGAGTCAGCGCCGCCTTGAAGGATCCGTTCCCCCGGTTAAGGAAGAGGGAGACGCTTTTCGATGCCGCATTCACAACGGCAAGGTCGCTCATGCGGTCGCCGTCGAGGTCGGCGGCCAGAAGCGCCTGAGGCTTCTCCCCCGCGACGAGGTTGGCGACCGTCGTGAACCGCCCGCGGCCGTTCCCCCGGAGCACCTGAACCTGGCCCGTCGTCAGCTTGGCGGCCGCGATGTCCACGATCCTGTCCCCGTCGAAGTCCGCGCCGGCGACGGCCGACGGGTTGTCGAAGACCGGGAGCTGCAAGTCCGAGAAGAAGGTGCCGGGCCCCTTCCCGAAGATGATCGTGATGTTGTTCGCGCGTTCGTTGGAAGTCGCGATGTCGAGGAAACCGTCCTGGTCGAGGTCGGAAACGCTGACGGTGTTCGGGTCGATGGCGCCGGCGGAGAGGCCGATGGCCGGCTCGAGCGACCCATCCCCCCGGTTGAAGAAGACGGAGACGTTGTCCGACCGCTCGTTGGCGGTGACGACGTCCAAGTCGCCGTCGTAGTCCAGATCGACGACCGCACCCGAAGCGGGGAAATCCCCGGAGGGATAGACGATCTCGTCGTGGAACGTTCCATCCCCCCGCCCGAAGAGGACCGAGAGGGTGTCGGCCCGTTCGTTCGTCACCACAAGGTCCAGCTCTTTGTCGCCGTCCATGTCCTCGGCGTTGACGCTCGAAGGGTTCTCGCCCACCTTCAGGAAGCCGATGATGCTGAAATTCCCCCTCCCGTCGTTACGCAGGAGGGCGACCCGGCTCGTTTCGCCCATGGTGACGGCCAGGTCCTGATCCCCGTCCTTGTCGATGTCGAAGTGATCCATGCCGAGTAGGCGGATTTCCTCGGGCTTGCCTATGGGGAGGTTCTCCGGCGTCTTCGTGAAGACGCCCGTGCCATCGTTGATGAGTACCGCGAGGTCGACCGTCGTCCGGTTGCAAACGGGCAGGTCGAGGTCTCCGTCGTTGTCGAGGTCGACCGCACGCACGGTGCGAGGGGCCTCGCCGGTGGCGTAGTTCACTCGAGTCTTGAAGGTCCCATCCCCGTTGCCCATGAGGATGGAAACGTCTCCCGACCCGCGGTTGCCGACGGCCAGGTCGAGCTTCCCGTCCCTGTTGAGGTCGGCAACTTCAATGTGATGCGGATTCGTACCGGCCTGGTACGTCACCGGAGCCGCGAACTTCCCCTTGCCGCGGTTGATGAAGACCGAGATGTGCCCCGCCCCGCGGTTGGAGGTGACGAGGTCGAGGTCGCCGTCCGCATCGAGGTCGACGGCGGGGATGGAGAACGGGCTCACGTCCACCGTATAGGTGGTCGGCGCCCCGAAGGTGACGACCGGGATCGTGTCGCACTCATCGGGCTTCCCGTTCTCGTTGCAGTCCTTGCTGGCGCCGCTCTTGACGTCGCAGTCGTCGGGGATGCCGTTCTGGTTGCAGTCGTCGTTCAGGAGGTGGCACTCGTCCGGGATCCCGTCCGAATTGCAGTCGAAGCTCGTCCCGGACGCCAGGTCCTGGACATCGTCGACCGCATTCAAGTTGCAGTCCGTGGCGAGGATCGAGCCGCTGAATGGCAGTGCCAGAACCAGCACCAATGCCCGTGTATTCATATTCCCTTAACCCTCACTCCAGTGTGATAGACCCAGTCGGGACCATTCCGAGTGAACCCTGGACCACAACCTGCAAGCCAAATCATAGCGGCGGAGGCATTTGGGTCAACCTTGGTCCCGGCAACCCGCCCCGCACGGGCCCAGGTTGTCGCCCACCGGATCTTCGCCGCAAGCTTCGGGCCCCGGCGCGGCGATCGGCTCGCCGCCCAGAAAGAGCGCGTTCAGCTCCGCGATGGGATCGCTCAGGTTGAGGATTCCATCGTCGTTGATGTCGGCCGCATCCGGACAGGCGATCACTTCTCCCCCGAGAAAAAGCGCATTGAGGGTGAAGATCGGATCGGACAGGTTCACCGCGGCGTCGCCGTCGACGTCTCCCCTTCGGAACCGCCCGGGCGGAGCCGCCGCCGCGAGCCGGCCGAGGAGGATCATCGCGTTCGAGCCCGAGTGGGCGACGAGGTCGAGCGCGCCGTCGCGGTTCAAGTCCGCGAGGCGGTGGCTGATCGGCGGAAAACCGATCGCGTAGGCCGCGGGCGGCTCGTAACCGGCCCCTTCGCGGTTCAGGAGGACCGAGAGCGACCGCTCGATCGAGTTCGCCGTCGTGATGTCGAGGCGGCCGTCACCGTTCAGATCCGCTATGGCGAGGGAGACCGGAGACCTCGCGACGGAGATCGGCGGGAGCGGTTCGAACGTGCGCCCCCCCTTGTTCCTGAAGATGTGCACCGCCGGCGATGCATTCCTCGAGTCGGCGATGACGACGTCGCGGAGAGGATCACCGCCGACATCGGCGATCGCGACGTCGATGAAGGCCCTCAGGGATTCGCTCGCGAGCGAAACGGGGCCTTCGAACTCGCCGCCCCCTCGGCCGAACTGCACAGCCGCGGCGGCGCTCGCGATCAAGGCCAGGTCCGTCCGGCCGTCGCCATCGATGTCGCCGAGCGCGAGGTCCTTGAGCTGGGGAATCGACGGGACGACCTTCGCCGCCGGGAAGGCGCCGCCTCCCGGTGCAAGGAAAACCGCCGCGTGGTTCGAGCCGGGACAGGCGACGGCGATGTCAAGGCTCGGTCCCTCGTCGATCCTCCCTACGGCGATCGCGGACGGCAGGACGCCGGCCGCCAATGCGAGCTGCTCGCCCTTCGGCTTTCCCGCCGCGTCGAGAAACGTCACGAGGGCCGTTCCCTCGGGTGCATTGAACCCGGCGAGATCGACGTTGCCGTCGCCGTCGAGGTCCGCGACCTCGAGGCCGAAGAAAACATGCTGCGTCTCGATGGCGGCCGATGGCGCGCTCTGGGCCGCATCACCCGCCTTCATGTAAACCGGGACGACCGGATGGCTCGTGCGCGGGAAGAAAAGGTCCGGGCGGCCGTCGTGGTCTAGATCCCCGATCGCCATCGACTTGGCGCCCACGAAGCCGCTGATGGCGATCGCCGACTCGAGGAACGCCGTCCCGCGGCGGCCCCAGAAGACGGTCAGGGTTGACGAGGCCACGTTCGCCGAGACGACGTCGAAGAGTCCATCTCCATCGAGGTCGGGAGCGACGAGGAAGGCGGGCTCAAGCCCGATCGGGCCGAAGGAGACGGGCGGATGAAAGGTGCCGTCGCCCTTTCCGGAGAAAACGAGGAGCGTGGTGTAACCCTTGCTCGTCATGGCGAGGTCGGGCACACCGTCCTGGTCGAGGTCGGCGACCGCGGACGATTCGGTGCTGCCGCCCGCGAGGACCTCCAGGGTCTTCTTGAAGGTCCCGTCGCCCTTCGAGATCCCGACGAACGCGTTCTGAAAGTCGATGCAGGTCGGAGCCAGGTCCGTCAGGCCGTCCGCGTTGAAGTCGCCGGTTGCGATGTACTCGACGCAGCCGAGGTTGCCGACGACGGCTCGCGGCTCGAAGGTGCCGTTCCCGAGCCCTCTGTGGGGGATGAGACCGGGGAGGCCGACGCCGAGGAAGAGGTCCTGGCGGCCATCGCCGTCGTAATCGCCGGCTTCGAGCGTGTGCTCGCGTGACCCCGGCAAGGTCTGCTTCCATTTGAAACCCCCGTCACCGTCGCCGAGGAAAACCGTCACGTTGGCGGAGCCGAGGTTCGCGCTGGCGAGGTCGAGCTTCCCGTCGCCGTTCCAGTCGCCGAGGGCAAGCCAGCGCGAACCGTTCGACTGCGGAATCTCCTGAGGGCTCTCGAACGTGGCGTCGCCCTGGTTCCGGATGAACCAAGCGCTCGATCCGGGGTCCCCGACGACGATGTCATCGGCGCCATCCCCGTCGAAATCGCCTGCCCGCGCGAAGTAGCACGAGGCACCGACCCGAAGCGGCAACTGCCGCCAGTCGAGGCGACTCGTGTGGTTCTGGAGCAGAACCAGGATGCTCGCCGACCCGTTCGAGGCGAGAAGGTCGAGCTTGCCGTCCCTGTTCAGGTCCCCCGCATGAACCGTGACCGGCCCCGGCCGGCCGCGGTTCGGAATGGAGAATGGAGCCTGAAACGTCCCATCACCCGCCGCGTGGGCGAGGCAAGGGAGCAGGCCAAGCCAGCAAAGAAGGACTATGCGTTGCACAAGCGAGGCTTCCTCTCGGTTCGATGGAAGAAAGATGATAACCAAAGAGGACACGGAGGACACAGAGGGGAGCGGCGAGCAGTGCGGAGCCGCGGACCGCCGGAGCAGCCCCCGCCGCTCCCTGTTCGGTCGCAGCACGCCCGCGCCAGCGGGCGGCTGCGAGGCCCGCCCGGAGACCGAGCGCGCCAGCGCGAGGATCGGAAGGCACAGAGGGCCGCAGCAGAGTGCACAAGATTCCTCTGCGAGCCTCCGTGTCCTCCGTGGTCGATCTCGTCCGTTAACGCCGACGTCCGTGCTTTGGCTATCGGAAGAGCGGGTAGGTTTCGCCGTCGCGCGCGATGGAGACCGCCGGGCGGATGCGGCGCAGCTCGCGCTCGATTTCTTTCGTGAGGCCCGGTTTGAAGTGGGTGACGACGACCCGCAGCCTCGTGTGTGCCTTCCGGACGATCGCCAGGCCGGCCGAAAGCAGATCGGGAGTCAGGTGGAGCGCGGTCTCCGCGAGCTTGGGGAGGCGGTTCGGATACGACGTCTCGATGAGGAGGAAATCGAGGCCGCGGACGGCCGCGAGTTTCGTGAAGATCCCCTCGCTGTACCCCGTGTCCCCCAGGATCGCGGCAGCGCTGGCCGATTTTCGCGCCCGCCGGAGGATGTATCCCACGGTCGGGACGGTGTGGCGGAGTCGGATTGGGAGGATCCGAAACCCTTCGCACACCAACTCCCGTCCCGGCTTCACCTCGAACAGCTCCATCCCCGGCGGCGCGAAACAGCGCACATCCGGCCAGATGCGGCCGTTGAAGATGTGGTCGAGGAGGGCTTCTCTCGTCGGCGTCGCGAGCCCGACTTCGACCGGCGGTCCCTTGGGGCGGTAGACGTTGTCGAGGAAAAGCGGCAGCTCTCGGATGTGGTCGAAGTGGGAGTGGGTGAGGAGCACCGTACGGATCCGCCGGGCGCGCTCCAGGGAGAGCCCGCTCGCGAGGGAGCCGGCATCGATGGCCAGGGAATCGCCGATCAGGTACGCGCTCGACCGCCGCTCGGGCTCCGCGGCCCCCGAGGATCCCACCACCAGCACGTTCACCGCGGATCTCGCCAGACGGTCACCTCCGCCGGTATCATATCGCGCTTCCATGAACGCAACAGTGGTTCTAGCTCAAGCCGCGCCGATGACCGGGCGGGAAGCCGTGAACCTCCAGGAGAAGCTCCTCCTCATCCTCGGGGCGTTCATCGTCTGGTTCATCCTCCTGATCCTCACTGCGCCGCTCCGGAAGAAGCCCGGCCCGCTGCGCGGCCTCGTCACCCAGTTCCGGTACCTCTTTCTGCCCGCGCTCCTGTTCTATTTGATGGCGTACCGCTACTGGCACATGGAGGCCGTTGTCGAAGACGGGAAGTCCGTCGAGATGCCCACGGCGGTCTACCGGACCGCGCAGACCGTCCTCGCCGCTGCGGCGGTGATCCTCGGGCTGGGCGTCATCAACCTCTTCTTCACGCCGGAAGCCATCCGCCGGCGGGGAGGCCGCGAAGTCCCCGCGCTCCTCATCGACGTCGCGCGTTACCTCATCATCATCATTTCGGTCGCGGTCATCCTTCACTACATCTGGGGCGGGCAGATCGCGCCCATCATCGGCGCTCTCGGCGTCGGGGGCGTCGTGCTCGGCCTTGCGCTTCAGGAGACCCTCTCCAATTTCTTCAGCGGGCTCGCCATCCTCGCCGACAAGCCCTTCACGATCGGAGACTGGATCCGGGTCGGCGAAGGACGCGACGGCGAGGTGGAGCACATGACCTGGCGCGCGATCCGGATCCGCACGCTCGACAACGACCTGGTCATCTATCCGAACAACCTCGTTGCCAAGGAAAAGGTCGTGAACTTCAACTTGCCGGCTCGCGTAGAAGCGCGCCGCCTCAACGTGGGGGCGAGCTACAAGGACCCGCCCGATCTGGTCAAGCGGACCCTCCTCGATGTCGTCGCCGACGCGCCGGGGGTCCTGTCGGAGCCCCGGCCCGCCGTCTATACGGTTTCTTACGGCGACTTCGCGATCCAGTACGAGGTCAAGTTCTACATCGAGGACTTCGGCGGCCGGAGGGCCATCGAGGACGGCGTCATGACCCGCATCTGGTACGCCTTCCGGCGACACGGGATCGAGATCCCATTCCCGGTCCGGACCGTCCGCGTCCAGGGAATCTCGGGCCTGGCCCCCGCGCCGCCCGCGGAGGCTCCCGCGGGCCCGACGATGCACGAGAAGGAGATCGCGGCGGCCCTCGCGGGGGTGCCGATCTTCAAGGAGCTGTCGCCCCAAGAGCAGAGGGCTCTCAGCGCGGGGGCGGAGCTGGTGCAGTACGGATTCGGAGAGACCGTCATCCGCCAGGGCGAGCCCGGGGACACGCTCTACGCGATTGCAGCCGGACAGGCGCGGGTGGCCGTCCGCGGCCAGGGCGACACCGAGCGGGACGTGGCGGTCCTGCGCCGCGGCGACGTCTTCGGAGAGATGTCGCTTCTGACGGGGGAGCCGCGGAGCGCCACGGTCTACGCGCACGGCGAGCTGCAAGTCATCGAAGTGGGAAAGGCCGCCCTGGCGCCGCTCCTCGGCGCCAATCCGGACCTGGCGAAGCGGATCGCCGAGGTCGTCGTCCTGCGCAAGCAGGGGCTGGATCGCTACCGCGCCGAGCGGGAGATGGAGCAGAAGAAGCGCCAGGAGCTCGCCGCGGAGGCGAACAACCTCCTGGGGCGCATCCGGGTCTTCTTTGGGCTCTTGAGCTGAAGGGATCGAGGCGGCGAATCCATGACTCACGATGGTCTTTCGTACGAAAAGGCGGGCGTCGACATCGACACGGCCGACGCGGCCAAGCGGCGGATGGCGGCGAGCCTGGAGACCTCCGACCCGCGCGTCCTGAACCGGCTTGGAGCTTTCGCATCGCTCTTCGACGCGCGTCTCCCGGGTCTGAAGGACCCGGTCCTCGTCCTGAAGATGGAGGAGCCGGGCTCGAAGCAGCTCCTGGCGCTCCGCCACGGCGCCGTCGAGAGCCTCTGCCGCGACCTCATCAACCACCTCGTCAACGACGTGATCGTCATGGGCGCGACGCCGCTCGCCATCCTCGACACGATCGTCTGCGGAAAGCTCGAGAAGGAGGTCGTGACGCGCCTCGTCGACGGGATGGCCCGTGCCGCGCGCGAGCAGGGGGCGAATCTGGTCGGCGGGGAGACGTCCGAGCAGCCCGGAGTGCTCGCCGCGGGCACCTACATCCTCAGCGCCGCGGCAGTCGGCGTCGTCGAGCGCGCGAAGATCCTAGACGGCTCGCGGATCTCGAAGGGCGACGCCGTCCTCGCGATCGCCTCGAACGGCCTCCACACGAACGGCTACACGCTCGTTCGGATGCTCCTGGAGCTGCGCCCGGCCCTCGCCGAGGAGCGGATCGGCGGCGAGAGCTTCCTTGCGGCGATCCTGAAGCCCCACGTGTGCTATTACCAGGGCCTGAAGGACCTTTTCTCTTCCTCGGGCCTGCACGGCCTCGCCCACATCACCGGGGGCGGCGTCCAGGGGAACCTGAACCGCATCCTGCCGGCCGGGACCGCGACGCGGATCGACCGCGGCGCCATCCGCATCCTCCCGGTCTTCCGCAAGATCCGCGACGAGGGGAAGGTCCCCGACGCGGACATGCTGCGGGCGTTCAACATGGGCGTCGGGATGACCGCGGTCGTGGCGCCGGAAGCGGTCGAGTCCATCCGCGAGCGGCTCGGCAAAGCCGGCCACGAAGCCTACCCGATCGGTACGATCGTGGCGGGCGACCGCACGGTGGAGTTCCACGGGTCCTTGGCGTGGTGAATAGGCCCGGCGAGTTTATGAGGCCGGGGAGGGACGGGAACCGCAGAGTACGCAGAGGACGCGCGGAGGACGCAGAGGGGGGGTCTCCTGTTCTGGAAGACCCCGATCCTTACGTCCGAGCCTGCGCCGCGGAGGCTCTCTTCGAAATCGGAGCAGACGCGCCGGTCTACTTCCCGGTGGTGCGAACGCTTCTCACCTCACCGGACGGACGTGTTCGGCAAGTAGCTCTCAGAACGTTCATGAAGATGCGGGACCTCCCCGCTCACCGTGGGACCAGCGTGTAATCGAGGGAAGCCGGTACTCGATTCACACCGCTCGCGTCGAACATCATGATCGGATCGGAGAAGGACCCGTAGATCCGCCCCGTCCCGATGGGCCATGGATCGTGAATGCGGAACATGGTCCCATCTCCCCGCGGATCTCCGTCGCTGTACACGGCGCTCAGCACGACGGCGTGCGCCCAGTTGGCGCCCCCGGCTCGAATCCACACGGGGGTTCGCCGGACCAGGTCAACCATCTCCTGGACCCCGGGGCTGTGGTTCAGCATCCGCCAGCCCAGGCCGCGCGCGAACGCCTCATGGTCCGCCATGGTGCCGCTGAGCCCGCCGCCCGGGCCCAAGGTGGCCGAACCGGGGGCGACGCTCTGATTCCCGAGGATCATGGTCGCCGCGGCGGACCAGCAACTGGTGCCCGTCGGCTGACCGAAGAGGATCACCCTGGCGTGTTCACCTTCGGACCGCAGCGCGAGGGCGTTCCACGTCTGCGGGCCCGCGATGCCGTCGACGACCAGGGGCCGGTGGCGGCCCTGAAAGGCGCGGACGGCCGCGTCGGTCAGCGGACCGAAGATCCCGTCCACTCGGAGCGGTGTGCCGCCCGCGCGCTCTCGGGTCGCCGCCTTGTTCAGGAGACGCTGCAAGAATTCGACTTTGAAGCCCCGGCTCCCTTGACGCAGGACATCCATTGGATTCCTCCTTCGTGGACGGCGCTCTCTACAATCCGCTCCCTCCTTGCCACGACGCTGTTCTGCCGGGAGGGAGGAGCGGTCATTCTACTCAAATCGACGGGAAAAATGGTTCATCGAGCGGTTCATCAAGAGTCGGCGCTTGGAGGACGATTCATTCGAAGACCCATCCTTCCACCGCCGCGCGCGGCTCCCTTGCGGCGATCTCCGCCGGGTCGCTCTGCGCGAACCGCCGGGCGGCCGGGAGGAGAAGGAGGGCGTCGAGGACGTCGCCTTCGGGGTCTTCGAAGGCCTCGACCTCGACCTCGGGCGGCACCGGGATCCCTTCCTCGCGCTTGAGTCGCTCGATGAGGTCCCTCCGGAGGGCGCGGTTCTTCTCCGCCGGCCCCTTGTAGCCCCGGTTGGGCCAGTCAGCCCTCCGGAGGGTCGAGCTGGGGCAGCCTTCGCCGACCCACACTCGGCGTTCCAGAGCGGTCGCGCCGTCCGGACGGACCTCGAGGGGCACGATCACGATCTCCGGCCGCTCGCTTAAGGGCAAGAGCACCGTCGCGATGCAGTGCCACGTCTGGCGGAACATCCGCAGGTTGGCCGGGGAGAGTGGAGTGTGCGCGATGCGGTCCGTCGACCGCCGCAGCTCCTTGCGCGAGCGCTCTCGGCAAGCGCTGCGCCACTCGCGGGCGTCCGAGAACGACGCGAGCCATCGGGCGGCCGCCTCCCAGCGCGGTTCGATTCCGTGGATCTCCAGCAGCTCGACGGGGAGCCCGAACGCGGAGTCGAGAAGCCAGAAGTGGTTCCGGCCCTCCTCCGCCGAGCGTGCGATCGCCTCGACGAGCCCCGAGTGCGAAATGCTGCCCCGCACGGTCGCGCGTGCGCCCGGAAGCAGGCTCGCGATCCGGATTTTCCGGTCGTGGCGCCGGCCGCCGCTGAAGTCGACGCCGTGATAGGCGGCTTGATTCACCCGATCCAGGCCACGACTCGCCCGACCTGCGTGATCACCTGCCCCTGGATCACCCGTGCGCCCCACGCCTGGCAGATGATGTGGCCGTCGTGAGGAGCGAGCAGCTCGAACGGCGGATCGTCGATGCGATTGAAGTCGTGGAGGAGGCCGAGGCGATCTCCTCGCCGGGCGGCGCCGCCGAGGGGCGCGAGCGGCTCGAAATGGCCCTCGAAGGGGGCGAGGAGGCTCGATGCCGGGTCCGAAGTGTCCACGAGGAGCTGCTCGGCCGCCGGGAAGTGGCGGTTCGGGGGAGGCTCGCCGCGGAGCTGGCCGTGGCGCGCGGCGGCTGTCAGAACCCCCTGGCGCGCCATGGAGACGCCCTCCATCTGCACCGAGCGGCCGAAGCCCAGCTCGGTGCCCACCGTGATCTTCCCGAGCCTCTCCGCGGCGCTGGTGAGGAGCCCGGGCGTCTGGTTCTGGTAGATCATGGTGAAGCGGGTGCCGAAACCCCGCGCCGCCGCTTCGAACTCCTTGCGCTGCGAGCGGTCCTCGACCGAGTGGAAGCTGGCCAGGGGCGGAAAACGGGCCACGTCGCCGCCCGAGTGGATGTCGAGAACGACGTGCGCGTGCGGGAAGAGGAAGCGGGTGACGAAATCGGCGATCCGCGAGGTGATGCCCCCTCGCGCATCCCCGGGGAAGGCGCGGTTCAAGTTCTGGCCGTCGTCGGGCGTCTCGCGCCGGCCCGCCTTGAAGGCGGGGACGTCGAGGACGGGCACGAGGATCAGGCGGCCGAGCACGTCCTCGGTGCGGACCTCCCGGAGGAGGTTCTTCAGGGCGACCGGCCCTTCGTACTCGTCGCCGTGCGTCGAGCCGAACGCTACGAGGCCGCGTCCCGGCCGGGCCTCGGGCCCGACAATCGCCGTCACGGGGATCAAGTACGAGGCCCAGAGCGAAGGATGCTCGAGGCGGACGTGATAGTCCCGCCGCCCACGGCTGTCGAGATCGAGCGCCTCCGGTGCGACGATCGTTCTCCCGGCTTGAGGCTCGGCTCCTCCTGCGAAGGCAAGGAGCCGGCACCGCGGGGCCGGACCAACGAGGCCGAGCGGCAGCGCCGCCAGGAACGCC
>Ga0187893_10004505_pt1 | contig 26375 bp, 19 predicted proteins | sample MA1701074metaG_FD_139574 | JGI IMG/M metagenome (GOLD analysis project Ga0187893, IMG submission 139574) | White microbial mat communities from a basaltic lava cave in the Kipuka Kanohina Cave System on the Island of Hawaii, USA - MA170107-4 metaG ... | reverse complement strand
TCAGCCGCCGGACTGAAACTACTTTCAGAAGGCGTTCGCGTCAACGAGAACGAGGAGAGCCTGGCGCAATCGGCGTTGCGCGCGCACCTGCGGCCCGAACCGCGCGTCGAGTTCGGAAGGCGAATCGGCGAATCGGGTCTGGCTCATTCGATGATTGACGTGAGCGATGGCCTGGTTCAGGACCTCGCGCACATCTGCGAAGAGAGCGGCGTTGCGGCCATCATTGATTTCGATTCCGCGCCGATAGCCGAAGAAGCCAGCCTGATCTCGAACGAGCCTGAAGCCGCTTTCGATTTCGCCATCAGCGGCGGAGAAGATTTCGAGTTGCTGCTGACCGCGAATAAAGACGACGAAGCGAAGTTGTTCGAGTCCGCTTCAACCGGCGAGATCAAACTCACGCGCATCGGCGCCATCGTCTCCGCCGATCAAGCCCGAAGCTTATCCCCTGTACTGCTGCGCCGCAACGCTATGGTCGAGCCGCTGTCGAATCGCGGATTCGACCACTTCCTCGTTTGACGCATCGCTGAGGCTTTTGAGAGAAGCGACAATGAGAAGAGCTTACATCACGACGCAGATCGCGCCTGCCGGCTTTGAATATCGTCCCGGGTTCATTTCCTGTTCGGAAGCGGACTCGCTGGCGAAGCGACTTTTGCAACTCCCCTTTATTCCAAGCGTCATGCGGGGACAGCCCACGAGGAGGAAGATGCATCACTTTGGCTGGAATTACGGGCCTCAGCAAAGAAACCTGACGCCCGCCCCCGATCCGATACCGGACTGGCTGCTCCCCCTCAGAGACCGCTGCGCAGAATGGGCGCAGAGCCAAGCTCAGGATTTTCAACAGGCCATCGTGACGCTCTACGGGCAGAAGGATGCGGGGATCGGGCCTCATATTGACGCTCCGGCGTTTGGGCCATGCGTGCTCGGCGTGTCATTGCGGTCGGCTGTCGAGATGGTGTTTGAGCGGGAGGGAGTCAGGTATGCCGCCACGCTTGAGCCGAGATCGCTGTATGTGATGCGAGGCGAGGCCCGTTACTCGTGGAAGCATGCTATCTACAAAATACAAACCCCGCCGAGACTTTCTGTCGTTTTTCGCAGCGTAGTCAGCTAAAAAAATCTACCAGGACTCTTTGCTGCGTCTCAGTAGCTGAGAGCACTCTCGCGAACAGGGCTTTGAAATATCGCCAGCTTTGATCTGAATAATTAACTTGATAGAACCCTCACTGCCAGTCGCCCACAAGGATAAACGGAGACCAGTAGAAAGGATGTCGCCACTTCGGATTGCGGCGCACTACTTCCATTGCCTTCCGCAAGGCCACATCCTTGCTCGCCCCTCGGCGAAACTCCCGATGGAAGGCTATCATCAACTCTGCCGTGCTCGCATCACTCACTTCCCACAGACTCACCACCAAGCTCTTGGCCCCAGCGTGCTGAAATGCCCGCGTCAGGCCGATGATTCCTTCGCCCTGTACCTCTTGCCCCATTCCAGTTTGACAGGCAGAAAGCACAACCAAGTCCGCATTCAATCGTGGTTGCTCAAAGATCTCCCACGCTTGCCATAGACCATTGTCACTTTCCTCTATCTTCCATCCCAATGCCTCTGGCTGACTCAGCGCCAATCCTGAGCTAAGCCCCATCTGCTCATCCGCCCATGCGTGAACGGCAAAGTGCAAGATGTTGTAGCCTTGACTCTCCTGCTTGGCGGTTGTCTTCGTTGCCTCTTGACCCAGTTTGGTCGTCGCGGAATTACCGTATAGCTTGGCTATCCCTTCCACCTCCTTACGTGTTTCTGGCAGAGGGGGCAGCTTCAAGCCACGCCGTTGCAAATAAGCAAACTCCAAATCGCTTCCGACTTTTTCCTTTCCTTCTTCTTTACGTTCCTGTGCTGCCTGTCTTAGATTTTGCCTTTCTACCGCCGCCTGTTCCTTCGTATAGATCGCATCTCCGAACGCCAGCAGCCTCATTTCGTGTTTCGCGTTTCCTGCCGCTGCCTGCTTTCGCATCTCCGCATAAATCGTCATCGAGACAATCATATGCAATGGCTTGTCCTCAATGAAGTAGCGCAAATTGGGTTCGGTCTGACTCACCAGCGCCGCAAACGGCAAGACGTGTAATGGTCTGTCTGAGCAGATGAGGATACGTTGCGCCTGATTCACCCACTCCTGCGCAGGGCGAATGAGGATGTCATACAATTTCTGACCGTCATTCGTTGTTCCAATCCGATTAGTGGCGACCGCATTCCGGAATTTCTCTACCTGTTTGTTCAGGCCTACTTTGCCGACCGGGAGGGTAATCACTTTCAGACTGGTTTTGGTAACCGCGAATAGATGGGTCTCTTTCTCATCCACATAGTAAGCGAGCAGTAGCGTCCCCTCGTCCAACGCCGCCTGCGCGCCTTTGAGATCAAGGGGTGTGGGATACAGCAAAGAAGCAAACTTGGGCGAGGCACGCCGAATTTGTGCCTCCAACTCCCGCTGCTGGACGGCATATCTCGCCAATTCCGCCTGCAATTCCTTTATCTGCGCGCCGTCCTTTTTCTCATCGAGTTTGGCCAGCGCGGAATAGGCGGCAGAGCGTTTCTGGTCCAACTCCTTCTGCTGATTGAGTAAATTGGTGGAGGCGTCGGAGCGAAAGTCCAACTGACGCTCGGCGAGCAATTCGACTAGGCTGCGGGCGCGGGCGCGTTCGATAGTGGCGAAGGCGGCAGGACGATCACCAAGAGCGAGGTGAGTTCGTAGCAGCCCCGCATACGGCCGGATATACCGAGCGACGAGGAGAGCACGGGCTTCAGTTGAAGGAATTTGGCGTCGGTGGTCTTCGACGATTTTGACAGCCTGGGTGAAGAGTGAAAGGGCATTGGGAAAGCGGCGCTCGTCAAGGGCAAGGTCGCCCAGGTCGTTTAGGGTGGCTGCAACAGCTAGTGAGTCAGGCGCTAGCCGCTGCTCAATCGTTAAGGCACGGCTGTAATATCCGTGCGCTGCTTGAAGGTTGCCGCGAGCGTAGGCAATATTGCCTAGATCGCCAAGGCAGATAGCAACGTCTAACGAGTTAGATGCCAGTCGCTCACGAATCACTAAGTCGCGGCTGTGGTAGTCGTGTGCTGCTTGGAGGTCGCCGCGAGCGTAGGCAACATTGCCCAGATTGCCAAGGCTGCCAGCAACGTCTAGCGAGTCAGGTGCCAGTCGCTCCTGAATCGCTAAGGCACGGCTGTAGTAGTCGCCTGCTGCTTGTAGGTCACCGCGATTGGCGGCTACATTGCCCAAGCCGTTGAGGCTTTCAGCAACCCCCAGCGAGTTAGGCGCTAGCCTCTCACGAATTGCCAAGTCGCGGGATAAATAGTCATGTGCTGCTTGAAGGTCGCCGCGGGCACGCGCGACCATGCCTAGGTTGCCAAGGCTACCAGCAACGTCTAGCGAGTTAGGCGCTAGCCGCTCCTGAATCGCTAAAGCGCGACTGTAGTAGTTGTGTGCTGCTTGAAAATTGCCGCGAGCATGCGCGACTGCGCCTAGATTGTTGAGGCTACCAGCGACCTCCAGTGAGTCAGGCGCTACCCGCTCACGTATCGCTAGGGCGCGGCTGTAATAGTCGTGCGCTGTTGGAAGGTCGCCACGATAGTAAGCCACGACGCCCAGACCATTAAAGATTCCGGCGCCCCCCGGCGAGTTAGGAGCCAGCCGTTCCTGGATTGCTAAGGCGCGGCCGTAGTAATCTTGCGCTGCTCGAAGATCGCCGCGCTCCGCAGCGACCGCACCTAGATCATTTAGGCCACTAGCAACAGACAGTGAATTAGGAGCCAATAGCTCATGAATCGCTAAGGCGCGAGTGAAGTAGTCGTTAGCCGCTTGAAGGTCGCCGCGGGCGTGTGCGTCTGAGCCCCGGAACTTGAATCTCACGCTGCAGCGTCTCAATACTCCACGCGTGAGCATTTGTTCCGCGTCACTGCTATCCCTCAACAACTTCCACGCCGCTGCAAGCACTACACTTGCCTCCTCGCACCGCTGTTGCCTTTCGTAAGTCTCCCCCACACGGCCATACAACCATATAGCCGCTGCCTTGTCTCCCCTCTCCAGTGCCGCTTTTGCCGCAGCGGTCCATTTATCCATAGCCTCTTCTAGACTACGCGCTTGCAGCGCGGCTCTACCTTCTGTGTAGAGAGTGAGCACAGCGGGCTGGAGTTGGGGGCGCGTTTGAATTCCCCAAAGCCCCAGCACAGTCAGCGACATTGTTAACGTTTCTTCTCCGCGCTGCACGCGCAATGCGACCTCCTTTTTGCTTTCGCCGAGTGCGTTTACCTCCAGTTCCAACAATACCGCAGATGAGGTCAAGGGCTTGCCGTCGTAGGTAAGTAAACGATCGCCCACTCTCAGCCCCGCTTTGGCAGCAGGCGAATCGGCGGCTATTTCCTCAACAACCAGACCGTGTGGACTGAATTGTACGTTTGCTGCATTCACAAACGTCACCACCGTAACTAGCCCCACCAACAGCCAGCTCAGATAATGTCGTAGTGCGTTTTGCATAATTCGCTCCTCCTGAATTCATTACTGCCAGTCACCCACTAGGATGAACGGAGACCAGTAGAAAGGGTGTTGCCACTTCGGGTTGCTGCGGACCACTCTCATCGCCTTCTGCAACGCCACATCCTTACTTGCACCCTGGCGTAGCTCCTGATAGAAAACCATCATCAACTCCGCCGTGCTCGCATCGCTCACTTCCCAGAGACTCACCAGCACACTCTTTGCCCCAGCGTGCTGAAATGCCCGCGTCAGGCCGATCAGCCCTTCTCCCCTCATTTCTTGTCCCAACCCCGTCTCGCAGGCAGAGAGCACTACCAAGTCTGCATTCAATCGCATCTGCTCCAATATCTCCCACGCTTGCAGTAGTCCGTTGTCATCTTTGCTTGCCTTCCTTCCCAATACCCCCGGCTGGCTCAGGGCTAGGCCAGAGTTCAGCCCTATTTGCCCATCCAGCCAGCCATGCACAGCAAAATGCAAGATGGTGTAGGTTTTGCTCTCCTGTTTGGCTGCGGTTTCTGTCACCTCCCGCCCCAACTTGATTGTCGCTGACTTCCCAAAGGGCTTAGCTATCTCTTCCACCTCTCTCCGCGTATTCGGCAGCGGGCGCAGCTTCCACCCTCGCCTCAGCAAGTAGGCAACCTCTGGGTCGTTCTGTGTCTCTACCTTTCCTTCCTCCTCACGCCCCCGTGCACTCGGTGCTAGCTTTTGTCCCTTCGCTGCCGCCACCTGCTCCTCTGTGTATATCGCATCCCCTAATGCCAGCAACCGTGTTTCCCCTTTCGCCGTTCCGCCTGCTTCTATCTTCCGGGTTTCTGCATACACTGTCATCGAGGCGATCAAGTGTAGTGGTTTGTCCTCGATGAAGTAACGCACCTTGGGTTCGGTCTGACTCACGAGCGCCGCAAACGGCAGGGTGTGCAACGGGCCATCTGGGCAGAGAAGGATGCGTTGCGCTTGAGTCACCCCCTCTTGCGCTGGGCGAATGAGGGTGTTGTACAATCTCTGCCCGCGCTCGTCCGTATCCTGGATCGGATCCCCAAGCCGTTGGACGGCGACGGCATTCCGAAATGCTATCACCTGCTTGTTCAATGCTGCCTCGCCAATTGGCAGCGTGAACACTTTCAGACTGGTTCGGGTGACCGCAAACAGATACGTCTCTTCCTTGTCCACATAGTAAGCGAGCAGCAGGGTTCCCGCATCCAGCGCCGCCTGCACTCCTTTGAGGTTGAGCGGGTCTGGATACTGCAAAGCGGCGGCCTTGGGCGAAGCACGCCGGATTTGTGCCTCCAACTCCCGCTGCTGGACGGCATACCTCGCCAGTTCCGACTGAAGTTCCTTTATCCGCACGCTGTCCTTCTTCTCATCGAGGTTGGCTAGGTTGGTATAGGCGTCAGAGCGTTTCTGGTCCAACTCCTTTTGCTGGTTGAGCAAGCTAATGGAGGCGTCAGCGCGAAAGTCCAACTGGCGTTCAGCAAGCAGTTCGACCAGACTACGTGCGCGGGCGCGTTCGACGGTAGCGAAGGCGGCAGGCAGATCATTAAGCGCAAGATGAGTCCGCAGCAGTCCTGCGTATGGCTGGATATGTTTAGCGATGAGGAAAGCACGGGCCTCGGTGGAAGTGATTTGGCGACGCTGATCTTCGAGAATCCCGACAGTGCGGGTGTAGTAGTCACGTGCTGCCTGTAAATTGCCACTGCTGTAGGCGACGCTACCTAGGTTGTTGAGAACGTTGGCAACACTCAGCGAGTTGGGTGCTAGTCGCTCGCGGATTGCCAAGGCACGAGTATGGTAGTCATGCGCTGATTGAAGGTTGTCGCGGTCATGAGCGACCACACCCAAGTTGGTAAGACTGGTAGCAACGCCTAGCGAGTTGGGCACCAACTGCTCCTGAATCATTAAGACGCGGGTGAAGTAATCGTGCGCTGTTTGAAGATCGCCGCGTTTGCTTGCAACGACGCCTAGATTGCTAAGACTACCGGCTACATCAAGCGAGTGGTAGCGGTCATGAGCGACCACGCCCAGATTGCCAAGGCTAGCAGCAACGCTCAGCGAGTTGGGCGCCAATCGTTCGCGAATCGCCAGAGCGCGGGTATGGTAGTCGTGCGCTGTTTGTAGATCGCCGCGAGCGCGGGCCACCACACCCAAGTTGGTGAGACTATCTGCAACATCCAACGAGTTGGGTGCCAGTCGCTCCTTAATCGCTAGAGCGCGGGTATGGTAGTCGTGTGCTGCTTGTAGATCACCGCGGTCATGAGCGACCAAGCCCAGATTGCCGAGGCTAGCAGCAACGCTCAGCGAGTTAGGTGCCAATCGTTCGCGAATCGCCAGAGCGCGGGTATGGTAGTCATGCGCTGCTTGCAGGTTGCCACGGTCGTGGGCGACTGCGCCGAGATTGTTGATACAGACAGCAGCATCCAACGAGACGGGCGCTAGCTGCTCGTAAATTGCCAAGGCACGAGTATGGTAGTCGTGCGCTGCTTGCAGATCGCTGCGCTTAAGAGCAATACCTCCTAAGTTGGTAAGGCTACCAGCAACGCTCAGCGAGTTGGGCGCTAGCCGCTCGCGGATTGCCAAGGCACGAGTATGGTAGTCATGCTCTGATTGAAGGTTGTCGCGCTTATGAGCGACCACGCCTAAGTTGGTGAGACTGGCTGCGACATCCAACGAGTTGGGCGCCAGTCGCTCCTGAATCGCCAGAGCGCGGGCATGGTAGTCATGCGCTGCTTGCAGATCACCCCGCTCGATTGCGATGACACCTAGATTGTTGAGGCTGCTAGCAACCTTGAGCGAGTTGAGTGCCAGCCGCTCTTGGATCGCTAAGGCGCGCGTGAAGTAATTGAGTGCTGCTTGCAGATCGCCGCGAGCGCGGGCGACGTTGCCCAAGTTAGTGAGACTGGCTGAGACATCCAACGAGTTGGGCGCCAGCCGCTCCTGAATCGCCAGAGCGCGGATATTGTAGTCATGAGCTGCTTGCAGGTCGTCGCGACCACGAGCGACTGCGCCCAAGTTGGTGAGACTGGCTGCGACATCCAACGAGTTGGGAGCCAGTCGCTCCTTAATCGCTAGAGCGCGGGTATGGTAGTCGTGTGCTGCTTGTAGATCACCGCGGTCATGAGCGACCAGGCCCAGATTGCCGAGGCTAGCAGCAACGCTCAGCGAGTTGGGTGCCAGTCGTTCGTGAATCGCCAGAGCGCGGGTATGGTAGTCATGCGCTGCTTGCAAGTTGCCACGGTCGCGGGCGACTGAGCCAAGGTTGCTGAGACCAGTGGCGACCACCAGCGAGTTGGGTGCCAGCCGCTCGTAAATTGCTAAGGCGTGGGTGAAGTAGTCGTGTACCGCTCGAAGATCGCCGCGGTCATAAGCGACCGCACCTAAGTTGGTGAAGCTACCAGCAACGCTCAGCGAATTGGGTGCCAGTCGTTCGCGAATCGCCAGAGCGCGGGTATGGTAGTCATGTGCTGCTTGAAGGTCGCCACGTTTGGAGGCCACTATGCCTAGGTTAGTAAAACTGGTGGCAACATCCAATGAGTTGGGCGCCAGCCGCTGAAAGATGGTCAAAGCCCCACTGAAGTAATCGTGTGCTACTGCAAGATCGCCACGTGTATTGGCTATGATGCCAAGATTGCCGAAACTGTAGGCCACACTCAGCGAGTTGGGCGCTAGCCGCTGAGAGATGGCCAAAGCGCGGGTATGATAATCGTGTGCTGCCGCCAAGTCGCCGCGGTTGGAGGCCACTCTGCCTAGATTGGTAAGGTTGGCGGCAACATCCAGCGAGTTAGGTGCCAGTTGCTGGGTAATAGCCAATGCACGAGTAAAATAATCGTGTGCCGCCGCCAAATCCCCACGTTCCGAGGTCACTCTTCCCAGATTGTTGAGACTGCTGGCAACCTGCAGAGAGTTAGGCACCAGTTGCTGAAAGATGGACAAAGCACGAGTAAGGTGATCGTGCGCTACTGCTAAATTGCCGCGCTCGCTTGCGACGATGCCTAGATTGTTGAGACTGACGGCAACATCAAATGAGCTGGGTGCCAACCGCTCGAAAATCTCCAGGGCGCGGCTGTGGTAGTCATATGCTGCCCGCAGGTCCCCGCGGCTGTCGGAAACGCCGCCCAGATTACCGAGGTCAATAGCCACCCAGAACTCATATCCTGCTGCTACATCCGCTTGTCGCGCCAACTCGTACCATTGGTGCGCTGTGGGATAGTCGTTTAGATTCTTGCTGCATCGTCCTAAATTTCTTAGTGTATGCGTCTGTGCTGCCGCATCTTGGGTCCCCCTCAGCAGCGCCCATGCCTTCTCGTACGAGGAATAAGCCTTCTTCCACTGCCGCTGACCTTCGTAAACTACTCCAACTATCGAACACAACCAGGCAGATCCTCCTTTGTTCCCCGCCTCTTGCTCTACTTTTGCAGCCGCCATCAATTTTGATGCCGCTTCCTCGATCTTCCGCGCTTGAAGCGATGACTTACTCTCCTCTAAAAGCTGCTGTGCGGTAAGCGAAAGTTCAGGAGTCACTCCTATACCAATTGCCCCAAGTGGCACCATCAATGTCAGCGTCTCTTCCCTGCGTCGCACGCGCAACGCAATTGCCTTTTTGCCAAATGTGTTTGTCTCTAGCGCCCGCAATGCTGCGGGCGAGGTCAGCGGCCTGCCATCGTAGGTCAGCAAGCGATCGCCCACCTCCAGCCCCACTTTGGCAGCGGGCGAAGCAGCAGTTACATCCTCAACAATCACGCCGCGTATGATGGATTGTGCTTCCATCACCTTCACCAATGCCACAGCTATAACCATCCCTACCAACAGCCATCTGCCACAATGCCGTAGTCCGCGTTGCATATTTGATCCCTCCCGGTTGTTTTACTCTCGGTCATTCTTTACCCAACTGGCGGCGCAGATTATGTAGCATTGCCTGCGCGAACGGATTAGTTGGATTCATCTTCGTAAGGCGCTCGACCTGCGTCAATGCCTCTTCGTAGAGTCCATACGTAGCATACAGGCTAGCAAGCACCAACGCCGAATCCCTATAGCCCCGCTCCGCCGCCGCCACCTCCTGCAACATCTTTTCATCCAGCACCCAGAACCCAACAGGCGGCGAGAGACGTGATTGTCCCTCAACAATTGCTTCCACTTGCCAGAAGTAGGACTGTCCCAATTGGAGTATGCCCAGAGGCAACGTTAACCGTGTTTGTGTCCCAGCGCTCCCCTCCCAGACAATTTTATTGTCCCGATCAGCGACAACGATTTTATACTCCTGCGCTTCGGGGACTGGTTCCCATCGGAGCGCCGGACGGGTAGATTTGGTAGCGGTTAGAACCGGACTACGCGGAATTGGCTTGACCGCTGTTGCGCCCCGTGCACTCCGAAGCGCTCCTCGCGTTTCGTCGCCGCGCAGTTTTTCCATAGCTGTACTCACCGGCTCCGCGAGCATCGCCATACCTGTCGTAACAAATTCATGCACTGACCGTGAGATAGCTGGAGGCAGTGTTGTTTTGCCTGGTAGTCTCACCGTGCTGTCGCGGCCGATTGTCACCACCCCTGAGGCATCCTGGAGCGTCACTAACACGTGTGGTTGTGTAGCGCGCTGCAGGGCAATGGCTTTGCTGAAGTCAGCGATGGCGCGGTCGTAATCGCCCTTGCTGGCGTAGGCAATCCCACGGTTGCTATAGGCTTTGGCGTCACTTGGGTTCGAGGCAATAACTTTACTGAAGTCGGCGATGGCGCGGTCGTAATCGCCCTTAAAAGTAGTAGCCTCCTTCACTTCACTCTGTAATCTAGCGTTTTCCTGTTGAAGAGACTCGTTCTGTTGCTTCAGAGCATCAACTGTCACCGTCAGCACGGTGAGTTGCTTATCCAATTCCCTATGTCGTGCTCCCCACCATAGCGAACTCAACAGCATCACCACTACGACTATCGCAATCTCCGCCACTCGATATGGAGATCGTGCGAACATAGACCAAATATTCACAAACCAAGCTCCTCTGGCGGAAGTCCGTATGCCGCCCGAGTCGTTCATGATCTTACTGGTCTCGCGCAATCGGCCAGCTAGCCGCGCCGCCTGCCAGCGGAGCCGCTCCCATAGACTGACTGGACGGTTCATCTCCGGCAAGACTTCCGTTTCGATGTGTTCTAGCTCAGCCAAGCAGCTATGGCAAATCAGCACGTGTGCGGCGATGCGTTTGCGCGCTTCACGATCCAGCGCATCTTCCGCGTAACTCAGCAGCGCCTGGAAAGCCGGATGCCGCATCTCGCTCGCTTTGGCTATCCGGCGGCGAGGTGGGGCTTGCCTGGGCTGCTCTTCGCCGTGATTATCTTTTCCGTCGGTCATAGTCCAGCCCCCTTTCGCTCCCAGCGTATTAATCCACTGCCAGCCATCCTTGTAGCGTTCAACGGCTTGCAGCGTGGTAGCGCCGAGTTCGTGGCCGATGTGGTTGAAAGCTGGTCGTCTATCATCGGCGCTGAAGTCGCGCCGATCCACGACCGGCCATAGCCACGGCCTCTTTTCTTTCGATTCAAGTTTTTTCAGCTCAAAATCTGCTCCAGTATAGATTGCTCGAAAGAGATCGTATGCCCCGGCCTGATGGTAATCAATGTGGTGGCCTGCGCCATCATCTGCGGTCTCTCTTGTGCCGTGTAATTCGTGGGCGACTGCGGATCGGTTCTTCTTAACCAGCTTGGCGATTTCAGTGACCGTGTAGCCCTCAAGCGTGAAGCGAATGAGCTGCGCTTGATAGCGTTGACGCGGCCCCAATGATTCCATTTTCCTGAGCGCCTCTTCGACCCCGAGATCATCAGGCATCGTTGGCTGGTTTGCCGATGGCTCACACCGATCTATCTCGTCAAGGTCATCGAACTTTATCGCGCCCTGTTGGTAGTCGCCATGTATTTGACGATACCGCCGATTAACTGCATTCCGGGTTACTATCGTCACAAAATTGCGGAAGTCCTCGTACGTCGGCGTCAGGTTCCGAAGTCCCGCTTTCATCAAATCGCCCACAACATCATTGTGAATTTCCCACGGCTCAAACTGAGTTCTGAGACCGCGCTTGTTTATGAAGCAGCCAGCCATGCGCAGGATGTAGAGCGAAAACTGGCACGGGCGCTGAAAGAGCAAATCCTCAAGGCAGGCCGCCCTCTCGGAAGATTCGGGCGCCGTTGCTTTCAGCCTCTCGGAAGATTCGGGCGCCGTTGCTTTCGGCCACGCTAGGGCGCGGCATTGACCATCGTCCGCGCTGTAAGCCGGGCAATTTGCTTTGACACACGGTTTGTCGTCCATCGGAACCTCGCTTGAACTTGAGCCAAGAACCTCGATTGGCAATCACTCTCATCTGAGACTGCGTCTCTTCTTCAACTCCCTATCAACAATGAATAAGTGCGGGATGGCCGATAGTTGTGGCCTCGCAAGCAATTTTTTTTCGAGGCCACACTTCGCGGCATTCTGCTCTTCCTACCCAGCAAAGGGAAGCGGAATGGCCGCTTCCACAATCAAAAGACACCCGCCGCGTCTGTTCGAGCGGCATTAACCATTCGGAGGTGAATTATGAAGAAGAACTTTTTCCTGGCCATCGCGGCGCTACTCATTCTTTCTGTGTCGCCGGCTATGGCTCAATCCGATTCGTCCGATTCCAACACCCGGTCTGCAAACGCTCCCGGAACGCCGCTGGAAAAATTGCTGACCGACGCCAAGCTGCAATACGGGCAGGCCTCTTCACCCGGCGTCTACTTCACCACTTTCAGAGGTGAGTACGGCGATTGGAACATCTACCTGAGGCATCAGCTGGAGAACGATCTGGTAGACGCCTGGGTAGTCGTCGCCAGCCTGCCAAACGGCGCGCGATTCCCCGAAGAGGTGCTCCGCGAATTGGCCCGCATGAACTTCACCTACCCGGTGATCAAGTGGGCGATTGATTTCGAGCACGGACTCTTGGGCGTGACGTGCCAGGTACCACGCGATATGCCCTCTACGTTGTTCAGAAAGGTGATGGTCACTCTCGCGGGCGCAGCCGACCGGGAGGGAGGCGGGCTGAAGCAAATGATCAAGCAGGCCGGCCTCACGGTGCGGACCGACGATTAACGATTCAATCGCCGCAGAGACGTTGCAATGTCAGCGTCTCTGCGACATGCGGGAGTTACCAATGAAGCCATGCAACAACGGCAAGTTGATCGAATCGCCACTGCAAGGACAGGAGCTGGTCAGCAGCTTCACCGCCGCCAGAATCCTGTTCCCTCACGATCCGATCAACAAGACACGCCTGCGACAGATACAACGACTCTGCCAGCTTGATTGCCTTGAGTCGTACCAGATCGGGCGCAGGTATTACATAGTCAGGCAGTCAGTATACGACTACCTGGAAGAGAACCACCATCGAAATCCCAATGCGACTTCAGATTGAGCGACGCTAGCGACACTAGCGACGGCAATTTGAAGTACCTTGAGAATAGGAGGAAAGAAATGAAGGGAATACTTATCACTACACTATTGTTACTGCTCGCTTTTCCAGGCGCAGCCACTGCTATCTCTCCGCAAGGGACAGTGGTTCCCAGCGGGACGCCCATTACTGTCAGGCTGCGCGACAAGATCGCTACCAGGGTGGCGAAGAAAGGACAACGAATCCTTGCTGAGATCGAGTCGCCGGCTACTCTCCCGCCAGGCGCGATGGTTGTCGGAGAGCTTGTCGAAGCGAAACGTTCAGGCCGATTGTGGGGGCGCGCCAGGCTGAGGTTCAAACTCGACACGCTGCAACTGCCCAATGGCCAGAAGATAAAGATCAAAGCCGTTCTCCATCGCATCGGTGAATTCCAGATTGATGAAGACCGGATCGTGGCGGATTCGACCATCGGGCGCGACGTGAAGACCGGCATCTGGAGCGCGGTCGGATTCGGGGCCGGCGCGGCAGGAGCCTATGCGCTGATAAACAAGAGCGCCGGCGCGGAGAAGATCATGCAGGCTGCGAAGACGGGTGGAGCTTACGGCCTCGCTGCCGGCGCAGGCATCGGTGTGCTGAGCGCCGTGCTGCGGAGAGGAAAGGAACTGGAGATTGAAGCCGGAACAGAGATGGTCCTGATTCTCAGCGAGGCCGTGAAGTTTTGAGCGTCCTCGGAACTGCGCAGCGCAGCCTCGATTGACGGCTGTTCTGTTCGTCGAAAGGCGGCGCTGCGCAGTTCCTCAGCCTCAAGCAAAGCGAAAGGAGCAAGAAATTATGAGGCGCGCAAGGAGAGAGTTTCTCAAAACGGGATTGGCATTCGCTGCCAGTCATCTGACAGCGCCGTCTGCCGAAGGCTTCGCATCAGTCGCGGCCAATGGAGATGTGGCCAGCGTCAACATGGAGATTGTCGGCGCAAGCTTCGATCCGGCGAGCAGAGAAGTGGTATTGATCGGGAGGCAGAACCATCTCTATCCGGCGCCGATCTACCCTGACGATCTGGTGGTGGCGATGCGGGCGGTGATGCAAAGCCAGGCGGATGCCATCGGCGTCAGCATTGATCGCGGGCCATCGGACGACCAGATGATCGTCAACTATTTCCCGGAGAATATCGAGAGTCTGCTGCAGGACACACGCTTCGGCGAAACGCTGTTCGTTTCGGATTATCTGCTCAAGACCTACGGATTGAAAAAAGACCCGATGACAGGACGGGAGGTCGCCAGTTCAGTCAAGGCTTACCGCAGCGAGCTTGATTACCAGCTTGAAGACCTGATCAGGAGTTTGCAGGCAGGCCCGGCTTCAACCTCTCGCCGTCCTTCATCCAACTGGTACCGGCTGTGGTTCGAGTTGCTGACAGGCGTGAGCCGCTCGCCGGACAAACTGACGATGGTCTTCGACAATCCGGTGATGCTCGTCAAAACCGAGAAGATCGAATTCGACGCTCAGCGCCGGGCCATTCGCAATCCGCAGAACCTGCAAAGCCCTCCGGCGGCGCGCGCCTTTTCCAGCCAGATGACGCGACTGCTCGGCGCTTTCGGAAAGGAGCAGCCGCAACTCCGCCGGTTGCCAGAAATGGCCAAGCTGGTCAGGGTGGCGCGCTGGGCGCTCGATCTTCAACTGCCTGTCAGCCGCGCGCATCTCGATTCCTTCCCGGTCTTTCATCAGCCAACTCCGAGGACTGTGCCGACGGCTACGGTGACGAAGAGCTTCGATTTCGGATGGGCGCGCTATTACGCCAGCCTCTACGGCGGCGTGAGCCTTAACCAGCGAAACGACTACGCGCACAGAGAGGCGATGCATATGAAACACAAAGTATCCTCGGCTCGATCACAACCGGGCTTCAAGACCTGGGCCATCGAGCTTGACGGATACCAATACCTCGCCGCACAGGTCAACTCGATCTTGGGCGTGCGATGAATGGAGGAACTTGAAATGAAAACCTGTTTGTTCGCCGGTCTGATGACTGCGCTGCTGGCAGTTGCAGCTTTTGCTCAGACGCGGCCTGGTTCGATCAGCGGCGTGATCAACAGCGCCGCCGGAGCCGCCATTCCTCGGGCGCAGGTGACAATCAGAAACCACGGCGCCGGCGCAGTGAAGGTCGTCCGCGCGGACGAGCGTGGCGCATTTACCGTGGATGGGCTTGCTCAGGGCGAGTACGAAGCGACAGCGGAAACCGACGGATTCCGGTCTCAGTCGCAGCGCGTCACATTGGGACCCGATGGCCGAATCACTCTCGACTTCAGCCTGGAGCCTCAAACCGAATCGAAGGAAGCAGGCGAAGACGCCGGGGGATCGGGTGAGCCGGGCACGTCGTTTGTTTCGCAGGAATGGAAAGTCGGAGGCAATCTCACTTCCATCTACAACTGGGTTCCCTTCAACCTCGGAGGCAGCATCAGCTACCGGAGTTCGTATAATCCCAACGGTATCCTGATAACGACCAAAAACGAATACGTTGAGGACAAGAACGGTATGGCCACACGGCTGGGAAATGCGATTCGGGCGGCAAAGCCCGATGGGCAGCGGTGAAAGCCTCCCCACCGATTTGACGCGCCGCCGTACCCTGCCCTAAGCTTTCGGCTTCAACCAATCTGATTTGGAGCGAATAAATTGATAGATAGAAACGAACAACTGCACAAGATATTGCTGCGCCGGATGGGCGAAGCGATCAACGATTTCGGGATGATCACCGAGGGTGACCGCGTGATGGTTTGTCTGAGCGGAGGCAAAGACAGCTACACGCTGCTCGACCTATTGATGGCGTTACGGCGCAAAGCGCCGGTCAATTTTGATCTGATCGCGGTCAACCTGGATCAGAAACAGCCCGGGTTCCCTGAGCACGTGCTGCCCGAATACCTATCCGGTCTGCGGATTCCTTACCGCATCGTCGAGCAGGACACCTACTCGGTGGTCAAACGTCTGGCGCCGAAGACCTACTGTTCGGTCTGCGCGCGGATGCGCCGGGGCATTTTGTACAACGCCGCGATCGAAGAGGGCTGCACGAAGATCGCGCTCGGCCACCACGCCGACGACATCCTGCAAACCTTCCTGCTCAATCTGTTTTACGTCGGCACGATGAAGGCGATGCCGCCCGTGCTGCGATCAGACGATGGACGCAACACCATCATCCGGCCCATGGCTTACCTCTGGGAAAAAGATATTGCTGAGTACGCCACGATGCGCGACTTCCCGATCATCCCGTGCAACCTTTGCGGCTCGCAGGAGAATTTGAAACGCAAGCGGGTCAAACGGTTGATTGATGAATTACAGAAAGAGATTCCGCACGTCCGCCCATCAATGTTGACGGCGATGGGCAACATCGTGAACACGCATCTGCTCGACCACAATCTCTTCGACTTCAAATCGCTGTCTTCGGCAGTTGGCGATGTGTCAGCAGAACTGGATGCAGCCCTGGACGTACACGACATTGATCACAACGGCGAAGCGGCTGTCCCCGCCTTCGTGTCATTGACTCGTTGAGAGGCGGCAATCAAGTCTGCCCCTTCCAATTTACGCCTGGGAATTTACTTACGCCTGGGAGCTTTCGCCACATTGCGCCGGCAACCTCACGCCACCGGGCGCGAATCTTTTCGATCTCATCATCGGACAATAGCCCGGCTTCCAGCAGCTTTGCGTTTTCACTCCATCGTCCGGGCTTTGTCGTGCCGACAATCGCCGTGTGAACCCCCGGCTGGCTCAAAGTGAAGCGGAGCGCGACGCCGATTGATTGATCCAAATCGCCGCGCAGAAAGTCGTAATCGAGCTTTTGGAGACGCTCCCAGTAAGCGTGGTGGTAGGAATCGGACGGTTTGGTCTGGTTGCGCCAGACGGCGTTGGCGATTGGACGTTTGGCGGTCACGCCCATCCCGCGCTCACGCGCGAGCGGCAGCGTCAGATCAATCGCTTCCTGATCGGCGATGCTGATCGAAGTCTGCAATGTGTCGAAAGCGCCAGTCTGCATGGCAAAGAGCGCATCCTGGCCGTCGCCGCTATAACCGATATACCGCGCTTGGCCGTTGGCGCGCGCCGTTTGCAAGGCCTCAATCGCTTCGCCCTTCCGCAACACGCCGCTGCCGCAACTGTGCAATTGAATCAAGTCAACGTAATCAGTCCGCAATCGTTTCAGGCTCTGTTCGATCTGCTTGAGGATTCCAGCCTTGCTCCAATCGGAGCGCGCGAAGCCATCGGTCGCGCCGCATTTGGTGAACAAATAGAAATCCTTACGACGATGGCTGGCGGCGGCGCCAATCATCTCTTCACTGGTTAGGTAGGCGTTGGCCGTGTCAATCACGTTGAGACCGGCGTCAAGCGCGCTTTCCAGCAACCGCGTCACATCTGGTTGAGTCGGGCCTTGAAAGCCTATCTCCGAGCCGCCGAATCCGAGCGCGCTGACTTGCATATCGGTTTTGCCGAATTTTCTCTTCTCCATACGTTTAGTCTTCCTTCCCGTTTAACTGGCGTGCGGCGTCGCGCCAGTTGAAATCATGAATGAAACGTGGACTTGCTCTGGCGCCGTAGGCTATCTTTACCCTGCTCAAAAAACAATCTGCGTTCACGGGAATGGAGGCTTTCAATGCGAATCATCAGCACTCGTCAACAATTCATCGCTGATCACAGTTCCACCAATTATCTTTTCTACGCCGCAAAACCATTGAGCAAAGAATCGCGCTCGGTTGTCAGCCGTTTGAGCAGCCACGTGGATGTGGGCAGCCGGACAGCGGAGATCACTTATCACGGTGATTATGCCGATCTGGGCGATGACCGGCGCAAGAAGTTCCTGGAGCATTTCGATGTCGAAGTGCGCGAATCTTACGATTGGTGGACGCTGTCGGTGATGCTCGAACCGGGAAAACTGCCAGGGAAGATCAACCTCGAAGAATACGAAGTCGAAGGAGAAGCGAGCCTGACTTTCGAGAAGCAGGGCAAACGGATATGCCTGTGCTTCGACGGCTGGAATCAGGATTACGGCGCGTCTTACGGCGAGTTTGGCGAAGGCACGATGGAAGAACTGGCCGCGTTGGGCTTGAAGCTGCGCGATGAGCTTTACGCCGGAAAGACCGACGCGTTGAAAGTGATGCAGAGTTACTGCGCCGAGGGCGAGATCATAAGCGGCAAATCGGCGGCGGCGAAGAAGCTGTCGGCCATTTTGGAGATCGTATAGCGATGAACGGTTCGATGATCGTCTGGCGACTCAATCCGCAAACCCGTTTGCGCCGCGCTTTGAATGGCGGCGCGGCTTTTTTGCCTTCAACAGTCACGACAGTTGAACTGGATGACGAATCGTTCGCCGCTCTCACGTTGCTTTCAACTCCGCAAACCGCCCGCGATTTGCGCCCGCGACTCATCGCTCAGTTCCAGCGCAACTTCACCATCGCCGAAATCGAGATACTGCTGCGCGAACTCGGCGAACAGCGATTCGTCGTCGAAGCTCAAGGCGAGACCGCCGGTTCGATCAATCCACAAGCCCGGAATTCCAATCCATCATCATTCCCGCTGGCGCCGGAGAGCGTGCACCTGCAACTCAACAACGTTTGCAATCTGCGCTGCCCGTCGTGTTACGTCGGCTTGCACGAAGAGGATGCTGGCGGGTTGTCATTGGAGCGCATTCAATCGCTGATTGACGAATGGGCGGAAATAGGAGTGTTCCAACTGGCGCTGGGCGGCGGCGAACCGTTGATGTCGCCGAAGTTCGCGCTTGTGGTTCGCTACGCGCGAGAGCGCGGCATCACGCCGAATGTGACGACCAACGGATGGTTGATCACGGAGGGATTGATCGCTGAAGTCGCTGATCACCTCGGAGAATTGCGGATGTCGTTGAACGACGCGGCGAGCGTCAACACAGCTTTGCTCGAAGAGAAAGCTGCTCTTCTGCGCATCCGCGACGTGCGGTTCGGTTTCAACCTGATTGTCACGCGGCAAAACCTCGATAGTCTTTCTGACTTGCTGCGCTGGGCCTGCGATCAGGGCGCAGGGACCGTCAATCTGATTCGCCCCAAGCCCGCGCAGGGCAACGAACGATGGTACGAACGCAACGCGCTCTCGGCCGTGGATTCCTCGCGCCTTGCCGCAATGTTGCCGCAATTCGAGCCGCTCTTCTCGAAAACGAATCTGACGGTGGATTGCGCGTTCTCGTTTCTCTTTCACGGGTGGTCGGCGGGTGAATTGCGGGCGCGCGGAGTGGCGGGATGCGCAATGGGCGAGCGGTTCGCCACGGTTAAATGGAACGGCGACGTTTACCCTTGCTCGCACCTGCACGGCGAGGAGTTCAACGCGGGAAATGTGAATCACAAATCGTTCCTTGAGATTTGGGAGTCCAGCCTGGTCTTTGCGCGCGTGCGGCGCGAGTTGGGTCAAGTCGAAGGACATTGCGGCGCGTGCGGCCACAACGCTTTCTGCAAAGGCTGCCGCGCGGTGATGCAGCAACAGACCGGCGACTGGCTCGCGGCTGATCGCGACTGCGCTGTGACCTCAGCCTTCCCATTGAATAATTCATCAAGAGGTCTGATCGCCATCTCACATTAAAGTCGAAGGTTTCTTGCCCTCCACAGGCAAATTATTCAGACCAACTCACATCTATAGCCATCTGATCGCTGACCGGTCATCGGAACAATCCAATCAATCATCGAGACCGAACAAACGCTCTTTTAAGGAGTGATACTATGGCACGAGCCACCTTATCATTTCCGGCGAGGAAATTTCCTCAATCCCCCGGATGGATTGCCCCGAACGGTAGATTTTTCCCCTGTTCCTGGTATGAACACGATTCGCACGCCGAAGAATTGGCGAAGCGTTATTACCCCGACGAGGCGCGGCGCAAGTCGGGCACGCAGATCTTTGAGGAGAAGCGGTGGGTGAGGCTGTTGGACAACGGCTCATTTCGCGTCGGCGCTGACCTGAAGGCCGTGCCCAGGATCACTCAGTCGCAGCGCGATGCGCTCTTCGACCTGATCACTGTCAATCCGGAGACCAATTTCAGCCGCACACTGCTTTTGTGGCTTGATGGGGCGGATGATGATTAGTGCAGGCGTCAGTCAAGGATGCTCTGATCCGATCTGCGCGTCGGCTCCGCCACGCTTGAAGACGCGAAACAGATAATAGAACGAAGGAAACAGCAACACCGCGCCCGCAATCAACGCCCACCAAACCAAACGCAGGGTGATCGCGGGCGCAGCCGCATTGGAGATTGTCAAATCCGGGACGACCAGATACGGATATTGCGCCACGCCCCAGCCCCACAAAATCAGCGCCGCTTGCGCCGCCGCGCAGAAACGAGCCAATCGAAATCTTCTCTTCCACAAAGCCGCAATCGCGCAAACCGCAAACACGCCGGTCGCAATTTGCAGCGGCCACGTCCACCAGCTCTGGCCGAGTCGCTCGCGGATCACCGGCGCTCCGCTCGCGGAAAGCAGGAACACAATCAAAGCCATCACGCCGACCGCAATCGCCGACGCCAGCGCGCGCAATCGAAAATCTTCGCGCAGCGATTCATCTTTGGCTGCGAGCGTCAGATAAACCGCAGCCAGAAATGCGAACAGCGCGAGCGCGAACAACCCGACCGCAAATGGGAACGGCGCAAACCACGACACGACAAAACCATCAATCGTGGTTGGGCTTTCCCCACGAACTTTTCCCGAAGAGATCGCGCCGACGATAACTCCCAGCCAGATTGGCGTGATCAAACTGGCGATTGAAAAAACCCGTCCCCAGCGCCGCTGCGCGTCATCCGTTCGCTTGTCGTAGCTGCGAAAAGTGAAGGCCGATCCGCGCAACACAATTCCGATTAACATCAATGTCAACGGGATGTGCAACGCGGTCGCAACGGCGGCGAATGCGGGCGGGAACGCGGTGAAGAGAATAACAATGACCAGAATCAACCAGACGTGGTTCGCCTCCCAGATCGGGCCAATCGCTTCGGCGATCAATTCACGCTGCGCTCGCTTGCGTGGGCCAAACGCGAACAAATCCCACACGCCGCCGCCGAAATCAGCGCCACCCATCAAAGCGTAAAACGTCAGCGCGACCATCATCGCTCCGGCAAGCAGGATTTCAATCGAAGGCATAACCCTCCTCTCGTTCGACGTTGTCTGCCGGCGTGGCATAAACGCGCGGGCTGTCCGAAACCTGCCGCGCGATCAGCCAGACGACGATCACCGCCAGGAAGAGGTAAAGCAGCGTGAAAGTGATGAACGGGATCTCGAGACCGGGCATCGGCGTGACGGCTTCGGCTGTGCGCATCACACCTTGAATGATCCAGGGCTGGCGGCCAACTTCAGTCACTGTCCATCCGGCTTCGATGGCAATGAACCCCATCGGAGCTGAAAACACCACTGATCGTAAAAACCACCGCGAGTCGGGGAGAGCTTTTCGCTGCCAGGCTGAAACGGCGGCCCACAACGCCAGTAGCATCATCACCATTCCCGCGCCGACCATCACTTGGAACGCGATGTGGACAATGGCTACGGGCGGCCACAAATCGCGGGGAAAATCTTCCAGCCCTTTGACCACCGCCTGCGGATCGTGAAACGCCAACAGGCTCAGTCCATACGGAATTTCAATCGCGTACCGAGTGGTCGCGGATTCTTCGTCGGGCCATCCGCCGATGCGCAACGGCGCGCCCTGTTCAGTCTTGAAATGGCCTTCCATCGCGGCGAGCTTGACTGGCTGATAGCGCGCCAGCGTCTGTCCCAACAGATCGCCGCTGAGTGGTTGCAAGATCGCAGTCACTCCGCCGACGGCCAGCGCAATCGCCAGCGCGTGACGATGAAAGAGATTGTTCCGATCCTTGAGGAGCAGATATGCGTGAACGCCCGCGACCGCGAACCCAACCGCCGCATAAGCCGCGAGCAGCATGTGAACTGTCTGCCCCATGGCCGATGGATTCATCATTGCGGCAATCGGATCAATGTCCACAGGCTTTCCATCAACCAATTGAAATCCGGTTGGTGTGTTCATCCACGCGTTGGCGATGACGACGAAGATGGCCGAGGCCGCGCCGCTCAAAGCTACCATCGCGCCCGCCAACAAATGCGCCCGCGGCGAGACGCGGTCCCAGCCGTAAAGATAGATTCCGAGGAAGATTGCCTCGGTGAAAAACGCGAAGCCTTCGAGCGAGAACGGCATCCCGATGATCGGCCCTGCCCACCGCATGAATTCAGGCCACAACAACCCAAGCTCGAACGACAAGACAGTGCCCGACACTGCGCCAACCGCGAATAGAATAGCTGTCCCCTTCGCCCAACGCTTCGCCAACGTCAGATAAGTCTCGTCACGCGTCCGCAACCAGCGCCACTCGGCGATACACATCATCAGCGGCATCGCTATGCCCGCGACGGCGAAGATGATGTGAAAGGCCAGCGACATTGCCATCTGCGAACGCGCGGCTAACAAGTCATCCATAGCTTAATTACCCCTTACAGGTCACATCCGCCTCCGCTCCCTCGACCGCGTACCCGGCATTGATCCATGCGCTCGTGCCGCCGACGACATTGAAGAGATTGCGGAATCCAAGGCGCGCCAAAATGCCGGTCGCGGCGCTCGAACGATAGCCACCCGCGCAGATCACTGCGGTCTGACGCCTCGGATCAATGCCTGACGCTTCCGCCACGTGCGCCAGCGGCGCGCTGATCGCTCCCGGAACGTGACCGCTGCGGTATTCGCCCGGCTGGCGCACGTCAATGATCTGAACGTCGCGCTTTTCATCCAGCCAATGCTTCAATTCGTCAACCGCAATCTGCGGGATGATCGCAATAGGCAATCCCGCCCGATCCCACGTGTACATCCCGCCGCCCAGATAACCTTTCACATTCTCGATGCCTACGCGAGCGAGTCTGGTCACTGCGCTCTTGATCTGCTCGTCGTCTTCACCGACCAGCACGACCGGCGCGTCCAGCTTGATCAGGTTCCCAGCCCACGACGCGAACTGGCCGTTCAGGCCGATGTTGATCGCGCCGGGCGCGTGGCCTGCGCCAAATTGGGCGGATGGGCGAACGTCCAGAATTGTGGCGCCCCGCCGCGCCAGCGTGTTGACCTCTTCGGGCGCAAGCGCGGGAGGCGGTGGTAATTCATCGAGCGCCGCCGCGCCACGCCGGTTGATCTCCGCGTCTTTCGGAAAGTAAGCCGGAGCTTCGGGCAGATCGGTCGTCATCATCCGCACGAATTCATCTTTCGACATCGGCTGCAAAGCGTAGTTGAACTTGCGCTGCTGGCCGATGGTCGAGGAAGTCTCTTTCGAGATGTTGCGCCCACAAAGGCTGCCCGCGCCGTGCGCCGGATAGACTTCAACCGCGTCCGCCAGCGTGAGCAATTGGCCGTGCAAACTGTCGTAAAGCATCGAGGCCATCTGCTCCGCCGTGAAGCCTTTCGAGCCAGCCAGATCGGGCCGCCCAACATCGCCGATGAAGAGCGTGTCGCCAGTCAAAACTTTTTGCGGCTCGTTTGAAATCGCTGTGTCAATCACGAGGATCGAGATGCTTTCAGGCGTGTGGCCGGGCGTTTCGAGGAAGCGCAAGACGACCTTTCCCAGCTTGATCTCGTCGCCATCTTTCACTGCTCGATGCGGAAACGCGGCGCCCGCTTTTTCGCCAAAGACGATCTCGGCGTCCGTGCGCTCCGCCAGCTCATGATGGCCGCTGACAAAATCAGCGTGCAGGTGCGTCTCGATTACGTATTTGATCTTCAGACCTTGCGCTGCGGCTTCGTTGATGTACTGATCCACGTCGCGCTGCGGATCAACGACCGCCGCCTCGCCTTCCGAGCCGATCAGATACGAAGCGTGCGCCAAACAACCCAGATAAAATTGCTTGAAGAACATAACTCCCTCCTCCTCCCAAGATTTGTAGGGCAGGTTGGTAACCTGCCCTACAAATCTTGATTGTTTCAGGGTGTCGTCAAAGACGACATGAAAGACTCCTTTCATTGTCTCGACTCAAGATTCAATAACCGCCGAAGATTGCCGCCGAAGATCGCCCGCGCCTGTTCCTGGCTCGCGCCAATTTCTTCGAGAGCTTCGACCTGGGCGTCGAAAACGCTGGCGATCCACCCGCGCGGAAAGAACGATGAGTCCGTGCCAAACAGCAATCGCTCGCCCCCAACTACATCGAGCGCGCGTTTAAAAACCAGCGGCAGATCAACCGGCGCGGCTTCGTATTTCATCCATTTGTTCGTGCTCGAAGTGTCCACGTAAACGTTCGGGCACAGATCGGCCAGCATCATCGTTTCGCGGAACATGCCTGCGCCGAAATGTGGGATGATGAAATTTGTTTTCGGGAACTCAGCCGCGAGTCGGTAAATCTCTAGTGGGTTTGACCGCCGCATGTCGAAATGGCTTGGCAATCCGAGCTTCTTGCGGACGCCGGCCGAAAGCGCGCCGCAATGGACGAAGACTGCCGTTCCCGGCCTCCCGCTCGCCGCCGCGACGACTGCGCGAACGCCTTCGTTTTCAGCGACGGAGTAATGATGCATAGCTGGAAAGAGGCAGACGACGCGCAATCCCAATTCATCGAACGCCCGCCGCGCGCGCGATTCGGCATCAGGCTTCGCCGGATCGAACATAAACGCGCCCGCAATTCGGTCTGGGAAAGCTGCGACAGCCGCCGCGACGGACTCTTCGTCACCCGGCACGCTGGCGATCATTAGGGCGCTGGAGACCTCGTGACGGTCAAACTCTGTCGTCCAGATTGCCGCCAGTTCCACCGGGTCGGGCGGAGGCATAATCCATCCCGTCATTTCACCGGCGCGTTCGACAGCGTTCGGCTCTTTGCCAAGTCGCGGCGATTGACCAATGAGCGTCTCGAAAAATTTGCGCGAGAAGAAATGCGTATGGGCGTCGAAGATTTCGACCTCGCCGTATTGTGTGGCTTTCCTTATCATAGCTCCCCCAAACCCAACGGTATGTGCGCGCCCGACCGGGCTTCAAGTCCGGCTCGGCGCGCAAGGTTGACCCGTTTCTTTCGGGTGTGTCCCACCTGCCTAACCGCTAGAAGCGGCTAGGTTAGGTGAATTATGGATCGTCCAGCCGAGATAAGTCACGGCTGGATAAATCCTGAGCGCGTTCTGACGCGCTTTGTCTGAGCGGAAGCCATCGTGGTTTCGTTCCAGACGGCGTTGCACACGCCTGCCGGTCTCGGCCAGTGAGTTGCGCTGCGCGCCAGGCACTCTCAAGAAAGTCGTCATGTTTTTGAAATGGTCGTCGAGAAACGAAATTGATTTCGTGTAGCCGTCATCCTCGTGACCAGCGGGTTCTGAAAAAGACTTTTGGATGCGCGCGGAGCGGTATTTTTCCGGGATCGGCTGATTGCTGTGTTTTTTGAGACATCACTAAACCTCAGTGAACGCTATTGATCCCTGTAACGATTGCATTGGATGCGGGAAGTCAAAACTTCCCGCATCCTGTGTGATAATGAAGATTACGCTTTGCCACTCAGCGCCCGATTGATCCGCTCAACCGCCTCATCAATCTCCGCCGTACTCTTAAACCCGATCACCACCGCATCCACAAACCCGCAAGTCATCGCATACCGAACCGCCTTCTCGCGGTCTTCCGCGTTGGTGAAAGCGCCTTCGCCGATGATCTTCATGCCGATGATGCCGCGGCCTTTGTCGTGCATGGCTTTGATCTCTTTCATGGCTTCGGGGACTTTGCCTTCGGGGAAGTGCGGGTTGGTCGGGTGATCGCCGTCCACGTGGCGGCCTTGCGGGTTGATGCGGGCCAGTTGGACTTCCATCCAATCGCTCTTCGTCGCCTCGCGGAGCGCGGTCAGGCCGTGGCAGGAGCAGCCTTTGGTCTTGATCCAGCCTTTCGCCTGCGCTTCGTCGAATGCGTCCATCAGCGCCTTCTGGTCCGCGACCCAGTTGGCTTTGGTGGCGCAGTGGATGAGCAGGCTGTCAATGTAATCCACGCCGAGTTCCTGGCGATAACGATCAATCGTCTTCATCGGATCGGCTGTGGTTTCAGCCCGGAGCGGCAGCTTCGATTGGATGAAGAGGTTTTCGCGCGGCAGCTTGTTGGCCATGATCGCTTCGCGGATGAACTCGTGGGTTTTGTAATTGTCGGCTGTGTCAATGTAACGGACGCCTCGGTCGTAGGCGTGTTTGACCAAGGCGTTGAAGCCTTCCTGTCCGAGGTCCTTCTGCACCTTGCCATTGACTGAGCCTGTGCCCATGCCGAGGCGCGGAATTTTGATCTTTTGTTTGTTCAGGCGTCCGAGTTGCACCCAATCGCTGGCAGTGCGCACGGGCGTCGCTGCTTCGGCGGGCGAGAGCAGTTCCGTCCCGATGATCGCCGCTCCGGCCAATTCGGCGGATTGGCGGATGAAGTCACGACGAGAGATGTTCTGTTTCGTTTGATCGCTCATAGATTTCCTCCGGTGAAGAGTGTAGCGCAGACAGGATTAACAGGATTAACACAGGATGAGCAAAGCCTCTCCAACACAGCCGAGGAGGTCAATCC
>Ga0187893_10004504_pt1 | contig 26395 bp, 26 predicted proteins | sample MA1701074metaG_FD_139574 | JGI IMG/M metagenome (GOLD analysis project Ga0187893, IMG submission 139574) | White microbial mat communities from a basaltic lava cave in the Kipuka Kanohina Cave System on the Island of Hawaii, USA - MA170107-4 metaG ... | reverse complement strand
ACAGGCGCATCGCGGTGGCCGCGAGCCCGGGCGGCGGGGGCCTAGCCGACCAGCTCCGACCGCGGCGCGAGGCCGCGCCGCGGCAACCGCCGCCCGTCGATGGCAAGCAGCCCGGAGCAGATCAAAGCCATGCCCGCCAGCGCGGTGCCTGCGACCTGTTCGCTCAGGAGCAGCCAGCCGAGCAGGAGCGCGATGACCGGCATGAGCAGGGTCGCCAGCATGACGTTGGTGGCCCCCGCGGTGGCGAGCAGGAGGAAGTAGATGACAAGGCCGAGCGCGGTGCTGAGGAGGGAGAGCCCGAACAGGGCGCCCCAGGTCGGCGCGCCCACGCTGAGCGTCCACGGCCGATCCATCACGAGCGCGACCGGCAGTGCGAGCGCCGAGGCGGTCGTCATCATGCCGGCCACCGCCACCACCGGCGGCAGCGCGCGGAAGTGCCGGCCGTACGTGCCCGCGAAGGCGTAGGAGACGGCCGCGCCCAGGATCGCCAGCTCGGCCAGCGTGTGCACGCCCAGGCTCCCGAGGGCGCCGGGGCCGATCAAGATGCAGACGCCCGCGAAGCCCGCCAGCACGCCGGCCACCCGGTGGCCGGTCAGGCGCTCGTCGCCCCAGACATGCGCGACCAGCGCGGTGAAGAGCGGCGTGGTCGCGTTCAGGATGGAGGCGAGGCCGCTCGTGAGCTGCACCTGGCCCCAGGCGATGAGCGCGAACGGGATGAAGCTGTTCAACGCGCCGAGCACCAGGAAGCCGGCCCACAGCTGGGGCGAGCGCGGCATCCGGTGTCCGCTCAGGCGCGCGGCCGCGAGTAGCGCCAGCGCGGCCAGCCCGAAGCGGCCCAGCACCAGCGTGAACGGGGGCAGCTCGGCCAGCGCGACCTTGCTGAAGAAGAAGGACGCGCCCCACAGGACCGCCAGCCCGCCCAGCAGCGCCCACTGTCTCGCCGTCATCTCGAGATGGTATACGGCTACGACGGAAGAACGGGTGGAACATCGACCGTTCGCTCCCAGCGCGCCGGCGAACCTACCCCTCGCCTTCGCCGGTCGTCGCGAGTACACTCGGGGTATGGTGATGCATAAGACGGTGTCAGCCCTCGCGATGGTCTCGCTGGTGATCTCAGCGGTCGTGGTTCCGGTGGGCGCTCAGACCACGATCCAGCCCCTCGACAACAGCGCCACCGCGCCGGGGCGGATGCCGTCGGCGGTACAGCCGTTTGGAAGCGGCACCATCATCACGACGCCGGGGCAGATGCCATCGACGGTACAGCCCTTCGGGAGCGGCGCCATCATCACCACACCGGGTCAAATGCCGTCGACGGTGCAGCCTTTTGGCAAGGGGGCGATCATCACGACGCCAGGGCAGCGACCCGTCATTTGCACGCCTATCGGCACGACGCTCGTCTGCAACTAGGGGGTCTCTAGCGCTCGGCGAGCGCGAGTTTGGCGCCGAGCGCCACAAACGCGGCGGCGAACGTACGGCGCATCCAGGTCAACACCCGCGGACGAGACACCACGTGATTGCGAATCGAGGCGGCGAATAGCCCGTAGCCGACGAAGACCACCAACGTCAGGAGCATGAAGACCGCGCTCAGCTCGAACATGCGGGAGAGCGGATGCGATTCATTGGCGCTCACGAACTGAGGCAGGAAGGCAAAAAAGAAGATCGACAGTTTCGGATTGAGGATGTTGATCAGGATCGCCGACATGATCACCTGAATTGCCGAGCGGGCGCCGACCTCCTTTTCCACCCTGAGCGCGCCCTTCTCCCTCAGCGCGCTCCAAGCCATGTAGAGAAGATAGGCCACGCCCAGGTACTTGAGGGTCTGGAATGCGAGCGCGCTCGTGTGCAAGAGGGCTGCGAGTCCCATGATCGCCGCAGCCATGTGCGGGACGATGCCCAGAGTGCATCCGAAGGCGGCGATTGCGCTGGCGCGGGATCCGCGCGAGAGGCCAGCCGCCAGCGTATAGAGAACGCCGGTGCCGGGTGAAACGACGACGATGAACGACGTTACCAGAAAGTCGATGTTCACGGCGGCCCTCCTGGCACTAGAGCTGCAGGAAGCGCTGCTGGACGGTGGGGTCCTTCCGGAGCGCGTCGGGCGTGCCCTCGAACTGGATGCGGCCCTGGTCCATCACGTAGAGGCGATGGGAGAGCGCTATCGCCACCTCGAGGGTCTGCTCCACCAGCAAGATCGTGGTGCCGCGCCGGTTGATCTCGCGCAGGATCTCGGTGAGGCTCTGCACCAGCATCGGGGCCAGCCCCTCCGTCGGCTCGTCCACCAGCATGATCCTGGGCCGCGCCACCAGCCCGCGTGCGATGGCCAGCATCTGCTGCTCGCCGCCGGAGAGGAAGCGGCCGCGCTGGGCGATCCGGTCGCGCAGGCGCGGGAAGTAGTGGAGGGCTTCCTCCAGCCGCTGGTCGACATCCGCGGCGGCCACCGCCAGCATGCCGAGCCGCAGGTTCTCGAGCACGGTCAGGTTCGGCAGCACGCGCCGCTCCTCCGGCACCCAGCCGATGCCTCGCTGCACGATCTCGTGCGTGTCGAGCTTCGTGATGTCCTCGCCGCCCAGGCGCACCGCCCCCCGCCGGGCCCGCGCGATGCCCATGATGGAGAGCAGCGTGGTGGTCTTGCCCGCGCCGTTGCGGCCGATCATCGTCACCACCTCGCCCTGCCCGACCTCGAGCGACACCCCCTGGAGGATGTGGGCTTCACCGTAGTAGGTGTGGATCTCCTCCACGCTGAGAAGGCTCAACGCGAGGCCCCCAGATAGGTCTCCTGCACGAGCCGGTTCGAGCGGATCTCGTCGGGGGTGCCGTCGGCCAGCACCGAGCCCTGATGCAGCACGGTGACGCGATCGGAGATGCCCATCACGAGCTTCATCTTGTGCTCGACCAGCACCACGGTGCGGCCCTTGGCCAGCTCGCGGATGAGCACCATGGTCTCGTCGGTCTCCTCGGGGCTCATGCCCGCGGTGGGCTCGTCCAGCAAGAGCAGCGCCGGGTCGGAGGCGAGCGCGATGCCGATCTCGAGGTGCCGCTTCTCGCCGTGCGAGAGATGGGCGGCCAGTCGGTCCGCCTGATTAGCCAGCGCGACCAATGCCAAGATCTGGCTGGCCCGCGCGCGGCAGCCGGCCAGCGCGTCGGCCCGGGACCAAAAGTTGAACGAGCGGGCATACCCCTGGACGGCCACCCGGACGTTCTCGAGCACCGAGAGGTGCGGGAAGATGTTGGTGATCTGGTACGACTTGGCGATCCCGAGCCGCACGACGCGGTGCTGCGGCAGCCCGGTGATGTCGGCGTCCTTGAACATGACGCGGCCCGAGGACGGCTCGATCTCTCCGGAGACCAGGCGGAAGAAGGTGGTCTTGCCCGCTCCGTTGGGCCCGATGATGGAGCGCAGCTCGCCCCGTCGCACCGTGAGGGAGACGCTGTCCACCGCGGTGAGGCTGCCGAAGGACCGCGTGAGCCGGTCCGTCTGCAGCAGCACCCCGTCGGGGGCAGTCATACGGTGGCGTAGAAGCGCGCCGGCGCGCCCTCGGTGCCCGCGATCTTGTAGAAGGGCGCCGCGAACTCCACGCGACGCCGCGGCAGCACTCCCAGGTTGGTGAGGCCTTCCATGATGACCACGCCCGCGCCGAGGATCACCCGGTGCATCGCGAAGTCCTCCGAGGTGAAGTCGGGCAGCCGCGCGCAGTACTCCTCGAAGAAGTCGAAGCCGATGTTCTTGGGCCCGCGGTCGACCAGCCACTGCGCGACCTCGGGCGGAAAGTAGGGCGACTGGGTGAAGTAGTCGGGCCAGCGCCCGTACATCTTGTCCGTCCAGCCGGTGCGCAGCAGCACGATGTCGCCGCGCTTGACGTCGCCCGCCCCGCCCTTCTTTAGGTCGTCGATCGTGACCGCGTGGTTGGCGCCCACCCAAGAGAGGTCCACCACCAGCGCCTCGCCCATGACCTGATCGAGCGTGATCTCGGCGGTGGTGATGCCGTTCCGGAAGACGTGCAGCGGCGAGTCGATGTGGGCGCCGGTGTGCAGGCTCTGGTTCACGCTCGACACCTGCCAGAAACCGGGGCCCCGCCGATGCGGCGTCAGCTCGAGCTTCATGTTGGTGGAGGGCGGGCTGAACGTGTTCTCGTCAACCGTGACGGACAGATCGATGAAACGGCTCATGGCGGTCCCCAAGCCTACCCGGGCGCCCGCGGAGCGGTCAATAGCCAATCCCCGCGCGCGACCCGGGCGCGGTTTACAATCGCGGCATGGCCTCCGCCCGGACGCCGGAGTTCACGCTGCGGTGGATCATCACCGTCGGCAACCTGCTGGGCGCCATCGTCGCCTTCCTCTACTTCCGCGTCGTGGACCACGCCTCCTCACGCCTGCCACCCGTCCGTTGGATCGACATCGTCGCCTCGATCGTCATCTTCGCCCTGATAGTCGGCGCCGGCGTCCGGCTCAGTATCCCGTGGACCAGGCCGCTCAACCGCGTCCGGGAGCTACCGAGCCTCCCGCCCGCGGAGGCCGAGCTGGTGCGCCGCCGGGCGCTGCAATTCCCCTATTTCCTCGCCGGGCTCAGCCTCCTCGGCTGGACGGTGGCCGGGCTCATCTGGGGAGTCCTGTGGCCCCTGCTGGCCGGGGTCTTCTCGCCGTATCATTCGCTACGCCAGCTCTTCGGCAACACCGTCATCGCGGGCGGCGTCACCACCGCGTTCACTTTCTTCGCCAGCGAGTATCAATGGCGGCGGCGCCTGCCGGAGTTCTTCCCCGAGGGCGACCTGCGCGCGGTGAGGCGCGTGCCCAGGCTGACGGTGCGCGTCCGGCTCCTCGCCATCCTCCTGCTCATCGGCGTGGTTCCGCTCACCGTGCTGGGCATGCTGGCCTATACGCGAGCCCTCGCGCTGGTCGGCGCCGACCCAGCCACGGCCGCCAAGATCGTGGACAGCCTGCAGGTGACGATCCTGTTCCTCCTCGCGGTGGGCGTCGTGGCCGCGGCGGGCCTCTCCGTCTTCGCAGCCAATAGCGTGGCGGCGCCGCTCCGGGACGTGGAGGGCGCCATGGCCCGTGTGGAGCACGGCCACCTCGACGGTCGCGCTCCAGTGGTGAGCACGGACGAGATCGGCGCGGTGGCCGAGGGCTTCAACCGCATGCTGCACGGCCTGCGCGAGCGCGAGCTGGTCAAGGAGACCTTCGGCAAGTACGTCACGCCCGAGATCCGCGACGAGATCCTCGCGGGGCGCCTCCGCGGCGAGGGCGAGCTGAAGGAGGCCACCATCCTCTTTGCGGACCTGCGCGACTTCACCCCGTGGGTGGAGGCCACCGCGCCGCGCCAGGTGGTGCAGGACCTGAACGAATACTTCACCGAGATGGACGAGGCCATCCGCGCGCACCGCGGGCTCGTGCTGCAGTTCATCGGCGACGAGATCGAGGCGGTGTTCGGCGCGCCCATCTCGACGGCTGACCACGCGGAGATGGCGGTGCGCGCCGCGATGGAGATGCGCCGGCGCCTCCAAGTCTGGAACGCGCGGCGCGAGGCGACGGGCAAGCCCGCGCTCCGCCACGGCATCGGCATCCACACCGGCACCGTGCTGGCCGGCAATATCGGTGGGGCCGAGCGGCTCTCCTACGCCCTGGTCGGCGATCCGGTCAACCTCGCCTCGCGCATCCAGGGGCTCACCAAGGACCTCAAGGCCGACATCCTGATCAGCGAGGCCACCCGCAGCCGGCTCGATGGCGGCGTCCCGGTCGAGGAGCTGCCCGCGGTGCGGGTCAAGGGGCGCGCCGAGGACGTGAACGTCTACAAGGTAGTGTGACACGTGGCTGCTCGCCCGTTCCGCTTCGGCGTCACCGCCCCGTTCCGCTTCGGAGTCACCGCCCCGTCCGTCTCATCGGGCGCCGCCTGGGCCGAGAGAGCCCGACGGGCCGAGCAGCTCGGCTATTCGGTCCTCGCCGTCCCCGACCACTTCCGCGATCAGCTCGCCCCCGTCCCCGCCCTCACCGCCGCCGCGCTGGCGACCACGCGGCTCCGCGTGGGCTCGCTCGTCTTCTCCAACGACTTCCGCCACCCGGTGGTGCTCGCCAAGGAGGCCGCCACCATAGATGTGCTGTCGGGCGGGCGGTTCGAGCTGGGTCTCGGCGCCGGGTGGCTGCGAGCGGAGTACGATCAGGCCGGCATCAGCTTCGATGCGCCCGGCACCCGCGTCGAGCGGCTCGAAGAGGCCGTCACCGTCGTCAAGGGCCTGCTCGCCGGGGAGCGCGTGACGTTCACCGGCCGGCACTACGCCATCGCCGATCTGGAGGGCTGGCCGGCGCCGGTGCAGCGGCCGCATCCGCCCCTCCTGATCGGCGGGGGTGGGCGGCGGACCCTCTCCCTCGCAGGCCGCGAGGCCTCGATCGTCGGCTTCGTCCCGCGGGCTCTGAAGGACGGCAGCGGCCTGGACCGGACCGACTTCGGCGAAGCCGCGCTGCTGCAGAAGATCCAGTGGGTCCGCGGCGCCGCCGGCGCTCGCTTCGACTCGCTCGAGCTCCACGCCCTGATCCAGGCGGTGGTGGTGAGCGATCAGCGGACGCAGGCCGCCGATCAGCTTGCCTCCAGATTCAGCGTGGCCCGGGACCTCGTGCTCGAGACGCCCTACGTGCTGCTGGGAACGATCGACGAGATCTGCGAGACGGTCCGGGAGCGACGCGAGCGGCACGGGATCTCGTATCTCACCGTGTTCGAGCGGGACATGGAGACCTTCGCGCCGGTGGTGGAGAGACTGGCCGGCACCTGAGACCCCCTCACCCTGCCCTCTCCCCCTTCGGGGGCGAGGGTTGACTGGCCCCCTCTCCCCTCTGGGGAGAGGGTCAGGGTGAGGGGCTCATGGCGACAATGAGGCGGTAGCCGAGATCGAGGGCGGAGCGGGTCGAGAGATGCCCGTGCCGGCGGGCCCAGGTTCCGTCCTCCAGATCCTGTCGCAGCCGGGCCACGCCCGCCTCCACCTCGCCGATCTTGCTGAAGGTGGAGATCGCGCCGCGGACCCCAGGATCCAGGTAGGCGTGGGGGCGGCGCCAGTAGGCGCCGAGGAAGCCATCCACGCAGTCGTGCGGGATCGGCAGCGGATGGGCCTCGATCGGGCCGAGGATGCGCCGGAGCTCTTCGAGCGGCGGGAAGATCGCGCGATCCATCGCCAGGGCCGGGAAGTAGTCCTCGACCAGCCAGAAGCCGGTCGACTCCGGATCCCACGTGAGGATGACCACGCGGTCTCGGGCTACGCGTCGCAGCTCGACCAGCCCCTGCGCGCGATCGGGCCAATGGTGGACGGTGAGGACGGCCAGCGCGGCGTCGAAGGCGCCGTCGCGGAACGGGAGCGCGGTGGCGGAGGCCTGCACGACGGGGGCGCGGCCGGATGGGCGCTGGCGGATCATGGCCGTGGAGGGCTCGACCGCGACCACCGCGCGATCGGCCGGCTCGTAGGAGCCGGCGCCGGCGCCCACGTTGACGACGGAGCAGGCGGGGCCGAGAGCGTCGAGGATCGCGGCTCCGATGCGTAGGTCCGGGCGGCGGTGGGCGTTGTAGCCGGCGCCGATCTGGTCGTAGAGCTGGGGCACTTGAAACCTCGACCCCCCTCGCCCTGCCCTCTCCCTTGAGGGGAGAGGGTGAATCGGGTCCCTCTCCCCCGCCGAGGGGGAGAGGGTCATATGGAGGAAGGGCTCATCGGAAGCGGGGCATGACCTCGCGGGCGAAGAGCTCCATGGAGCGGCGCACCCTGTCCTCGGGCAGGCCGCCGAAGTTCATCCAGCACAGGACCTGCCCCACGCCCATCTGGCGCATCTGCTCGATGTGCCGCGCCACCGTCTCCGGCGAGCCGAAGGCCAGCGTCTCGGCCACGAGGCCGTCCCAGGTGATCTTCGAGAGCCGCTCGGCCATGGCGCGGAAGCCCGGCTGCAGCGTGGGATGGCTGTCCTCGATCCGCTCGGGGATGACGAACTTCCGGAAGGACTCCTGGTACCACATCTCGGCGTCCTTCGCCTCGGCCAGCGCCTGCGCGTCGGTGGGCGCCACGTAGATCTGGCGCGAGACGCCCCAGCGGCTGAGCAGGCCCGCGATCTCGGCGGGGCTGCGCCCGGCCTTCTGCAGCATCGCCACGTAGCGGTCGCGACTGGCCGCGACCTGTTCCACGCCGCCGAAGAGGATCGAGTTGAGCATGGGCCAGCCGCGGAGCGCGGTGCCCTCGATGCTGTCGGGCGACACGCAGACCTGATAGACGGAGGGGTGCGGCCGCTGCCAGGGCTTGGGGATCACCCGCACGTCGTCGAGCCGGAAGAAGCGGCCGTCGTAGCTGAACCGCTCCTCGGTCCAGGCGCGCATCATGATCTGCACCGCCTCGTCGAAGCGCTCGCGGCTCTCGACCTGGGGGATGCGGTAGCCGCGGAACTCGGAGGGCCGGTTGCCACGCCCCACCCCGACGTCGAGCCGGCCCTTGGAGATGATATCCACCAGCGCCATCTGCTCGGCGATCCGGATCGGATCGTGGAAGGGCAGGATGGCGGCGGCCAGCCCGATGCGGATCGTCGACGTCCGCGAGGCCACCGCGCAGGCCAGGGTGGCCGGGTCCACCGAGAGGCCGTAGTCGATGAAGTGGTGCTCGGTGAGCCAGACCTCGTCGAAGCCCAGCTGCTCCGACCAGACCATCTGGTCGAGCTCGCGCTGGATGATGTCGGCGTGCCGGTGGCCCGGCGGGGCCTGCAGGAAGAAGTAGGTGCCGAAGCGCATCATGCCACCCCAAGATAGCGTGTCTTGACCTCGTCGTTCCTCATCAATTCGGCCGGCGCCCCCGTGTGCACGATCTGCCCCCGGCTCAACACGTGGACCCGGTCGGCCACCGAGAGGGCCAGCGCCAGGTTCTGCTCCACGAGCAGGATGGAGAGGCCGCTGCGCTTCAGCTCCGTGATCACCCGGCCCACCTCGCGCACCAGCAGCGGGGCCAGGCCTTCCGTCGGCTCGTCCATCAGCAGCAGCTCGGGATTGGACATGAGGGCCCGCCCGATCGCCAGCATCTGCTGCTCGCCGCCCGAGAGCTTGTTGGCGCGGTTGGCCGCGCGGTCCCGTAGCCGCGGGAACAGCGCGAATACCTGCTCCAGGCTCCAGCGTCCGGCCCCGCGGCGGGCCACGTCGAGATTCTCCCGCACGCTCAGCGACGGGAAGACCCGGCGGCCCTGGGGCACCAGCGCCATACCGAGCTCCACCATGCGAAACGACGGCAGCCGCGTGATGTCGGTGTCCTTGTAGCGGACGCGGCCCTCGCGCGGCGGGGTGAACCCGACGATGGAGCGGATCAGCGTGGTCTTGCCCATACCGTTGCGCCCGAGGATGGCGAGCACCTCGCCCGGCTCCACACGCAGCGAGACGCCGTGCAGCACGTGGCTCTCGCCGTAGAAGGTGTGGACGCCCTCCACCTCAAGCGCCAAGGTAGATCTCCTTCACCTGCGGGTCGGCCTTCACCTGCTCGCGCGGGCCGTCGGCGATGACGCGGCCGTAGTGGAGCACCGTCACCATCTCGGAGAGCTCGAGCGCGATATCCATGTCGTGCTCGATCATCAGCACCGTGATCGCGGGGTCGAGCCGGCGCAGCAGCTCGGCCATCAGCCGCGACTCGGCGGGCGAGAGCCCGGCGGTGGGCTCGTCGAGCAGCAGCACGCGCGGCCCGCCGGCCAGCGCCAGCGCGATCTCGAGTTGCCGCTGCTCGCCGTGGGAGAGATTGCGCACGACCGCGTCGCTCAGGCTCTCCAGCGCCAGCGCGGCCAGCACGGCCCGCGCCCGATCGAGCAGCGCGCCGTAGCGGCTCACCGGGCGCAGCATCGCGAAGCGCACGGGGGTGTGGGCCTGCACCGCGAGCAGGCAGTTCTCGAGCACGCTCAGATCGGGGAAGAGGTTGGTGATCTGGAAGGTGCGCGCGAGACCGAGGGCCGCCCGCCGGTGGGCGGGAGCGCCGGTGACGTCGCGCCCGAAGAGGCTGATGCGGCCCGCGCTGCACGGCATCGCGCCCGAGATGAGGTTGAAGAGCGTGGTCTTCCCCGCCCCGTTGGGGCCGATCAGCGCGCGGCGCTCGCCCGCGCCGACGGTCAGCGTCACGCCGTCCACGGCCTGCAGGCCGCCGAAGGAGCGGGAGACGTTGTCGAGGCGAAGCGCGGAGTCCATGGCGGTCATCGCCGCCGGCCGCGCAGGGCGCCCACGATGCCGGTGGGCGCGAAGAGGATCACACCGATGTAGACGCCGCCCAGGATCAGCAGCCAGCGCTTGGTGTAGACGCTGACGAAGTTCTTGAGGAACACGATGAGCCCGGCGCCCAGCATGGACCCGATCAGGGTGCCCGGGCCGCCCAGGGCCACCATCAGCAGTGTCTCCACGGAGGTGACGAGCTGCACGTCGTTCGGGCTGACGAAGCCGTTGTAGTAAGCCCACAGCGTGCCCGCGAAGCCCGCGAAGGCGCCGGAGAGCACGAAGGCCACGTATTTGTGCAGCCACACGTTGTAGCCGAGCGCCTGCATGCGCGATTCGCTGCCGCGGATGCCGCGCAGCCCGAGCCCGAAGGGCGAGACCACCAGCAGCCCCATCAGCACCCACGCCACCGCGGCCGAGACCAGGCAGAAGTAGAAGAACGGCACCGCGGTGATCAGCTCCAGCCCGAGCAGGGTGGGCCGCGGCACGCCGGAGATGCCGTTGTCGCCCTTGGTGAGCGAGACCCAGCGGAACGCGAGCCCCCAGACCACCATGCCCAGCGCGAGCGTGATCATCAGGAAGTAGGTCCCGGCCGCGCGGATGGCGAGCAGGCCGAAGACTGCGGCGGTCAGCGTGGCCAGCAGGATGCCGACCACCAGGCAGCCGATGAGCCCCACCTGGCGCTCCGTGGTCATGATCGCGACCGCGTAGGCGCCCACGCCGAAGTAGGCGGCGTGGCCGAGCGAGGGCATGCCGCTGTAGCCAAGCAGCAGGTCGAGACTCATGGCCAGGATGCCCACGATGAGGGCCTGGGTGAGCAGCGTCAGCGGATAGGCCGGCAGCACCGGCCCCACCAGGGCCAGCACCGCGAGCGCCGCCGCGGCGAGGAGCGCGCGGCGGCCCATCAGACGCGGCCGAACAGGCCCGTCGGCCGGATGGCCAGGATGATCGCCATAGGCGCGAAGAGCGTGAAGTAGGAGAGCTCGGGGAAGAGCGCCTTGCCGAAGTTGTCGAGCAGGCCCACCAGCAGGCTGCCCGCCACCGCGCCGGGCAGGCTGCCGAGCCCGCCCACGATGACCACCACGAAAGCGTAGGGCAGCACCTCGAAGTCGGCGCCCGGGTAGACGCCCAGGAAGCCGCCGCCGATGACGCCGCCCAGCGCGGCCAGGGCCGCGCCCAGCGCGAAGACGGCCAGCGAGACGCGTGGCACGTTGATGCCGACGCCCCCGGCCATCTCGGCGTCGTCCACCGCGGCGCGGATCATGGCGCCCGCGCGCGTGCGGTCGAGCGCCAGCCACAGGGCCAGGCCCACCACGAAGGCCACCGCCACGATGAAGATGCGGTAGATGGGGAAGGCGGCGCCCCCGAAGCGCACCGTGCCGCTCAGCATCTTCGGGATCGGCACCGTGTAGGGATCCCCGCCCCAGATGAGCAGGGCCAGGTCCTGGAAGATCAGCGCGAAACCGATCGTCATCAGCACCTGGCCGAGCACTTCGCCACGCAGCCGGCGCAGGAAGAGCCGCTCCATCCCAATCCCCACCAACCCGATGGCCACCGCCCCCGCCAGCAGGGCCAGCGTGTAGCTCTTGGTGTACAGGGCCACCGAGAGGCCCACGTAGCCGCCCAGCATGAAGTAGGAGCCGTGCGCGAGATTGACGATGCGCATGACGCCGAAGATGAGGGAGAGCCCGCTGGCCAGCAGGAAGAGGAGCGCGCCGTACGAGATGCCGTTGAACGCCTGCGCGATCCAGAACTCGGTGCGCACGCCCCGAGCCTAGGCGCTCAGCGGAGGCGCAGCAGCCGGGCGGCGTTGTCGCGAATGACCTGGGCCTGCTCGGCCCGCGAGAGCTGTACGCCTTTGTCGCGGATGATGTCGAGGGGGCGCTCGTAGCCCATGTCGAAGCAGAAGTCGGTGCCGAGCATCACGCGGTCGGCGCCCACCGTGTCGATCAGGTAGCGCAGGGCGCCCGCGTCGTGGCTGATCGTGTCGTAGGTGAAGCGGCGCAGGTAGGCCCGCACCGGCTTCTTCGCCGCCTTGTTGGCCTCCGGCCGCACCTTCTGCCCGCGCTGCAGCCGCCCCCACACGAGCGGGAACGTCCCGCCCGCGTGCGGCAGGATCACCTGGAGCTTGGGCAGCCGGTCCAGCACGCCGCCGAAGATGAGGTGGCCCACCGCGATCCCGGTGTCGTACGGGTTGCCCAGCAGGTTGGTCAGGTAGAAGTCCTTGAGGCGCTCCGGCCCGTTGACGTTGAAGGGATGGAGCCCCACCGGCAACCCGAGCGCCTGGCAGCGCTCGAACACCGGGAAGAAGGCCGGATCCGAGAGGTTGCGGCCGTTGACGTTGGTGCCCATGTAGACGGCGCGCACCCCGGGCAGCTTCGCGGCGCGGTCCAGCTCGGCCAGGGCCTGCGCCGTGTCCTGCATCGGCAGCGTGGCGCAGACCACGAAGCGGTCGGGATGGGCGGTGTGCGCCGCGCTGGCGCCGTCGTTGAAGGCCCGCGCCAGCCGCGTGCCGAAGTCCCCCTCGCCCCAGTACACCATCGGCGCGGTGAGCGACAGGGCCTGCACGGCCACGCCCTGCCGGTTCATGGAGGCCACGCGCCGGGGCAGGTCGTAGTAGCGCGCCTCGAGCGGCGGCGTGCGCGAGCCCTTCACCACCACGGCCGGCCCCACCGGGCTCGACCGATCGATGCTGCCACCGGACGGCGCGCCGCCCTCCTCGATGGCCCGGATGAAGCGCTCGGGAAAGAAGTGCGCGTGGACGTCGATGCCCAGGGGCGCAGTCACGGGCGGGATTCTACTATAGAAGACCGGGCGTTGTGCGCGGGGAATCCGACCGGCGGGGTGTTCCGATGGGTGGCGCAGCGGGCGCTACTGGCGCGATCTGGAGAGCGGGGCGTACGCGCGCTACCGCGCGCGAAAAGCCGCCGCCGCCTAGTCAGCCCCGCGTGCGGCGGATTCGCCAGAGGTCGAGGCAGGCGCGAGCAAAGTCGGCGGGGCGAAGCTTCGAGCCTTTCTGATCGTGCCACTCCGGCAGCGGCAGCTCGTACAGGGCGGCCTCGACCTTGCTGACCCCGGCCGCGTGCTTCAGCCGGATGAACCGGGCCAGCAGCTCGACGTCGAAGATCCACCGAGAGCTGAAAGGCGCGTCGAACACGCGGCGCACGTCGACGGTGGCGCGGAACAGCTTCGCGCCGCACTGCGAGTCGTAGATCTCGATGCCGAGCACGAGCGCCACCGCCGTCGCGAAGCCCCGCCCGAGATAGTGCCGCGCCGGGTTGCGCCGGATGTCCTTCCCCAGCAGCCGCACCCGCGCCCCCAGGACCATCTCCACGGTCGGGCGCTCCCGGAACACCTCCTCAAAGAGCCGCACCGTCTCCAGCGGCGTCGCCAGATCGGCATCCCAGAAGCCGACGTACTCCGCGTCGGACTGAAAGGCTTTGCGCATCCCGCTGCGGACCGCTTCGGCCTTGCCGACGTTGTGGGGTAGCCGCAGGACCTCGAAGGAGCCGGGCATCGCGGCCTGCAATCCCTCGAGGATCGAGAAGCTTCGGTCCGTGCTGCCGTCGTCTACGAGCAGGAACCCGCCTTCCGGCCAGGTCTTGGCGAACCCCAGGAACACGTCGGGGCGGAGCCTCTGCTCTTCGTTGAAGCACGGGACGACCAGGATCGTTTGCGGCATCGCGCCCCGTGCGCTCGTCAGTCGGAGGTCCGGTACTGGCTCGGCGGCACGAGGCGGAACTTGGTCGGGTCCGCCTTCACCACTGCGTCCGCGAAGTCTCGGTCGAAGTTGCCGCGGCGGCCGGTCGGGCTGTGCTCGAGCACCTCGACGCCGCGAATGTAGTGGCTGAAGCCCTTGTTGGCGCGATCGAAGGCCTCGCTCTGCCCGCGCGAGGCGGCGCGCAGGATCTCCCCGGTCTGGCGCATCTTGTTCGCCGCGTCCTGCAGGCGGTCGCGCAGCATCTGCTGGTTGAGCGACCACGAGCGCCACACCTGCAGCATCAGGGCGAAGTCGCGCTGGAAGACGCCGTCGGGCGCGCCCACCGTGGAGTAGTAGTACGCCCATGAGCTGCCGTCGATCGGCGCCGTGTTCACCAGGGCGAAGTGCAGGTGCGGCCGCCCGCCGATGCGCGAGCGTGCGAAGAGATAGGCGGCCTGCCCGGCGCCGGATGGCGGCGGCGTGTTGTAGCGCTCCAGCACCTGGATGTCGGTCACCGCCGGCCCGCCCCGGGCCACCGCCTGGCGCGACTGCGCCTCGCTCACCGCGCGCATCGCCATGGCCGGATCGGCGATGTAGGGCAGATAGATGGCGCCGGCGACGGGGCCGACGAAGGTGGGCTGCACCATGATCGGCAGGTAGATGCCCACGTCCACGAGCTGCCCCTGCGGGCCCGCCACGTCCACCGCGCCATTGCCCCAACCCGTGATACGCCAGCCGGGCGGCACGCCGATGGCGGCCTTGCCATCGGGTGTGGTCTGCTGCTGCAGCGCCACCGGCCGCTGGGCTTGCCCGCCGCCGGGAATCTGCACGCCACCGAGCTGACGGGCCATGGCCGGGAACGAGCGCCCGATGTCCGCCGGCCGGTCGAAGACGATCGCCACCCCGCCCCCGCCGCCGTCGTTGAGCTGCACCAGGACCACCCCCCGCACCGGCGTGCCCTGAAGACGCGCGTCGAAGAAGGCCATGATCCCGCGGTCACCCGGATCACCGACGGCACCCGAGACGACGGGCGGACCGTCGAAGTAGCCTCGGAGTGCGCCGAGCATGCCACCCAGCACCACCGCAGCGGAGCGGGCATTGCCTGTGAAGGTCCCGGCGAGGGTGCGGCCGCCGGTGGCGCCGTCGACGGAGGCGAAGCCGGACGGCGGCGCCCGGTCTGGTAAGGGCGCCGCGAGGGACACGGCTGCGGGCAGGAGAACGCCCACGGCGAGCAGGCAAGCAAGAACGGATCGCGCGGTCGAGCTCGTCACGGGTGCGGGCCATCCTAGGATGACCCTACCGGCGAGTCAATCGCGCGCTCCTGCAGTGCGGGCGTCTAGCGCTCTGCGACCGTGACTGGAACGACCTCCACCTCTTCATATTCATTCAGGCAGATAGGTTCACCGATCGGCCTGGATTCCGCGTCGATGAGCTGACGATAGTGATTCGATCTCACATCACGTACCAGCTGACCAGCAACTTGACCCACGCGATTCACATCATCCGCGACGAATCCGGCCGCAGGATCGACGCACCCTGTCGATCCCTCGCCGCCACACAGAGGCAGCTCTTGCCCATTGTCTCCACGGACGAATGTGATGAGGTTGACTCCATAGGTGATGCTGGTGAAGTCAAACAGCCCGTCGCCCACGGGAACACTCTGCCGGAAGAAGCCGTTCGGGGCGTGCGCGAACAGCGGCCGCTCCGTGCACGCCTCGATGCGCTCGGGCCACTCCGCGGAGATCACCGGAATCGCGATCGTCACGTGCCGCTGCGGGTCGAGGTCGGTAGTCTGTACGACTCTTGCCCCCTCTATCCCGCTGGAGAACGTGGCCCCGCCCACCCAGAACATCGGGAAGAGATTGACGCTCGGGATGAACAGCGCTGTCCTTCCTGGCTTCCAGCTCAGCCTGGCCTTCCCTTCCTCGTCGGTCAGGCCGGAAGAGAGAACCTGTCCGGTTCCGACATCGATCGCCTCGACAACATACCCGCGAAACGGTGTCCCGTCCTTTCGCTTGATCAGGCGAGGAAAGATCACCGACCCGATCGTGACTTGCTTGCCGACCACCGCGTCCACTTCGCTCCCCATTGCTCCCCGGAACACGAGTAGATACTTGCCTGGGTCCCGTGCCGGCGGGCTGGTCGGTGCCGACAGCTGCAGCCCCTCGACGAGCGCGCCCGGCGCCAGCGCCCTTGCCCACGTCGCCCCCGGTACGGGACGCCGGACTTCGCTCGCATCGTCGTAGTACAGGGCAAAGGTCCCGTCTATCGCTTCCTCGCCCAGGTTCTGGAAGCCCATCGAAACGTCGTTGCCGAACGCGATCACCTGCCCGCGGAAGAAGTAGTCCAGAAGCGCGGTCGAGTACGCCACCGCCCGCGGAACCAGCCGCGCGGCGTAGTCCCGGTAGACTGCCTCATCGAGAGCCGGACTCTCCCGGAAGCGCGTCCAGTCCAGGTTGAAGCGTTGATGATAGTCGCGCAGCACCCCGACCGTGGCCAGCCGATACCCGGTCGCTCCGTTACCGGTCTTGACGAAGTACCGACGCTTGACCGTCGCGGTCCCGATCTGCACGTCAAAGTCTTGCTCCGTGGCGCTGGCACGGTTCGGGTATGGAAACCGCTTCTGGAGGTTCGTGTCGTTCTCCGTGAAGATCCGGTCCTCGCTGAAGAAGTTCGCGTTCGTGTACTCCGCGAGTCCGACCAGCGCGTCCGTCGTGACCGACGGATTGCCGCCACCATATCGGTCGGCATCGATCAGCCGCGCTACCGCAACGGGGGCCAGCGCGTTGCTGTCGAGGGAGCGCCAGCCCAGGTCAGGGGCACCCGGAGCGTCCGGTGTACCGGCGAGCCATCCCTCGAAAGCGCTTGCCTCCCGCGTACGCATGCCATCAATCAACGTCTCGTAGTTATAGAGAATGTGCGGGTCATTCCGAGTATGGCCGGGCGACGCTGCGTCTTGGATCAGGTGAATCTGTCGTCCCAGTGTCTCAAATGCCTTAGCGAGACTCGCATCCCGATCTGGTTTAGAGAGCCTCGTGAGGGCCTCGAAGTAGTTCTGCCGCGCGTTCTGCCAGGACCAGCTCGGAGCGGACTGGCTTGTGTTCTGCCCCCAAAGGATCGAAGACTGGCCTATGCTACCGCCCAAACCCGCCTGCGACCAATCCGACGCAAGCGGATTGTGGAAGTGATTCAGAAAGCGCGGAAAGTCATCTTCACGGCGTGCACCCTGGGCGAGCCACTCGATCAGCCTCTGCCCACGAATCCTTAGCCCGAGACCATCGCCCTGTCCTAGATTGTCTCTGAGCACTTGATCCACCACGGATCTTTCACTTGCCGCCTGCGTGATTGCCTCGTGCGTTGGGATCTCGTACGCCCCTGTGCCTATCGGGAGCAGGGCTACCGCTACGACGGTCAGCAATACCTTGCGCATCATTGCTTCTCCGGTGTCGGGTAAGGACTTACTCCGATGGCAATGCTCTCCTGATTTATTCCTCGCATGAGTTCTGGGAGATCCTTGAAAGGTGTTTCTGAGAAGCTGTGTGGGCCGATCCGAAGTAGGTGCTTTCGACGCTCTTCTCGCCCGCCAAGCCGGGGCAATTCGACTGTCGTTCCAGACCCTTCAAACACGTTCCCTAGAAAGCCTGTCGGGGCCTTCTGGAAGCTCGGGAATGAACCATAACCTGGGAGGAAAATTAGGAACTCTGGCCGACGCGTCCGGCGCGGGGCTCCCTCCTCCACATCTCGGGCCTCGAGCAGAAAGCGCCCGTCGGAATCCGTCGCGATCTCTTTAACCGCGTAGTTCTCCGTCACGATGTGAAACGGGTAGACACGATCCCGTCGCCATAGAGCCACGAACACCGCGCCGGCCAGCGGCGCCTTGGTATCCGCGTCGACGACCTGCCCGCGATACGGCCCGCGGTATTTGTCCAGATACCGGTCCCAGCCCTCGGGGTTCTGCGCCAGGGCCATGGAGCAGACGACAAGGAGGCACAGGCACGGCGCGGTCACCCGGAGCCAGAGCGTCATCGGGTACCTCCCGGCGCGGTCGGCCTCGGGGGGCGGGCGCCGAGGCTCTCCAGCTCGAAGCGGATCAGATCCCACGTCTCCGGCAGCTCGGTGGCGGGAAAAAGCTGGGAGGCGCTCAGCATCGCGACGAACGTGTTGAAGGCTTCCGCACGATCCTCGTATTCGGAGACCGGGACCAGCGTGACCTGGCTCCCGGCGCCACTGAATCGGCTCGCCGGCACGCCAGGCGGGAACAGCTGGGGCTTGCTCGGGAGCGTCGCGTAGCCCGGCCTGAAGATGATGATCCGCGGGGCGAAGGTCCGTGGCGGCAAGCGCCCCTCCGCGGCGGCCACGTCGTGGACGAACTCGCCCCTCTCGTTCGTGAAGGCCTCCTGCGCGACGGCCAGGCGACGGAGCCCCTGGATTTGGTCATCGAGCCGTTGCCACAAGATGACGACCGCGGCGGAGGGGATGGGGCGACCTGTCCTCTCGTCGAGCACGGTGCCCCGGTACGGTCCCGACGGCGCGCGCAGGAGCGTGTCCTCATCCTGGGCCGAGCTGGAGCCCGCACTCGCCAGGATCAGCAAGAGGATGCCGCCCAGCCTGCGGGTTGCCCGTCTCAAAAGACGCGCAGTCGCCATACCCCGTCCGTGTCGATCACGAACAAGACATAGAAGGAGTACTGCGTGCCCCGCTGGACGGCGCGCAGCTCGTATTCGGCCGCCTTGTCGTGGATCCTCACCGGCGTGATGGCGCCGAGGTCGGTGGCAACCTGGCTCAGCGCGCCCACTCCCGCCAGAGCGGTCAGCTGGTCCTGATATGCGTCCCGCGACCCGCTCGCGAACAGCGAGACGGCGGCCGCCACATCGCTGCGGCTCAGCGCATCGCGAAGCGCGCTCCATTTCGACTGCAGCAGCACTTCCAGGCCGGCCTGATCCAGTACCTGCACCACCGTGCTTGCCGTGAAGACAGCGCCCTGACCATCGACGACCCGAACGCGCGGGAGGTACAAGCCTGAGGTGGAATAGGTGAACGTCTGACCGTCGAGCGTCGGGCCGTCGAAGTCGACCTGCCCGTCCCCTTCGAGGTCGAGCTCGATGCGGGCCGGAACGGGCCCTCCGAGCAGGGAGAACGAGGTCGTCAGCGGCACGCCTCCGGTCTGTGGATGCGCGCGGAGCGCCACGCCGTCTTCGCCCACCTCGGTAACCGTCACGGTCACGGTGTGGCTCGCGGTTTCGCCTGATTGGGTCGCGGCGACCGCGGCCAGCGCGACCGACGGCGCCGTGACCGGCACCATCGCGGCGAAGGAGCCTCCCTGCATGGCTGCCACCACTCCATTGACGGTGACACCGACTTCGGTGCCACCAGAAGCGACCGTACCACGAACGAGCAGAGCTCCCGAAGGAACGGTGGCATTGGCCACCGGCTCGGCGATCGCCACCTCAAGCCTCGGGACGGTGAAGCTGCGGCGGGCGGGAGTCGGATCCTCGTTGCCAGCCTGATCGCGGGCCTTCACCTCGAAGGCGTGTGGCCCCGCGATGAGGCCGGAGAGTGTCGCACTGGCCGCCGTCGCGAACGGCGTGAACTCGCCGGCATCGACACGCCACGCGAACGTCAGGCCGGCCGGCGGCGTCACGTTATCGGTTCCGGCAAACGTGAAGGTCGCACCGGATCCGGTGATCGGCCCGTCCGGCCCTCCGGTGATCTGCGTATCCGGCGGCGTGTTGTCCACGAGGACGGTCCGGGTGGCGGTGGCCGTGTTCTGGGCCCCATCCGTCGCGGCAGCCGTGAGCGTGTGGGCGCCGTCCGCGACGGTGCTGGTGGCCCAGCCGGCCGTGGCCGTGATGGTGGCGGCCGGCGGGCTGGGGTCGAGACTGGCAGTCAAGGGCTGGCTGTCCGCGCGCATGGTCAGGACGGCCACGCCGCCGCTATCCGAGGCCTGCGCCCGGACCGTCACGGTCCCGCGCACGTGAGCATTCGCGGCCGGCGCCTGGAAGGCGACCGTCGGCGGCTGCGCGTCGAGCCGCGCCTCCGCCGCGCCGATGTCGAAGCGAGGGACGCCGCCCGCGGTCCGCGGTACCGGCCGAGCAGATTCGCCGAAGTAGTCGGCTTCGAACCGCGGGTTGAGCCGGGGCGTCAGCGGAGTGCGAGGGTCGAGGCCGCGATCGACCAGCGGAGAGGCCGGCGCCGGCGTCGGGTCGTCGTCGAGCGTATTCACCCGATCGTCAGCCCCGGCCAGGTCCCGGTAGACCACGGCGGCATCGTCGCAGCCGGGACTCGCCGTCACCCCGGGCCCCTCGGCGCCGGTCGGGGTTAGATTCGCGCCGTCGATCCCATCCAGCACTGGGCCGGCGATCTCGCCCAGACGGTTTCCGCAGATCAGGTTGTTGCGCAGCACGATCGTCGGCGCCACGGGTACCGGCGCGGTCTCGCGCCTCACCCCGACCCGGCCGCCGGTGGAGTCAGCCTGCGTGCCGTTGCCGGTGATCGCGTTGTTGACGAGCAGCAGCACATGCGCGCGCGTGGCGCTCACCCCGTTCCATCCGTTGCCGTGAATCGTGTTCTGCACGATGGTGTGCGGGCCGCCCTCCGGGTCTACCGTCGCGATCCCATTCCGGCCATTGGCGATGATCGCGTTGTTGAGGATCAGCGTTCCCATGTTGCCCGCCGCGATCGTGATGCCACCGTCGCACTCGGGCCCGCCGTTACCCATGATGCGGTTGCGCTCGATCCGGATCGCGGTGTTCTGATTGCTCCCGCCCAGCAGCGCGATGCCGGCACCGCCCGCGCCGGTGATCGTCAGCCCGCGAATCGAGATGAAGCGAGACTGCTGCAACCGAATCGCGTGCCCGCCCGCACATTGATGGACGACACCGTGCAGCACGACGCTTCCGACCGGCGCGGCCGGATCCGACTGGATCACGATCCGGCTGCTCTCCGATCGCGCCGCCGCGTTCTTGCTCTCGATGTTGACCTGTTCGACGTAGGCGCCCGCCTGGATCTGGATGGTGTCACCGGGCTGCGCCGCGTTCACCGCCGCCTGGATGCTGCCGTAGCAGGGCGAATGCCCGCCGCACCCGACATCCGTACGGTTCACGTGCCGGACCGTGGCGGCCGCGCTGGTGCCGGCCGATGGCGGTGCAGCCGCCGCTGTCACCGCCAGGGCGACGAACACGAACACCTGGTGGACCCGGGGAACCGAGCGCATGTCCTCGGCAGAAGCAGTGCGCGTGCCATGGACTGCGTCGCGGCCGCCGCCAAAGTCGACGCGAGCTTGAGGGACCGCGGGCTCCGGCCCAGCGGGTTGTGCGGCACAGGCGGCAGTGCACCTGACGGCCGGCGATGCCCCACAGACCGGGCACGCTCCGACGGACGGGCGCCTTGGTCTGGCCGAGGCCCGAGCGTTGCCGTATAGTTGGCCTCACTCCGCGAGGGAGGAGACCCCGTGCGACTACCCCGGGACCGTTTCGACTACTCGCCCATCGTCGCCCGCAAGCCGTGGAAGCTGCCCAAGGGCGCCCGCATCGCGGTGTGGACCATCGTCAACATCGAGGAGTGGGACATCGAGAAGGCGATGGCGCGGCAGTACCTGACCGCTCCGCAAGGCGTGGCCACCATCCCCGATGTGCCCAACTGGGCCTGGCACGACTACGGCATGCGCGTGGGGTTCTGGCGGCTGCTGGAGGCGCTCAGGAAGCGGAAGATCCGCGCCACCACCTCGATCAACGCGCACGTGGTGGAGGCCTACGAGCCGGTGGCCCGCGCCATGCTCGACGCCGGGTGGGAGTTCATGGCTCACGGCGTCGTCCAGGGGGCCATGCATCTGCTGCCCGATCAGCGGGCGGCCATCCGGCAGTCCATCGAGCTGCTCCAGAAGTTCACCGGCACGAAGCCGAAGGGCTGGCTCGGGCCCGGGCTCACCGAGACGTGGGAGACGCTCGACCATCTGGCCGCCGAGGGGATCGAGTACGTCTCCGACTGGGTCAACGACGATCAGCCCTACGAGATCCGCACGACGTCGGGGCCACTCGTCTCCGTGCCCTACACGCTCGAGCTGAACGACATCCCGATGATGGTGATCCAGCACCACACCTCGGGCGAGTGGCTGCAGCGGGCGAAGGACCAGTTCGACCGGCTCTACTCTGAAGGTGCCACGAACCCGCGCGTCATGGCGCTGGCCGTGCATCCTTATATCTCGGGCGTCCCGCATCGCATCAAGTACTTCGAGGCCGTGTACGACTACATGCGCAAGACGCCGGGGGTGTGGATGACCACCGGCGAGGAGATCTACGAGTGGTTCAAGCAGGCGCGCCGGTGATCACGCGCGGCCTGCTCCTGCTCGCGGTGCTCCTGCTCCCGGGCGGGGCGGCCGCGCAGCAGGCGCAGCTCAAGGTACCGCCGGGCTTCCACGTGGAGGTGTTCGCCGCGGACCTGGGCGGTGTGCGGCTGATGGTGCTGGACCCGGCGGGCACGCTGCTGGTCTCGGTGCCGTCGCGCGGGCGCGTGCTGGCCTTGCCCGACCGGAACGGCGATGGCAAGGCCGACGCCACGCACCTCGTCATGGATCGGCTCAACCAGCCGCACGGCCTCGCCTTCAAGGACGGCGCGCTCTACATCGCCGAGACCGGGCGCGTCCTGCGCTTCGAGTACGATCCGGCTACCATGAAGGCCGCGCAGGGCAGGGTGGCGGTGCCCAAGCTGCCGGCCGAGGGCAACCACTGGACGCGCACCGTCGTTTTCGGGCCGGACGGCCGCCTGTACGTCTCCGTGGGCTCGTCCTGCAACGCCTGTCGCGAGAGCGACAAGCGGCGCGCGGCCGTGCTCCGCTACCAGGCCGATGGCTCGGGCGAGCAGCTCTTCGCCACGGGCCTGCGCAACGCGGTCGGGCTGGCCTTTCAACCCGGTGCGGGCGTACTGTGGGCCACCGTGAACGAGCGCGATTGGCGCGGGGCCGACGTGCCGCCGGACTACGTGACCGAGGTGAAGGAAGGCGCCCACTATGGCTGGCCCGACTGCATGACGATCGGGGGCCACGCGGTAGCGGACAGGAGCGTCAACCGGGTCGCGCGGTGCGAGGGGGTGACGCGGCCCACCGTGGAGATCCAGGCCCACTCGGCGCCGATCGGGCTCGCCTTCTATACCGCCGCCCAGTTCCCCGCGGAGTACCGCGGCAGCCTCTTCGTGGCCTATCGCGGCTCGTGGAACCGCATCGTCCCCACGGGCTACAAGGTCGTGCGCATCCGCTTCCAGGACGGCAAGCCGGCGGGCGTGGAGGACTTCGCCACCGGCTGGCTCGAGGGCGCGTCCTCGTGGGGCCGGCCGGTGGACGTCCTCGTGGGGCGCGACGGCGCGCTCTACGTGTCCGATCAGGGTGCGGGACGGATCTATCGCATCCGCTATGGGTCCTGACCGACTCGCCCGTCCATGACCCAGCTCGAGGTGCCGATCTCGCTGACCGCGTTCGGCGGCCGGCCACAGCCGGCCACTGCCCACGTGATCGAGCAATCCACCGCGGAGCGGGTGGGGCGCGCCTTCGCGGGCCTGGCCATGTTCTGGGCCCTCGCGCTGCTCGGCCTGTTCATCCCGGTGGCCCACCTCATCCTCGTGCCCACCTTCCTCACCGCCGGCATCGTCATGGCGGTGAAGCGGTCGCGGGAGAAGCGGCGGCTCACGCTGGTGCGCGGCGCCTGCCCGCGCTGCGGCAAGGCGCAGGCCTTCCAGGCGGGGGGCCGCTTCGCCAGCGGGCGCAGCCTCGACTGCCCCGCCTGCCACGGCACGCTCACGCTGCTCACCCCGGAGCGGCCGACATGAGCTCGCGCTGGGCGATGCTGCTGGTGGTGTTCTTCACGCGCACCTCGCTCGGCTTTCAGTTCCAGTCCATCGCCGCGCTCACCCCGTTCCTGATCGCCGCCTTCGATCTGAGCTACGCGCAGGTGGGATTGCTCATGGGCCTCTTCATGCTCCCCGGCGTCGTGATCGCGCTGCCCGGGGGCCTGCTCGGCCAGCGCTACGGCAGCGGGCGCATCGTCGTGGCGGGGCTCGGTCTCATGGTCGTGGGCGGCATCATCGTCTCCTACAGCCTGGGCTTCGGCGCCGCGGCCATCGGGCGCGCGCTCTCGGGCGTGGGCGGCGTGCTCGTCAACATCATGCTGGCCCGCATGGTGGCCGAGTGGTTCCGTGCGCGCGAGCTGCAGACCGCGATGGGCGTCATGCTCTCGGCGTGGCCCTTCGGCATGGCCCTGGCGCTGGCGGTCCTGGGCCCGCTCGCGGCGGCCGTGTCCTGGCGCGTGGCCGAGTACGTGACGGTGGCGGCGGCGGGCCTGGCGCTGGCCCTCATCGCGCTCGGGTACCGCGATCCGCCCCTCACCCCGCCCTCTCCCCAGGGGGAAGAAGGAGGAACTGCTGAGCCCGCCGCGCTACAGCTCAGCCTGCCCGGTCGCGTGCGGGCGCTGGCCGTCAGCGCCGGCGTCGCCTGGGCCCTCCTCAACGCGAGTGTCATCGTGGTGGCGAGCTTCGCGCCCAGCTTTCTCATGTCGCGCGGCGCCTCGGTGGGCCAGGCGGGCTTCCTCACCGGCGTGGCACTCTGGATCAGCATCGTCGCGGTGCCGGTCGGCGGGCTGGTGGCCCAGAAGGTCGACCGGCCGCGCCTGCTGATCATCGGCGGCTGCCTCGCCACCGCCGTCACCATCGCGTGCATCGCCTGGGCGCCCATGCCCGCTTTGTGGATGGTGGCGAGCGGGCTGCTGCTCGGCCTGCCGCCCAGCATCATGATGTCGCTCCTGCCGCGCGCGGTGGGCACGGAGCACCTGGCCCCCGCGCTCGGCGTGTACTACGCGCTCTTCTATCTGGGCATGGCGGTGTCCCAGACGGTGGCCGGCTCTCTTCGGGACCTCACGGGCGACCCCGGGATGCCCTTACTGTTCGCGTCGCTGCTCATGGTCGCCACCGTGCCCGCCGTCGCGGTCTTCTGGCGCATCGAGGCCAAACCCGACAGTCATCTGAGCGCCACCTTCAATCTGCGCCCGCGGTGAGGTGTAGACTGAGCGCGATGCGCGAGGCTGGCGACATCCTCCTCGTGGCCTGCTACGAGCTGGGGCATCAGCCGCTGGCGGTGGCCTGGCCGGCGGCTTTCCTCGAGCGTGCCGGCTACCGCCCGGCCCTGATGGACATCTCCGTGGAGCCGGTGGACGCGCAGAAGCTCGCGCGCGCCCGGGTCATCGCCATCTCGGTGCCGATGCACACCGCGCTGCGCCTGGGGGTCGAGGTCGCCGCGCGCGCCCGCGCCGTCAATCCCGGCGCCCACGTCTGCTTCTTCGGGCTCTACGCCACGCTCAACGCCGACTTCCTCTTCGCCCACGGCGCCGACAGCGTGATCGGCGGCGAGGCGGAGGCGCCGCTGCTGACGCTGATCGAGGCGCTCGAGCGGGAGGACGCGGCGCCGCTGCCCGCGGTGACGCGCCCCGGCCGGCCGGCGGCGCCCCATCTCAAGCGGCTCGACTTCCCGGTGCCGAGCCGCGCGGGCCTCCCGTCGATCAAGAAGTACGCGCATCTCGAGCGCGACGGCCGCATGGAGCTGGTCGCCTACGTGGAGGCCAGCCGAGGCTGCCTCCACCGCTGCCTCCACTGCCCGATCCCGCCCGTGTACGGCGGGCGCTTCTTCGCGGTGCCGCGTGAGATCGTGCTGGCCGACGTGCGCCAGCAGATCGAGGCCGGCGCCCGCCACGTCACCTTCGGCGACCCGGATTTCCTCAACGGCCCCACGCACGCCCTCGCGGTCGCGCGGGCCCTCCACGCCGAGTGGCCCGACGTCACCTTCGACGTCACCGCCAAGATCGAGCACCTTCTGCGCCACCGCGCGCACCTGCCCGAGCTGGCGCGGGCAGGCTGCCTCTTCATCGTCTCCGCGGCCGAGTCGCTGAGCGACACGGTGCTCGCGCATCTCGAGAAGGGCCACACCCGCGCCGATATCGTCACCGCGCTCGAAACGACGCGGCAGGCCGGCATCGCGCTGCGCCCCACCTGGGTGGCGTTCACGCCGTGGACCACGCTCGACGATCATCGCGCGTGGCTCGACTTCCTCGCGGAGCGGGGGCTGATCGATTCCGTGGACCCCGTGCAGTACGGGCTGCGGCTGCTCGTGCCGCCGGGCTCGCTGCTGCTCGAGACCGCCGCATTCCGGCTCCACCTGGGCGCGCTCGAGGAGGAGACGCTCTCGTACCGGTGGACGCATCCGGACCCGCGCATGGACACGCTCCAGGCGGAGACCGCCCACGCGGTGGCTGAGGCCGTGGAAGCGAGCCAGGACGCGCCCGCCATCTTCGACCGCGTGCGCGCGCTGGCCGCCACGGCGGCCGGAGTCGCGGCGCCCGCGCCGGTGGCGGGCGAGATGGGCAAGGGCCGCAAGCGCCCGCCACGGCTCACGGAGGCGTGGTTCTGCTGAGCGGAGCCCACCAGGGGCCAGTTGGCCTTGACGACAGCGAATCTCCTTTAGTCCTCGCCGGGTT
>Ga0187893_10004503_pt1 | contig 26396 bp, 13 predicted proteins | sample MA1701074metaG_FD_139574 | JGI IMG/M metagenome (GOLD analysis project Ga0187893, IMG submission 139574) | White microbial mat communities from a basaltic lava cave in the Kipuka Kanohina Cave System on the Island of Hawaii, USA - MA170107-4 metaG ... | reverse complement strand
TCCAGGGCCTGCTCGTTCAACCTGCCCCTCAGTCGCACCTGCACGGAAATGTTGTAGAAAGGGCTGCCCGGCTCCACCTGATCCAGAAACCAGAGGCGTTGCTGGGCAAAGGAGAGCGGCAAGGGTTCATTCCGCGGCGCGAGTTCAACGGGGGTGTACCTCACCCCCTGCCCGGCTCTCATCGCCTCTTCGACGCTTTCGGCGAGACGGGCCACAGTCGGTGATTCGAACAATTGGCTGAGAGGTACTTCGACATTAAGTTCATTGCGCACCCGCGAAATGAGTCTCGTCGCCATTAGTGAGTGACCGCCAAGCTCGAAGAAGTTGTCGTGAATGCCAAAATGCTCGACCCCAAGGACGTCCGCCCAGATGCACAACAAAACTTCCTCGACCTGTGTGCGTGGGGCCGTCAAAGACTCTTCAGTCAAGGTATTAAAGTCGGGCGCCGGCAGAGCCTTGCGGTCTAACTTGCCATTCGGGGTCAATGGCAATTCCTCCATCAGCACAAACGCCGCCGGCGCCATGTACCCCGGCAGCCGCTCGTTGAGCCATCCCCGCAACTCGCTCACATTCATTCGGTCCGCCACCACATAGGCCACCAATCGCTTCTCTTCACCCGCCTGCTCTCTCGCCACCACCACCGCCTCCCGCACCAGTTCGTGCTGCCGCAGCACACTCTCGATTTCTCCTAACTCGATGCGGTAGCCTCTCACCTTGACTTGATGATCGGCCCGGCCTAAGAACTCCAAATCTCCACTCGTCAAATACCTCGCCTTGTCTCCGGTCTGGTATAGCCTCGCTCCCTGCTGCCTACTGAAACTGTCGGGGATGAACTTCTCCGCCGACAGCTCCGGCCGCCGCCAATATCCTCGAGCTAATCCCGCTCCGCCAATGTATAGATCTCCCACGACTCCAACCGGCACGGGTTGCCATTGATCATCCAGGACGTAGACGCGCGTGTTCGCCACCGGCCGCCCAATAGTCACACGCTCACCTGGTTTGGCCAGGGTGAAAGTTGAGTACGTCGTGTCCTCGGTCGGCCCATACAAGTTATAGACTTTCTCCACTTGGGTGGCCTTATAAATTTCCGCCACTAACTCTCTGCTCAACGCTTCACCGGCCAGATTCACCACGCGCACCGAGTCCGGCACCGCACCCATCCGCACCAACTCCGCCATCGACGATGGAACCGTGTTAATTAGAGTGACCTCGCTCGACGCCGGCAGTTCGGCTAACTCCAACGCGTTGCCGGCAAGGATAATTTGGCCCCCACGGTTGAGCGTTACAAACAGTTCAAAGATTGAAAGATCAAAGCAGATCGAGGTCGAGAAGAGAACGCCGGCCAGGGCTTGCAGGTCGAAGATCTCGCTCGCCCAATGGACGAAGGCCGTCGCGCTGGCATGCTCGATGGCTACGCCTTTGGGTTGGCCTGTCGAGCCCGACGTGTAGATCAGGTAAGCAAGTTGGCGTTCGCTTACTTCGATTTCCAGATTGTTCCCGCTCTCTTGCACCTCCTCATCGACGAAGACCATCGTCATGCGACCCGCACTCTCTTCCAAACTCAATGACTCGGCCAACTGACGCGTCGTTAACAGCACCTTGAGGCCGGCATCTTTCATCATGAAAGCCAGCCTCTCCTGCGGGTATTGAGGATCCAGCGGCACGTAACAGCCACCCGCCTTAAGAACTCCCAGCAGCGCAACTACCATCCCGGCTGAACGCTCGAGCAAAATCCCGGCCCGAGATTCGGCAGCGACTCCCAGCCGCCGCAGCCGCCGCGCCAGCCGGTTGGCTCGCTCGCTGAGATCTAAATAGGTGAGCCGCTCTAGTCCAGCCACCACCGCCGTGGCCAAAGGCGTTCGCTCCACCTGCGCCTCGAACAGCCGGTGCAATCCCCCTCCGGTGCGATACTCACGCCCCGTGTCATTCCATTCGATCAGAAGCTGTTGCGCTTCCTTTCGGCCCAATATCGCCAGCCGCGAAACCGCCATCTCCGGGTTTGTCACGATGCTTTCCAGCAACCGCCCAAACTGCTCCGACATGCGTTCTATCGTCGCCGCATCGAAGAGGTCCGTGTTGTACTCAAGGCTGGCTCCCAACTGTTCTCCGATTTCTGCCATCATCAAAGTTAAGTCGAAACGGGCCGTGCGTTGGGGTAGCGCAACTGATTCCAAAACAACATCACCCAGTGGAATTTGGGCACTCTCGTCACCGATCGCAAACGCGGCCACCCATTGATCGTTTCGCAAGTGCGATTTCTGCAAGGCGAACATCACCTGAAATAGCGGCGAACGACTTGCGTCGCGCTCGGGCTGGAGGTCTTTCACTTGCAATGCGAACGGATAGTCTTGATGCTCGAAGGCCGCCAACACAGTCCGTCTCACCTGCTCAAGAAATTCCGCGAATGGCTGCTCGCCAGAGAGTTCTGCGCGCAAAACCACAGGGTTGACGAGGTAGCCAACCAATCCGGCTAACCAACCACGGCTGCGGCCTGAGGTGGGCGACCCGACCAGAATCTCCTCCTGACCCGTGTAGCGATAAAGCAAGGCCTGAAAAGCCGCGAGCAGCGTCATGTAGAGGGTCGCATTCTTTTCTTTACTCAACACTTTGAGGCAGCGCGTCAACTCAGGGTCGAGGCGGAAGGTATGAGCTGCGCCACGATAGGTTTGCAGGTGCGGGCGAGGACGGTCGGTCGGCAGTGCAAGCACAGGCAGCGGGCCTGCCAACTGCTTTTGCCAGTATCGACGGTGACTCTCGCCCGTCTCGCTCTGCAACAGGTTGTTCTGCCAGCGCACGTAGTCCAGGTGTTGCCGCGTGAGTGGAGGCAAGTCGGCGGGCGCGAGTGACTGCTCCGCGCGGTAGAGTATTGCCAACTCGTTCATTAAAACAGTCAGCGACCAGAGATCAACAATGATGTGGTGCGCGGTCAGTAGCAGGACGCGCTCGCCCGCAGAGCGCGTGAACAGGTGAACTTTCAGTAGTGGGCCGTGCTCCAAATCAAATGGTCGCTGAGACTCAACCACCAGCCGATCATCCAATACCGCCTGATCCCAGTGCAAAGCGTCATGCTCTTCAAAATAGATTGTCGAGTGATCGAAAAGTTGTTGCTCCGGCTCGCCATCGCAGGCGGCGAAAGTGGTGCGCAGCGAAGCATGACGATCTACCAATGCCTGAAACGCGCTGCGCAAGCTGTTTACATCCAGACCGGCGCGAATGCGCGCCGCAAACGCAAGGTTATAGGTAGGATCGTCGGGCGCGAGTTGATGCAAAAACCAGAGCGATTGTTGGCTGCTGGAAAGAGGTTGACTGCTGTCGATCGGGTTAGTCTCAGTAGAATCGATGCCGGACGACGAATCTCTCTTTTCCGACGAGAGTCGACGCAACCGCGCACCCAACTCTGAAATGCTGACGCCTTCGAGAAGATTCGGTAGAGCGACCGTGAAGCCCAAGTGGTCTTCGATACTGTGTGACAGCTCGACGGCCATTAGAGAGTCGAGGCCATAGCGCGTGATGGGCTGGTTAATGTCAATCTGCGTCGTGTCAACCCGCAGCAGGACGGCCAGCGCAGATTGCAGCCAGCCTTCAAGCGATTCCACGCTCTCGACGCTGGCCTGCGTGGCCATCTCAAGCGCAGCGGCTTCGGTTAGCGTTTTAGCAGCCTCTCGCCATTCGGCCTCAAGAATCAGCTCGCCATTCACAAAGTCGGCCCGGCAGGCATTTCGTCGAATCTTGCCGCTGGAAGTTTTGGCGATACTGCCTTGCCGGATCAGGGAGACAGCGTAAACCTGCACCTCGTGTTCCTCAGACACCCTTTGCCGAATCGCTTCAATAATTTCTCTGTCTGTCGCCGTGCGGTGGCGTTCAACCTCCTGCACGATGACCAGCCGCTCTTCGTCTTCGATTTCGAGAGAGAAGGCCGCGCCGCATCCCGCTCGCAGCGACGGGTGGCTCTGTTCAGCAGTTTTCTCGATGTCCTGCGGATAATGATTCAACCCGCGAATGATTATCAGGTCTTTGAGGCGACCTGTGACATACAGTTCCCCGCCGTGTAGAAACCCGAGATCACCCGTGCGCAAAAAAGTTTCTGCATCATCACTATCGATCTTTGCTTGGAAAGTTTGCCTGGTGGATTCCGGCTGATTCCAATATCCCCCGGCGATGCTCTGACCGGAAACCCAGACCTCGCCAACCTCGCCTGGACCGCACTCTGTAAGAGATTCGGGGTTGACGATAACCACCTTCTGCTCGAACAGTGATGCGCCGCAACTAACGAGCAATCGGTCCTCCCTCCCGTCGCCGGTAGAGTTCACTGAGCGGTTTTTAAGCAACTCCACGGCGTCAAAGGATTCGACTCTGGGACGTCCCCGGAGCGTCTTCCCTGACACGAAGAGAGTCGCTTCCGCCAATCCATAACAAGGGTGAAACGATTCAGGGTTGAAGCCGCATGGCCTGAAAGCTTCGGCGAACCTTTCGAGCGTATCCGGGCGAATCGGCTCGGCGCCATTGAAAGCAACTTTCCAACTGTTCAAGTCGAGTTGCGCACGCTGCTCAATGCTCACCTTCCGCACACAGAGGTCATAAGCGAAATTTGGGCCGCCGCTTGTTGTTGCTTTAAAACGAGAAATTGCTTGTAGCCAACGAAAGGGACTTTGTAGAAAAGCGGTCGGCGACATGAGAACACAACGCGCGCCCACGAAGAGCGTTTGCAGGACGTTCCCAATCAGTCCCATGTCGTGATAAAGAGGTAACCAGCCCACGATAATTGATGATTCCGTTTGCTCAAAAGCACGTTGAATCATCTGCTGGTTATGCAGAAGGTTGCCATGGCTGACCATCACGCCTTTCGGCTGGGAGGTGGACCCCGAAGTATATTGTAGAAAGGCTAAAGTATCTCCAGTCAGGGTCGGGTTACGCCACTCATCTTCCACCTCATCTTCAAGATCATCCGTGGTCAGCCAACTCAGCGTTCTAAGGTGTGGAAATTGAGCGCAAAGAGGTTCAATCCGAGCGCGGATGGATGAAATGCTCAGTGCCAAAGTCGCCTGTGAATCGGCCACAATGGACCGCAAACGATGCAACGTGCGATTCAGCCGGGGCGGATAAGCCGGAACCGCAACCGCGCCCGCATGGAGGCAGCCGAAGAACGCGGCCACGTACTCGAGGTCTGACGGATAAAGCAGCACTACGCGTTCGCCGGCGGCTCCAATCGATGTCAGGCGCTGCCCGATCAGCCTAGCTTTCCGGTGGAGTTCACTCCAACTGAGACTGATTCTTTCCGTCTCCCCGTCAACGAGCAGCGTGTACGCAACGCGCTCCGGTTGAAAGCGCGCCCTCCATTCAAGCAGGTCCACCAACGTGACGGGCTGCCTATCTACTCCGAATATATGATCAGGGCTCTTAACGACTAAGCTGCTCATCGAGAATTGCCAGACTAACCCCCTGGAGGGTTGAAAATCGACTTAGAGGCCATGAAAGAAGTGCTGTGGCGCAACGGGATTTATGAGGTGAAGGCTAAATACCCGGCTAAATGTGAGTAGATAGGTGAGTCTCCAAAGCAGAGCTACCGCTTTTTGAGCCAAACAGGCTCAACCGTCAAAGTATGTAGACTTGGCGCGTTAGCACGGTGATTTTGCGCTAACCCGGGTGAGCAACTAAAGATAGATTTCTAAACCAAGCCGAGAGGATTCTTCCTACCACGCAGTCTAAGCACTTTGGTACAGACGCGCTTTACGAACTGGAGGGCGACAAGTCTTGCACAACCTCTGTCAAAAAATCAAGCGCCATGTTTGAATCTGAATCGAATTTATCATCGGAGCCTGACTAACGTAATCCGCAATCCGAAATCTTGAAATTCCTTCTCTGTTTTTAGACAAAAAAGCCTTGAAAGGCTCTCTAGATCCCTGTCACCGTAACTGGCTATAACCGACTATCAGTGTATAAATGGTGGGCTCGGCCACGGGCTCTGCTTCTCACAACCTCAAGTGTATAAGCGGGACTGCTTCTGTGCCTTCTGCTCTGGCGGGGAGCAGCCCCCGGCACTTGTCGCTGGCACCTGTCAACCGGCACCTGTCAATAGCCACGACGCTGTTTTGGCTAGCTCGACTCTCTCTTTGTGTCGCGGCAACTTTCTGCCGACTGGGAGCAACTTTAAGGCTATTCCCGTGGCTGCTGGAGACAAAAACTAAACGACAGCGCAACACGAAAGGGGATTGCCCAATAACATTGCGCCGTCGTTTTTAACCCAATGCCTCACGTAGGTACCTACGCGCGACAGTCAAGTTTATGGCGCGCATTTTAGGTAGCGAATTAGTCTTCGTCAACAATCGATCTTCAAATAAAACAGGCGCCGAAAGACTTCTGGGATTGTGCCCACCAGTTACTGCGTGGTTGGCCTAATCCCAACCCCAGCACTTCCATATGGTTCTGGTCGATTTATGGTTTGCGCTGGTCGCCAGGCTCGTTGAGGCCGAGCGAGGTGGTGCCGCGCCGCGCCGTCGCCAAAGACCCTAGTACAAAGCCATAGACCATTTTTCCAGAGCTTTAGACGCGGCCCCGACATTTTCCATTTTTCAAATTCTCATTCTTCATTTTCCATCTTCGATCTTGGCTTGCGAGGCTACCTGGCAATGAGGTCAGAACGCGGGCGTCGAGTCAATGGTACCCATCACGTTTCTAAGACTCTTCTCCATTTTTGTAAGGTAACGTTCAAGTCAATGACTGACGTTCAAGTCAATGACCGACGTTCAAGTCAATGACCGACGTTCAAGTCAATGACCGACGTTCAAGTCAATGACCGACGTTCAAGTCAATGACCGACGTTCAAGTCAATGACCGACGTTCAAGTCAATGACCGGCACAGCAACTCTCGCTAGAACTCAACCGCCAGCTAAGGCGCCGATCGAGTCTTGATGATGAGCGATTGCGCCTGAGAGACCAGGGTGGCGGGAAAGTTGGCCGGCGCAAATGACGACAATCCCTTCAACACTTGAAAATCGTCAGGGCCGAGTTGAACCGGCCGGTCATTCAAATAGTGATCATAGGTATAGATCAAAAGCGAGATAGGCGGTTGCCGGAACTTGAGGGCCGTTGCAGCATTGCGCAGCAGAGTTTTTCCTTCAGGGCTGCCGTCAAAGGTGATTATGGTGAGGTCAGCATCTTTGAGCATTTGTTTGATTTCGTCCTCTGAATCCACTTTGGGAGCGGTGGTAGTCACGCGCGTGAGACCGACTGACTGCAACGCCGCGATCTCTCCCTCAGGCTTTTTCATTTTGTTAGTCAGTAGCCAGACCACTTGTTGCGAACCGAATGAGCTGATCCTTTCGAGTTGTTCTTTCAGCTTCTGAGACGCGAAGATCAGGGGCTCGATTTCTTTTCTTTTGAAGTGTTCAAGCTCATCTCTCGCGGACGAAAGCACCTCGTTTTGCAGGTCCAGTTTGATCTGGTTGACAACTTCCCTTCGAGACTGCCCGAACATCCAGCCGAAAAACCCGATAAGACCGATTAGAGCCGTGAACAGAACCCCGAGCGAAACGTAAGCGAACCTTTCAACGCGCCAGTAATATTCCTTTGACTGGTCTTCGAGAATTTTTCGTTCATTTGCCAGCACCTCGCGGTATTCCTGTAGAGAAACCGCGCCCTGCTGTCCCGATCCCGAACTCGTTGGTGATGTGGCAGTCAAAGGTGTTGGCGAAGCCAGTGTTGTTTGCTCGGGTGTTGATTGCGAAGTTGATCGCGATGACGTTCCGGCCTGCGCAAACAGAGGTAAGGCTGTAGATAGCAATAGGGCAAGGCCAAAGAGTGTCGTGGTCAAAAGAGTTAACGCAGCACTCGCTGAAGCAGTTCGAACCATCATTTGATCTTTGTGATTCACTATTGCTTCGACGTTGATCAAGGGGACCCACCCGCTACCAACGGGTGGGTCATCCCCGGGTCACGCAACCCAAACAAGTGCCACTCAACCACGGAACCGCTTACCGTAGTCAGCGCTCACAATACTCAATGTCGCAAATGATGAGAATCGACCTTGAGCCTAGTCAGCGTAGCTTACTGTTTCCGAATGCGTCATTGGCAAACGGATGACCAGGTGAGCGCTTGATTACTATAAGCGATCCCGTGATTGAGTTGGCGCTGGCGAAGTTAGTAGTATGAGCGCTGACTACGGTAAGCGGTTCCGTGGTTGAGCGGCACGCGTTTGGATTGAGTTTTTACACAGTCTCGGTAGCGGGTGGGTCCTCTCTGTGGAGGTCCCCTTGCGAGGCCGGGACCCGCCAGCTATCCGCGCGTACTGACCTCATGACGCGTCGCCTGAGTGATCTGCGAGATCACCCACCCGCTGCCAGCTTGAGTGATCTGACCCACCTGTCACGGCTCGGTGGTACTAAATGCTGCATGGGGCATCTCAGTCTCGGCAATACTCGTCTACCCATTTCACGTCAGTGATTATCATTATCTCTTGAGACCCGCTCGTTTAAACCGCAGTCAGATCGGGCTTTCTCATCGAGCTAGACATCGCCAGCTAACTTCTTTACCTCCGCAAACCATGAGCTTTCTTCAAACTTCTTTCGCTGCTTCCCCACTTCGGCGACGCGTCTGAGAATAAACTCCGCAACGTTTCTTTTGTTTTCTTCACGTAATGTAGAACTCAAAAGTTTGCCCACATGCCTACCAATCTCACCTGCGAGCTTGTCCGACGGAATCGATCTGATTGCGCGGAGCATTTGTTCAACCTGATGGTGCTCCTGATCCACCGGCGCCGCTTCAAATGTTGCTCGTCCATATCCGCTGGAAGTCTTGGCTCCAACTCCTTCGTGTTCAAGGGCCATTTCGAGAATCTGCAAAGCTCGATCGCGCCAGGTCTCGCAACCCTCGGGTGCAGCCAGAGCAATTAAGTAGTTCCCGGTCGCTGAGATGAAAGGAACCGGATTGGGATCATCCCAATCCGCAGGCGGCTGGTCTTTTCCTTCATAGTAGCCACGATGGTGCACAGTCATCACATCAAAGTGCAGGGACTTTCCTTCATGTCCCGACTTGGGTACGTAAAGCGCATCGAAGAATGTTACATATCCTGCCTTGCCGGTTGAGCCGAATAAAGTTTCAAAATAAGGCTTTCCTATCTGCCATTCCGGGCCACAATATTGCCGCGCGAACGCAGCAGCCATCCCTTTGAGCGCGCTGCCAGGAATGTATGGCACTCCATAGGTGCGGTGGAGCGTGACGCTGGTTTCCAGCACCCCATCCGATCCCAAACCGAAAGCCAAACGGTTTTTGACGCGCGCCTGACGAGACGACGCGCCAAGCTCTTCCAATGAAATCTTCCAACTTTGGTAAAAAGCTCCATAGATCTCAGGCTCATCGATCTTGGCGACACCCTTGGCAAGCTTGGGACGGCTCTCTTTATCATCCCTTTTAAGGTTTTCGATGAACTTGTCCAACCATAACCCGGCATTCGGGTCTTTAAGGACTTCTAAATCGATAGTTGCCAGCACCTCTCGTCTTGAGCTCATATTCATCTCCCATTGGAGCTGGACGCATCATCCTGTCCGGCCTCAACTTTCAAAACCGATTGTGCGAAACGCTTGTACCATTGCAGAGCAGACAAGGCTTGATGAGTTAACCGCATATAGGTTGGGAGTGATGACGTACGACTGCTTTCGAGCAATTGCTCTTTGGCGGTTAGCCCCTTTTCTCCCTCACCATCAATAAAGTCGAGCGTAAGGGCCAAATGTTTAAGCAACAGCCGCTGGTTGTCGTCACCGCGTGACTCCACGAAATGAAGCGCCTGTGCCAATCCGGCGACTCTGATCAACACGGGGAGTTTGTGCGCCATCGAACCGTACTTCGTCTTTTTCTCGGTCTTTTTCTCAGCCTGACGCTCAAACTCAGTTACTTGTTGGAAGACTCTAGCGGCGTATTGTTGTTCGCGAGTCAACATCAGTTTGAGCCTCCGTTTGATGTGCCGTTACTCATGTTCACGCGACAGATGCCGCGACCAACCGTAGCTTTACCGCCAAGCTGCAGAGCCTTCTGGATCTTCGGCTGAATAGTTGAAAAGATTTCAGACGGCGTCATCTCGGTTTTCCGATTGGGAAAGGCCAAAGCGAGACCGAATAGAACCGTTTCGGTAGGTAAAGCCTCTTCATACCATAAGCCGCCTTTTTCGACTGTCTTTGCGTCGTCCTTGAGCTTAATGCGTGCGGTGATCTCAGTAGCAGTATTGAGAATGAAAGAAAGTGCGTCATCGTGAACTACACAGAGCCTCTCGGTGAGCATCATCTGCCACGCACTGCCTGTGGGAAATATTCTGTCCTTCAGCCAGTCAGCCCATGATTTAACATGCCCTGACTGACCATCGTCGGTTTTCAGATCCAAATCCTCCAGGCAGACTTTATTTATGCTTTGCACGACCAGTGTGGAAGAGGAAACCGCGCAATGCTCAACATCCTTTGGCGCCGGAATGTTGGGGGGTACGCCGGTCGCGCTGGCATCGGTGGCGTCGCGTTTGAGTCGCCGCAATATGTAAGGCGATGTTACCCAGGCAAATGTGCCTGCAAGGCTGCGCACCGGGAGCAAGAGAAGAGTTTGATCGGTAAACTGGATCGCGCCGGCAAAGTCGCTCGCGTTGTCCTTCTCAGGTCCGAAGATTTTGTCGCGGAGATTCAGCTTACGTTGCTCGTTGAACTCATCGTTGGCATCCAGTCCGGGTGACCCGTTGAACTCATCACGCAGGGTGCCCTTCAGTGATGACCCGGGCAAGTAAGGCAAACCGGTTGCCTTTTCTCGGGCAATCGGCAGATCGATCACACCCATGCCTTGCCCCGTCCCTGCGTGCAAAGGAGAACGCGCGTGAACGAAAATCAATCTCGTGTTCATTGTGAAGACTCCTATCTCAAATGTTCCAGAAAGGTTTGTAAAACATCCGTGCTTCCCTTCAGCGGGTCGATTAGCAAAGCCTCACTTCTTTGCAATTTGGCATCTGGTTGAGGTTCATTTCTCGCTTTGCCTTTTAGATAAAGACCCCCCGGCGGAATCTTTTCAGTTTGCAATATCAGCGCCAGACCAACTGCTTTACCGCCCTCGCAAGCGAGCGGCCGTAGAATCAGAGGACTGGACAGTCTCTCAACATCTTTTTCTGAGGGTTCATCTATCAGCCGATTGCCGATAAGATGAAAATCCGGTTTTCCGTTGTCATGAGGGAAATGAAAGACTATTGGCAATCCGAAAACGGCTCGCGGGAACTTGTGAACAAGCTCTCGGTCCTCCGCCTCTTCAGCTATGCGTAAAGGTAAGCCCGCACGTTCCCTGATTTCGTTTGCCTCCGGCCATTTGCTTTTTCCAAACTTGCCGCCATAACGGTCTTGACGAAAACCCTGGAATTGCTCGATCAGAGATTTCCAAGCAGCCACGGCGTTAACTCTTGTTCTCTTTTTGGTGTCGAAATCACCTGATAAAGACTTGGTACTCGTGAATGCAAAAGAAACATCACGGCTTATTTGCGGAACCCCTGGATGCCTCGTGCCCTGCAACACATGTGTTGTTATTTCCGCGATTAATTTGGTTCGCAAGTGTGTTACATCAGCGGGCCAATCTTTTGCAGGTTTATTGTTTGCCTTGATCAATCTCAAAGCCCCAAATCCGCGTCTAGTGCGTGCGCCAATACCGCCAAATGTTTGCCACGCCCAAAGCGTAGACGTAACTTCGTTCTCGACATGGTTTATTTCAATTAACTTCTCTTTCCCGTTGATCTTTTCACTTGTCAATATTTTGCTGGGAAACCGAAGACTCAATTTGAAGTAAACGTTTAAGACAACGGCTTCAGATTTCCAGTTGCTTTCTTGCTGCTCATCTTTGTCCGGCTGTAGCGGAAACGCCGCATATGGAGCAATCATTGTTGAGTTCTTTATTTCTAACTTACTCTTCTCTTTATTCCATTCCATCCAGTATGCCGTTTCCTTACTACCTCTATCGTCTATTTGTAAGTCGATGATCACAGCGGATGGATTTTCAGTGCTGCCCCAAATCAAATCCTCCACTTTCTTCATCTCTGCTATCGAAGCGAACTGCGCAGCGCGACATGCTCGCCACCAAAAACGAAGTTGGCCGCGAATACTCGGAACGCGGATGACACTAACCGGATCAGCCTTCTGAGTTTCCGTGCCACCTCCAAACAGTGGTGTGATCAATTCATATTCACGCGTCTCACGGATTAGCTCCACTTCCTTGACCATACTACCCGCGGTTAGTCGCCTGGTTTTAAAATCCGGCTCAATTGACGTAGGCGCAGGGATTAACTTCTTGTCTTTGTCAATCGGAGGTTTTCTTTTCATGCCTCTACTCCATCCTCACGGGTATGCCGTCCCAGGTTCCGAGCATCGCCAGCCCAAATCCATCCGACCGTGGATTGAGGGGGCCTGGCGGGTCGTCGTCGCTGATGCAGGTAAACCAAACTTCATCAATCCAATCGCTGATTGCTTTCTGGTCTTTGCCCAGTTCGAGAAAAAGCACTGCCCCGGACGGTACCAGCCTCCGAGTGGGTTTCGGCTCGCCCACAATCTGCTTATCGTCTTTTGTTTGAACTTTTGCGAAATCCCAACCCGAAACAACCTGGTAATGATTGAGTGCGATTGCTTTCAGCACGGGAGTGATGCCCTGGCGCGTCTGCAAAATCCAATCAGGGTAAAACCCATGCTGGAAAAAGGCTGGGGTCAGAAGCACCAGTCGGCAACAACCGCTCGCTTTGATTTTTTCCTTGATTTCATTTGGACACCGATGAAGATCCTTACCCTTGTCCGTACGGTCTTCACGCCAAGCAACCAGGCGACGTTCACCCCCCAGAGATGCAAGGCCACTCCGAATCATTTGAGCTCGACCAGAATCTTGAACAAAGATCGCGAGGGCTAACCGTCTGGTGTTGCTCAACGGATCCGCTTCCAATATCCGTTTGAATTCCAAGCCACGAGTCTGAAAAAGATTGTTTTCGCCCGTAGTCCCTGTAGTGAGGAACTCGTTAAGGCTGGCATGAACTCGGGAATCCTTTTCGGGACCGTTATGTCCGAGGTTTTTAAGTTCGACTGAAAAGTCTTTGGACTCAATCAACCAATCCCTGAATTTCGTCCAGTACCAAAATCTCGGCGCATTAGCGAGTGGCTTGCCCTTAAGAGGTGTGGTGATGCCAACGGGAAGCAAACCATTGTCGATGTTCGTCAAGGTTAATGAGGGATCAATTGGCGCAAGACGTTTAATCCTGGCCTTCGTTACATCTTTGTTTGCCTCCAACAGGGCATCCGCAGGCGCCAGCATTAGCCAGTCGTCAATTTCAGCACTTGCGTTGAGTTCAACCAGCAATGGGCCGGCAGTGGCGATTTCCTTAACCGCCGCGACAAAACTCGAATCGAACATTCCATTATTCAGGCCTGCGCGCGTGCGGACACCGCCCGTTATTGTCGAAGGAAAAGGAAAGTCCAGTGAGGTTGCGCGGATTCCGCCTAATCCAAAGGGTCTACCATCTCGAACGATTAAGGAATCTCTTGGCTCGATTATCCAGGTCTTCATACCGGCTCTCCACTTGCGATCGGAGAAAGAAGAGTTTTCAAATCCTCGGCTTCAAAGCCCGCTTGCTGGAAGGCTCTGGCAAGTTCCCGGGCCACAATTAATTCGTTTGCCAGTTCCCCGACAGAAGTTTCTTCGTTAAGCAGTTCTTCATAGGAATTCGGCTGGCGTGAAAGCTCCTTGTCCGATGTTGGTTCCTTATTAGCCTCTTGCCTGAACTGTCTTGTTAGCTGCTCGGTAACTTGGGTGTCTTTTATTTGCTTGCGTCCTAGAATTCGCACCGCATCTTTGCTCGTCGCCTCCTGCAGAATGGTGTATTCCGCTGCGCCGGTGTCGCAATTCAAACGGAGTTGCAGATCACGCAGCTCGTAAGCCGCGCTGTCTGGGATGTCACCTTTCATATGAAGCCTGGCAAAGTGGATCAGGCGATAGTCGAGTGGTCTGCCGGTCTTAGGTTTCCAACTACCTTTAATCGTAGTGTCAAAGCCGCTGCGCTTGCTCAAGATAATTGCCAGCGCATTCTTGCCATCTACTCTCTTTGCGGTTTGTTCCGCTGTTCGAACAAGCGCAAGCGCATCTTGCAAGGGCTCGATGTGGTGAGCGATGGCAATACCAACCGACAGCGTTGGTTGAACCCCATCTAGTTCTCTCTTAAATGTGTCTCTGAAAGAGTCGGCTAACTCTCTTGAGCATTGAATGACTGTATGAAGCGGCAGGAATGCCAGCACATCATCGCCGCCGGCGTAGACCAGCGAGCCTTTGTGCTTTTCGATCACGATTTTCGAAACCGACTTAGCAAATCGGGACAGTTTTTCTGAGAACCGGCGGTGACTATCCGGGTCTCTAAGGCCATTGATGGCATCTCCCATGCTATCGCCGTCAGCTAAGAGCAAGGCGTAATATGGCGATGGTCTTTCACCGTCGAGCGCGTTTTCTAAAAAATCGATGAGACAGTTTTTGGCTTTGGTCAAGTCGGATTTTGCCTTGTGTTCATCACTTTTGTCTTCAAGAAAGTCGCTTAGCCTTTCAAAGAAGAGTGAGTGCCCATCGTAACCAATTGCTTTACCGCCAACTCGGCGAGAGAAAATCTCGTGTGGTTTATAGGGCTCTTGGTAGGGAACTCTGCCGAGTTCAGCGGACTCTTTGTCCAAGTGCAAGGCAGATCCGAGTTCGGTCATGAACTTTGTGACGAGTGGCTTTTGCTCATCCGTTTTCAACCGTTCGAGAAGGGGCAAACTGGCTACGTGCGAGGTACTGAAAAAGCTATCGTCAGGTCCTCGGTTGCCATTCCGTTTCAGCAATCCAACTCCGCAGAGTCTCTCACCAGGACGTACGTTGTAAGCTCGACGCAATTGACTCGGGTTCAAATTCTTAATGTCAAAAGCATCATCATCGATTACCGATTCTCGTTGACCGTCGAGCGCGGATTTAGGAGCGTTCGATGACCAAGTCGCAGAGTTAAAGTTTCGTGTGGTTTTTCGCGCAATTAGGAGCAATTCAGCCTTTTCCCTTGCCCGTGAATATTCTTCTGCGTTAGCAAACGGTGAAGCTGCCCAATAAAACTCGATCATGTCATCTACCTGTTTGCGCGCAGTTTCTTTGTTTTTGCCGAAATAATTATTCGTGTCGGTGATTTGATTGAAGGCTAGTTCCCGAATTTCGGTCAGCCGTTCCTGCACCGCATCATGCGCGGCTTTACCTGACGCTTTCGGGTCGTCGACGACAGCCAAAATTTTGTTGACAACATTGAATTGAGAATTAGGTTCTAACTCCTTTGGATTCTCGATGGTTGGAAAGATGAGCGCCTTTTCGTCGTACAACTCGGCTATGGCTTTGGCAGCAGCCTTGGAAAGTTCGCTCAGAATCCACGAACCGAACCACAGATCACGGCTGCGCCGCGCGGTCGCTATGAAGTCCTGTACCGGACCGATCGTAATCGCCATGATATAGCTCATAACTGAAAGATTCCTTTCGTGCACATAGCGCTGCTCGTCAGCTGCCAGCCGGGTAAAGCAAGAGTGCGGGCCGGTATTGGCCCCCAATCGCAATGTGCTCGTAGGTCTGAACCATTCCCAATGTATTCAGCTTTTGACCAATCATCATCGCCAACCCTGCGGGAACTGCCATGAACAAATGAACGCACCCAAGTTGTTGATACCGGCTCCGTGCATTGCGAATCCCATCGTTCACTACCTCCGCTACGTCACAGGCCTGGCCGGGGTTTTCGAGGACGTGCTTATCCGCACCTCGCTTTGCGATGTGAACGACTCCCCGAAGTGGGGGCAGATTCTCGAGGCTGGCTTCGAAGGCCGACTCTACGTTATCCGCTACGGAAACCAACACGGCCAAGTCACGCGCGTTGATATCGCGATCGAATATTTGCGCGCTAAAACCTGACGATTCTCTGGGATCCCTGAGACTCCAGAGTTGGTCGTCACGCTCTGCGGCGGTTTGACGCCAAACCATCTTTACTCCGCGCGGTCCCATTAAGATGCTGCCAAGAGCAGTGACTACCGGGATAACGGCGAGGCCGCGCAACTCAATCACACGTCCGGGAGCATTACTTTGCACCGCAGCGGCAATATCCTTCAGGGCCGGCAACAGAAACTGCTCCCAAGCCCCCGACTTGGGTAAGCGCCCGTCAAAACGCTCCACCCAATCCAGCATCAATGCGACACCAGGGCTGAGGACTGCCGTGGGTCGGGTAAATAACTCCACACGCAAGGGCTGATCTTCCGGCAGGCGGTGATGAATTGCCGCAACCCGGTGGTTGAGAACGCGCTGGGCTACCTTGGCAGCCTCGGCTGGGCCAATTGGATCGACATCGAACTTCCTCAAATTCCATAATCGCAAGTCTTCGATACTGAATCGGCGATCCAACAGACTAGTTACTTCTGTGATATCCAAGCCTCCAGCCAACACTGGAACAGCGAAAAAGCCGTGTTGTTCGTCCTGTTGCCGGCCCCGCTCCAGAATCAACCTCGTTTCCAACTGACAGAGCGGATCCGACTTCATCTCCGGCGTAAGCCATAGAATCGCGTTCGAGGTTGCCGGATCTTCTACAGTCTCTCTGATGGCACGCTCGCCGCGTTCCTCATCAAGCTCGTTCATTTCTTCCCAAGTAGGGATGCCCCGATCATGAAGAGCTGCAAGCAGCAATTTTGCTTCGTGGACACGGGTTCGATGGAAAGTAAGAAGAGATCGACCCATGGGATCTGTTCCCAATGTTGACAGTCTTTCTTCATCAACAGGTTCTGCTTCAAGCTCAACCTTTCCGCCTTCTGCATTCCGTTTATCGGATTCCTGCTCTTGCAATGCATCCTTCCACAAGGAGCAAAGCAAACCTGAAGGCGCGTTACTAAACATCACTGGAATGGCCCATTCGGCGCTGTCAGGACCCAAGTCGTCCTTGATGGCTTCACGCGCTGCGACGAGACAAATCTCAAGAGGCTCATTTTGGGCCAACGCTCGGTAAAATGCGCCGGCAAACGTGGCTGCTGCCCTATCGAGTACCGTCTGCTGCATGGCAATCACCGCGGACACACCGGCAGCGTGGGCCGCATGGGCTACGCCGACCAGCCATTCATCAGAAGAAGCTATGCTGGTGTCGCAGGCATTCAAAAACAGAAGCCGGATTCGGATGTTTCTAAAGAGATCGCCGACGGACTCTCCCTCTCTCCACCTTGAGTTTCCCTTTTCGTCTTCCAGGATGAGATAACCTCGGTTGTCTCGAAATTTGCCGTGACCCATGAAATGCACAACATCATAAGACTCGTCGGGAGCAGTCAAGGCGGCCCGTAGCTTCTCTGGAGTGGCGTGCTCAAGAGTTTCGAAGCGGCCAATCTTGCCGTTCTTTTGGAGACTACCTAATGAGTCAGTAACGGCTTTTATCTCTTGTTCCATTTTCGCCAGAGGCGGCTGATCGTGTGGGGTGGAACAAACCAATAAAACATTTATAGGCCGAGGACTCTCACTTGGGCGACGCGAGGCGTGGTCGTAGAGATAACGCACCACCGGGGTACGATTCGACAATGAAAGATAGGCGGATTCATCGTTAAGCAGTTCCCAAGGTATTTTCATTAGCTCGTGGTCGCGAATGTCCAACCGCAAGCGAAGAACCCCTTCATCGCCGATGCGTCCGAGGGCTTCGTACCAGAAATTGTTGATTGGTGGTGGAAGCAAAGCAGCAAACAAGGCCATCCCTAACTTTTTACTATCCTGGCGATCTCCCGTTCTCGTCCGCACGGATCGGATCCAACCATCCACATCGTGCGGGAGCGCGAGTGGTTTTGGCCCTGTGCGCCGCAATAGAGGTGAACTGAGCAGTTCGACAAAGTACGCGCCGGGTTCGCCGTCCAGTTTCAGATCGATGTCCGAGCATTGCATGATCCGACACCCTCGCCCTTTCATCTCTCCCCAGTCTTCTCTTATGATGGTGATCGGAAAACGTTACACGCGAATTGACTTTGTTTGTCTGTCCCGCCTCTGATGACCAAGCAATGGGAAGATAATTTTGAAGCTCTGCTTGCTTGGCTTGACCCGGATCGGGAACAGGCCGGAGTAAAGTACGAGGAAATCCGGCATACGCTCATCCACATCTTTAGCTGGCGGGGCCGTATTAATGCCGAGGATTTGGCCGATGAGACGATTAACCGAGTGACCCGCAAGGTGTTGGAGCTGGCGCCGAATTATAATGGGGATCCCTCGTTGTATTTTTTCGGTGTGGCTAAAAAGATGGTGCTGGAAATCATCCGGCGCGAGCCTCCGGCCGAGCTGCCCGAGTCCGACAAACTTCAAGATCTGCGCCCGGCTGAACCTAATGACTCCGAAAACGTACATGAATGTCTGGATCAGTGCCTGAGCAAACTCACTGCCGCCGATCGCGAGTTGATCCTGCTTTATCACCAGCAAGAGAAGCCCACAATCGAGGCACGGAAGCAACTGGCGCGGCGGACCGGCATCAGCGCCAACAATCTGCGAGTAAAAGCACACAGAATTCGGGCCGGATTACATAAATGCATCGAGGAATGTTTGAAACAGAAAACCGCGGTTGAAACGGATTAGGCAGAAAAACATTGTCTGAGGGAGAACGCTTTTCTCCCATCGGTGCGGCATTCATGAAAGAACTCGAGCAGGAGCAAACCGTCATCAGGCAATTCTTGCTGGGCGAACTGGACGAGGAGCGCCGGCAACAGGTCGAGCACCGCGTGATGACCGAGCGAGACTTTAAGGAAGAAGTGCTTATGTGCGAGCAGGAATTGCTTGAAGATTTTCTCGCGGGCACGCTGCGCGACAGCGATCGCAAACTGTTTCTGACAAACTATCTCAGCGCGCCGCTGCAAAGGCGAAAGCTGAAAATCGCGCAAGCCCTTAACAAATATGCCGCTGAAAACCCACCATTGATCGCGGCGAGAAAACGGGAAAGTAATTTCCTTCAGAGGCTGATCGAAGCTATCCGAAATCGGCGCTGGTTCGTGCAGCTCTCCTGGGGCGTAGTGGGTTTAGTCCTGATCGCTGGTACGTTGCTGGCCTTTCAAGCTTGGCGCTGGCGAACTCAACAAGCCCAATTGCGAGCGGAACTCGCCCAGCTCAACGATCCGCAGAGCACGGTGTTCGAAGCGAGTGCTTCGGTATTGGCGGCGCGCCTGTCGCCGCTCAAGCTGCGCGACCTCGGCGGCGCGGCGCCGCTGACAATTACGCCTGAAACACAAACAGTGCAGTTGCGATTGGCGGTTCCATCGGGCCAGTACCAAAGTTATCGCGCGGTGCTGAAAGATAGCGCAGTCGACGAAGTATTTACCTTTGATGGAGTGCCAATGCGCACCTTGGGTGGCGCGAAAATGCTCGTCCTGCAAATCCCGGCAAGGGTCTTTAAGTCAGACGATTACACGCTTTCGCTGAGTGGACTGAATTCGGCCGGGGCGTTCGAGGAAACGGGTGATTTTTCTTTCCGAGTACTGGTGCGACCGTGACGCAGCAAGTGACCACGAAATAACACCAACAGAGATTCGGGATGAGGCCAGGGCCAGCCAGTCGTATGTTCAGCACTGATGTTCAGCATGAAGACAAAAGGCGTGGACTGAACTCCTCAGACGGCTTACCTTAAGCCCTCCAAGATCTTTAGTCTTAAATCCGCGAGATCTTTATCAATGTCCGGGAAATCTTACTAATATCCGGAAGATCTCTATCAACGCTCAGGAACAGGACACAGGGGTGCTGTCTGTAAAGTGCCAAAATAAATGGTCCTCGTGGGGTGAACACGAGCTGTGTGGCGCATGCTTGGGTTGAGTGGTATGAGCGCTGACTACAGTAAGCGGTTCTGCGGGTTGAGTGGCGCTTGCTTGGACGAAAGTTTTCACACGGTCTCGGTAATGTCGAGGTTGAGTCAAGTCTCTTAACCGCAATCATACTCCAGCGGAACCTCCACGAACTCACAAGCAGCAAGCACGAAATACTCCGCATCCGCTCGTGTGCGTTACACGAAGGTCTGTGGTTTTTTATATAACTTAGTGAATCGACGTTTTCGCTGGAGCGTCAGATGATGTTAAACCTTGAGTCATGCTAACTTCACTTATCTCTGGGATATTCATCCAACTTTCCTAACCCTTACCGCGAACCTGCTTTCGTAATGTTTTTGCCCCGGCGAACATACATTGCGAAACCGAAATCACTCGGAAAGTCACCGGAGCAAAAGCCAATGCCAAACCTGCATGCCCTGTTAATCGGGATCAATCTTTACTTGCCAAATCTGCTTCCGAACGGGCTCTTCTACAACAGTTTGCGGGGATGTGTGCAGGATGTCTTGCGCGCCGAGGCGTTTTTGCGCACCCGGCTTAACGTTCCGGCCCAGAACATTATCAAGCTCACCTCCTCCGATGACGGGAAGAAAACACCACCGGAACCGAAATCGCAATGGCCCACTTATGAAAACATTGTGAAGGGATTTAAGCAGCTAACCGAAACGGCGCAACCTGGCGACCAGGTGTTCATTCACTTCTCGGGCCATGGCGGCCGCGCCAGTACCACAAAGCCGTTTTATAAGCTCAAAGGCAAGGACGGGATCGATGAGGTGCTGGTACCGATGGATCTGAATAATTCTGAAAAACGTTACCTGCGCGATACGGAAATGCATTACCTGCTCAACGCCATGGTCGCTCGCGGATTAGTGGTTACTCTGGTGCTCGATAGCTGCCACGCCGCAGGCGCGACGCGCGGCCCTGAACCCCTGATTGACCCTCAACAGGGACAAACGAGCGTCCGAGGTATCAACGAAGTCGATCACACACCTCGGCCGTCCGAAAGCCTTGTAGCTTCTCCGGCGCAGCTAGTAAAAGCCTGGGAAAGTCAATCGGAAAGAAATACGAGACGTGCGCAAGCCGGCAGCGGCTGGCTGCCGGAGCCGCAGGGTTACGTTTTAATCGCTGCCTGTCGCGAAAACGAGCAAGCCAATGAGTATCCATTCGAAGGAACAGAGGTCAATGGCGCCCTGAGTTATTGGCTGGTTGATTCACTAAAGCAAATCGGGCCGGAGTACACGTACAAGATGCTTCACGATCGCGCGCTCGCAAGGGTCCGTGGCCAGTTCGCCAGTCAAACGCCGCAGCTTGAAGGCGAAGGGAATCGAGTGGTCTTCAGCTCTAAGGAGTCGCTGCCTCAATACGCAGTAACCGTAATCAAGGTGAACTCAGATCGGACTCTCACTCTGAATGCGGGCAAGGTTCAGGATGTCTGGCCCGGCTCGCGATTTGATGTCTTTGCGCTTAACGAGAAGAATCTGAACCTCGATCAGAGCATTGCCCAAATCGAAGTCGTCCAGGCCAATGATGCGGAATCCCACGCCACAATTTTGAAACAACTCAGCGCCCAGACCCCGGAACCCGGTTGCCAGGCAGTGTTGATTGACGCAGGACCTTTGCGCTTGCGCCGGCGCATTCGCCTGGCAACGGTAAACGGGGTGGTGGCGCAATCTGAACAGGCGGCTGCGATGAAGGAAATAGCCGATGCCATCAAGCGGCGGCCTGACGGTTTTATCGCAATTGCTGAGGGAAGTGATGCGCCTGATTATCTGGTAACAATCGGCATGAATGGCGAATCTCGAATTTGCGATCCAGGCGGTCAAGAAATTCCCAACCTCAGACCACTGCTGAATTTCAGAGATCGTGGAGCGATGGCTCGCCTCGTTCAGAGACTGGTGCATCTCGCCAAGTATGCCAACGTGCGCGATCTCGACAACAACGATCCGCAATCAGAGGTGCCGCGCAGCCTGCTCGTCGAACTTCTGGGCAAGCAGAAGAACTACACTCCGGGGCAAAAGCCGCGGCCCCAACGCTTCAAGGGTGCTCCGATCCTAAACCACGGTGAATGGGCGTTCATGCGCGTGCGAAACAACTACAAGGAGGTTCTGAACATCACGGTGCTGGACCTCCAACCTGACTGGGGCATTTCGCAAATGCATCCGGCAAGATCGGGCGCTTTCGAGACGCTTGACCCTGGCCGCGAGTTAGTATTGCGGATGCGGTTCACGCTGCCCGACGGCTACCAATCTGGCATCGACGTAATCAAGGTGTTTGCGACTGTTGAGCCAACCAGCTTTCGGTGGCTGGAATTGCCGACTTTGGATCAGCCGCAGTCAGCGGACAATCTGCGCGGCGTACCGTCAAATGAGCTTGAAGAGATACTCCTGACATTCTCTTCAGCAGATTCTCGCCTCCGACAGGCGAGTATAGCGGCCGGTGCAGGCGCATTGTGGGCGACGCGCCAGATTGAGATCGAAGTAAGAAGGTGAGTAATTAAAGAATGAAGGCGGAAAGGATGAAAAATTAAGAACGTCATGGGTGAAGGCCTCACCTTGCACGCTTCACCCTTCATCCTTCATCCTTCATCCTTTCCGAAGTCGCCGCCATTTCCATCCGTATATTGAGCCCGCGATAACGAAAAGCACAACGACTATACCTATCAACGAATAGTTTCGGAAACGATTCGTGTGAGGTACGGCTATGGCGTCGCGGTACTCACCCTGCAGAATAAACGCGGCCCAAAAATACGGCGCGCGCCAGCGTGGTTGCCTCCACATCGACTCCTTTGCCTTCCGCAACGCAGCGGCCGGCGTCAACCCTGCTTCAAACATCGCCCGATAAAAGTGCTTCATCAACTCGGCGGTCGCGCGATCGTCCACCTTCCACAAACTCGCGATCACACTATTTGATCCTGCGTACATGAACCCGCGAGTCAAGCCCATCACGCCTTCTCCTTTCACCTCCTTCCCCAGCCCGGTGCGGCAGGCACTAAGCACCACTAATTGCGTCTGCGCAAGGTCAAGGTTGTAGATATCGTGAAGTTGGAGAAAACCATCTTCGCTTTCGCCCTGCCGGTTGAATAAAGAGAGCATGATCCCGGAAAGCTCAGGATGTTCCGTATTGATGACACCATGAGTGGCAAAATGCACAATCCGGTATCGTCCCAATTCGCCGCTGGTGGTGATTGCCTTGGCGGCGTCGAAATCCATTGCCGTTATTCCCTCGCCCGCCGGAATCACCTCCATAATAGCCTCGGCTTCCTGCCGCGTCGCCAGCAGCCGCGGAATACCAATCTTCTCAGGCGCTACGATGTCTCGAACAACCTTAGGGTGAAGATGCGTAGGTGTAGGGGATGGCGCAACAGCGACAGTCTTACCGGAATAACGGACTCTTGGATCTTCTCTTTCAAAGACGGGATCCGCCAGTACGGCCACCAGCTTTGCTTCTCTGTTACTTTGCTCGCCGCGACGGATCACGGCCAAGGTAGAAGCCGAAGGCAAACTGACGATCTCATGGCTCAAAACCAGCGGCGCCGGTTCTGCTATCATTTCTGAGTTTTGGTTTAACGCTCCAGACGGAAAAGGCAGCGCTTCGAAAGGAACATATTGCAAGGCGCCGTCCGCCACCACCAAGAGTCGTTTTCGGCCCACCAGATGAGCTACTGGTTTCAGCACCATGTCGCTCAGAGCCGCCGCTTGCCGCCAATACTCTTCGTCAGCCGCGGCCACGTGTTTCTCGTAATCCGCCGATCCGTCTTCGATCAGCGCCTGGCGCGCGATCAGCAGCTTAAGGATTTGGCCAGCCGTCGATTCAATGCGTTCGCGCTCCGGTAATTCAAAGGCAGCAAAAAAATCTGAAGTAGCGGCCCACAAATAACTCGTTTTTTCTCCGAGGGCGTATTCAAGAAGCAACGTATCCGAGTCGTGCAATTCGGATTGAATCTCGGCGAGCTTTAAAGGTTGGGGTTGCACCAGGCTGGCATAGCGAGGACTCTGCTGTTTAATTTGGGTCTGGAGATCATGGTAAGCCGTGGTGAGCTCGCGAATTTCTCTTTCGGCGATCTCAATCTCGTTTTTGTCGGCGCTTAGCACGCGCATTTGATAGGCGGCTTTGGCACTCAGTTGCTGTTGCAGCAATTGCTCCCGCGCCAACAAATCAGGATTGGCGCCCTGCCTGATATTTGCCGCGGCCTCACTGATGATTTCGAGTAATGCTCGGGCGCGCGCGCTTTCGCTGGCCTCGAACGCCAACTCCGCAAAGCGCTTCTCAGGCTGCAGTTTGTCGAGCCTCATTAAGAGATCGATGTAGAGCACCGAATGTTTATGCATTGACGCGAAATAAGAAGCCCGCAGCTCGGGACTGATAATCTGCGCGCGCGATGACTCAATCGCCTTGGTGGAATCTTCAATATATTGGACCGCAACCTCCAGGGCGCCGGAATCGCGCGCCGCCAGCGCCATCTGATAAAGAGTGGCTGACTCGCTGTTGCGATCTCCGGCAGCCCGGCTGAAAAGGAGAGCTTGCCGGTAATAACCAAGCGCCTTTTTAGTTGCGCCCAGAGCTTGATGAATTCGTCCAATCTCGTACAACGCCGTAGCCTGGCCCCGGCGATCTCCGATTCCGCGATAAATCCGGAGCACTTGGTTGAGCCGGAGCAATGCTTCTTGATGATGACCCTCGGAACTTCGCAACGCGCTGATCGCAGACAGCGCGTACGCCGTAACTCGCTGCTGTCCGACCAGCCGACTCTGCGCCAGGCTCTCCTGAAAATACTCAAGAGCCTTCTGTCGATCTCCCAGGGTCTTATAAACTCCCCCAAGATAAAATTTCGTGACCGCCTCGAAGTCCTGAATACCGAGCTGCTGATAGATGTCCAACGCGCGCCGGTAGTTATCTATCGCGGTCTGGGGCTCGTTCAACTCTTCGTACGCGGTGCCGATGCTATTGAGCGTTGCGGCTTCCCCAGCGCGGTCACCGATCACTTGAAGGATATTCATTGCCTGCACATGATTGTCGAGAGCCGATTGCTTCTCGCCCAAGAATGAGTGAATGGTGCCGCGGGCTGTCAGAGTTAACGCCTCGCCACGGCGGTCATCAATCTCCCGCCACATGCGGAGTGCGAATTCAAAGCACTCTCGAGCCTTGGCCAAGTCACCCAAATCGGAGTAGGTAAATCCCAGATTTAGATTACCCAGCGCTTGTCCACGCCGGTCACCGGCGAGTTTCCAGAGCCTTAGAGCACGTTTAAAAAACTCGATCGATTGTCTTAGCCGGCCAAGCGAATAGCTGGCTTCACCTGCCGTGTTTTCAGCCTCGGCTTCGTTACGTTGATCCATAGCGGTTGGCGAATGCTTGCGGGCGTAATAACTCAGCGCCCTGGTCGCCTGTGCAAGCGCATTGGGGCTGCGGCCGAGGTATATATCGACGTAACCGGCCCGGTTCAGTGCTCGAATTCTCGGATCGTGATCAGAGGTTCCGACCATTCTTGCGGCTTGAAAATAATTCTCCTGCGCCTGTCGATATTCACTGAGGGAGAAATGAGTATCGCCTAAGTCGTCTAAAGTGTTAGCTGCGTCTTCATGGCGGCCGATAGCCTGCCACAACTTTAGTGCTTCAGAGTATTTAACGATGGCTTCTCGGATGGCCGGCTCTTTCCATTCGGCTCTTAGCCTGCCGGCCTCCATCACTAATCGTCGCGCCTCTATTATTTTTAGATCATCGCCCGTTGGCGACTGTTGCGCTTCGACTTTAAGATCGTACGCACCAGACGAATCATTCTTCTCGAGCGAGCGAATCTCCAATCGATGTTTTCCTGCTTTCTCAGAGACCAGGAAAACATAGAGTGGTTCGTAGCGAGTGCTGATAAATTCGCCCAGAGGTTCATCCTTCGGGCCAAATAACCGTGCGGCAACCCACAGATCGGACTTCCTGAGAACCACGGCCAGGTACTGATTCGCCTCCAGGTAAGTTTCGAACTGATGCGGAGATTCTTTTGAGAGTGGGTGAGTGATCGTCTTCCCCGGTTGTGGTAGAGGCGTCGCAGCTTTGTTCGTTACTTCCTGGGCCAGCGACAAGAAGACCGAATCAGTAGGTTCCGAAGCCACCAATAACACCAGCATCAAGGCAAGGCGCAGAGAACTCAGACTTGCGTATGTGACCGGTAACCGCGTGATTAATGTCTGTTTCAGTATCGAAACGACTGCCGCCACGAAAGAAAAAGCGCGAGCTGGGTGGAGATGCATTAAGTGGGGAACGTCCTCCCGGTAAGTGGATTAGAAGGCAAGCGCGGGCTAGTTCGCGAGGACTATCTAACATGAATAACTTAAGGAGTTCAATTTTTACTGGGAGCGCGGGCGTCTACTGGGAGCGCGGGCTACTGGGAGCGCGGGCGTCCCCGCCCGCACCGATTCGGTCTCCCTTTAGTAGTCTTGTTCGTCTGAACCACTCAACCTCTCACTGGGAGCGCGGGCGTCCCCGCCCGCCCCGGCTCGGTCTTTAGTAGTCTTGCTCGTCTGAACCACTCAACCTCTCACTGGGAGCGCGGGCGTCCCCGCC
>Ga0187893_10004502_pt1 | contig 26404 bp, 15 predicted proteins | sample MA1701074metaG_FD_139574 | JGI IMG/M metagenome (GOLD analysis project Ga0187893, IMG submission 139574) | White microbial mat communities from a basaltic lava cave in the Kipuka Kanohina Cave System on the Island of Hawaii, USA - MA170107-4 metaG ... | reverse complement strand
GGCTCCATCCCGGGCAAAGTACTTCAGGGTAGTAGTTGCGCTTATAGATATAGGCGAGCTGTAAACCTGACTTGATGTCGTAGGGTTGTTGCCGTTGGTCGTGTAGTAAATTGTAGCAGGCTCGTTGGCTGACAGCGTCACGCTCTTTGCCGAAGAATACGTTCCACCTAATGGGGATGCCGACACCGTCGGAGCATTGGTATCGCTCGGAGTTGACGTAGCCGTTACGCTCACCGACACCTCTCCAAAATTGCCGGCGACGTCAGTGGCTTTAGCGCTGATCTGATGTTGACCAGCAGTTAGCGCGCCAAATGACGCTGTCCATGTAGACCAGTCTCCTACGGATTTCGGAGTTACCGTAATATATGATCCGCCATCAAGTCGTACTTGCACAGTGCTGATTCCGCTGCCACCAGGATAGTCAAATGATGTGCCTTGCACTGTCAGGCTTCCAGCTTGAATGGTAAGTCCGTTCGTGGGACTGGTTATCGTCACTGATGGCTCCGTCGTATCTTCGACTGGGGAAGTCGAGTTCTGGTAATACGCAGTTATGGTAGTATTCTGGCTGAGTGTTATCGTCCTTGACGCATTTGTCAGGGCGTTCTCCCAGTGATCAAAAACCATGGCATTCTTGTCGGATATAATGACAACATACGTTGAGTTACCATTGTCGACGAATGCCAGTGGCGTATATCCGACTAGTAATGTAGCTCCGGAGGTCGACTTGATAGTTGTTTGCATACCAGCCAGGGGACCGCCGATAGCATCTGCCGAAGTAACAACTAGTTCATACTTGGCGGTGGTGTTGCTATCAGAACTTCCGCCCGAAGCTGGTGGTGCAGAATTACCATTGTTGTTGCCCTTCCCACCCCCTCCATTGGATGATCCTCCTCCACCTCCGCCCCCGCTTCCATACGTCACACTCGTTCCAGAATTGCTGCCCTGAGCGTTGGGGGAACTGGGTGTCTCCGAGTCGCCCGAGTTGGAATTCCCGTCGACCTCATCGCTCACAACGGATTCGCCTGTTATCGTCACCATTTGTACTGCTTGGGCAAAGTTACCATAATCGTCAGTCGCCGTCCACACAACCGCGGTTGTCCCTATCGGAAAGCCGTAGAATGGGGCATCATTCGTTATAGTCAGGTTGCTATCAACGATATCGCCAACTCTTGGCTTTCCAAGCCAGCCGCTCGCAATGCCCTTGCCAGAATCTTTTCGAACCACGTCTTTGGGGGGTTCTATAGCTGGAGGTGTGCTGTCACGGACGGACAGGCTGAAGTCACCTGTAAGCGCTCCGCCATCGGCGCGGGTGGCAACACAGGTCACCTTGGTGATTCCTATCGGAAACAGGCTGCCTGACGCCGGTGAGCATACCGGATCCGTGATACCTGTCTTGTCACCCTTAACAACCACAGAGGGATAGATAGCATGTGCCCCGTCGGGCCCTGCGGCCTCGACTATTTGGTCTTGAGGTAGCGCTAATGTAGGTGCAGGTTCAGCGATTGTCACGGATTGCGTCGTTGAGTGGGACTTGCCCTCTGCATCCACCACTTCTATTGTGATTTCATGGGTTCCCGCAGTCGGTACGTCTACGAGAGCCGACCAGCTTGAAAAGTCGTCTACAGCCTTCGGAGTGGCAAAGACAGCAGGCCCGCCATCGACTTTGACAAGTATGGCCTGGATCTCATCTCGTTCACCTGCCGCCGTTCCTCTTATTTCCACCTGTCCTGTCTGAGATTGCTGTTCGCTGGCCAAGGTGGTGATCCTGACCGCCGGGCTTTTCTCCGTGTTCAGGATGTAAAAGTAAATCGTGCCTAAGGTACTGGCGACCCCGGCCAGCAGCAATATTGTGATTGTGATAATTGACATCACAGCCTTTCTGTGATTGAACCTGGTCCCGGAGGCGAATGCATTTAGTGGATCGTGATGCGACATACTCTGACCGCCTACTGCCAAATTGTCCTGTCGCCGGTGCGGAATTTGACGGAAACACGGGGAGAACGACATGGCCTTATCATGTCTAGCGGGATCGGATCAACAATTGTGGTCAAAGCGATTCTGTTGCTAGGCGTGGTTACGCAAGTAAGCAAGTCATACCTGACCTTCTGAAGCAGCACGAACTTTGGCATGCCCGCTAGAGGAGCAGATTTATTCCAAAGAGAATCTTTTCTCTCGTTCAACGAAGAATACGAACGAGAAAATCATAAAGGAACTAGTATGTGCTAAACTACAACATCTATTTTGCCTCTTGTTTTCGTCTACAGCTGCATCGTGAATGGCAACTGAATTGAGAATTAGCCTCTTAAAATCGGAAAAAAGAGTCTATCTCGAGGTACGCGCTGATTATCTATTCTGAAGACATCGATCCTACGATATCATCCGAGTTCCCAAACGCATACGCAGTTCCCGTATACCTTGCTCGTCTAGTATTGGTACCGTCGAATGGGTTTGCAGTCGACACAGACATGTCAACCCTGGCCGGACCGCTGTACTGTACGAGGATCCTGTCGCCCGTCTGGATCACGTACGCACTAGTCAGTGTGAAATCAAATGGAGCAAATGCCGTAGGCAGACTGGCTGCGTCCAGAGTTTCGTTAAACGTTGCAACCACTGCATCATCCGAAGCTCTTCTGACTACGGCGGTTACATCTCCAGAAGGAGATCCTACACCCCTTCTCAGGTAGACTTTCCAAATCTTCAGAGACTTGCCGACTAGTGCAGATGAAGAGAATCTGGCTTCTTCTCCATATCTGGTTGCGCTTCCAGTGTAAATACCTCCGACAGCGTTGCCCGGATAGGCCACGTTATAGAAAATCTCGCCTCCTGTTCCTCCTGTCGTGCCTGCAACTTCTGAAGACGCAGGTCCAATGTTGTTTGAAGTGTCAACTGCAGCAACTTTGTAGTAATAGGTAGTAGAACTGCTAAGACCTGTGTCTGAATACGAGTTACTAGTAGGCTGCGCTATACGATTGGAAGGGCCGGGAGTAAACCCGCTTACCGTGCTTCTATGCACGTCGTAATGATCGATATCAGGGTCGGGATTAGCGTTCCAGTCGAGGTCCAGCTGACCAGTCCCGACAGGCGTTACTGTCAGGCCCGTGACCTGAACTGGAGGAGTGGTGTCTCCGCCACTGCCAGGGATCCTGATCATCCTTGCTGTTGAAGGAACGCCCGCGCTGTTCAACACATGGATCATGTAGTAGCCCGGAGGAGCGATATTGCCATTCAATGGTGCAGAGACGACTACGGTGTTGGACGTCTTATTGAGGATTTGGAGCCAAAGGAATCGCTGGTTGGCATCATAATGATGAGTTGTACTCATCAGTCTTACTAGGGACACCGATGTAATGTCTGCCGCATTCGGAGTCGGTATTGTTATGGTGCCGTTGTAGCCTCCGACGACAGGAGCGGCTGATATAGTAGGTCTTGTTTCTGTGTAATACCATGGCCTAAAGATCTCTGTACGCAATTCCCAGCTGCCAGCAGACGGCGTTCCACTCGCGGTCCAAACAGTACCGTCGTAAAGGAGTATAGCTACACCATGATATGTCCTTGGTACACTCGCGGACGGCAGTACAGTCCAAGTTTCCGTTACAGGGTCGAACATCTCTGGCTGATATACGTAGTTGGAACCTCCTGACGAAGTCCCTCCAAACACGACAACTTTTCCGTCAGGCAAGACAACCGGCAACAAATATTTTCTCGCGTATTGCAAAGACTGGACAGTTCTAAGCACCGGAATGTTATTGCTGCTTGCATCGAAGTCAAGAATCTCAACTCTGGTTACAGCAGCCTGCGATGATGTGGGTGATCCGCCCACTAGGAGCACCTTACCTTTTTCCGAGGAGATGTTTTGAAGTGGCAGCAGGACAGAAGTGCCGTAGTGCCTTCTGGCCGCCATATTGATCAGATAAGTGAACACCCCCGTTGTCGGATTGTGAGAGTATATTGCAGGAGGAATTCCGGCAGTAACTACTAAGCCGTTCGGTAATAGGTGCATTCTGGGGTAAGTCCCAAGCCCCGGGGAAACGCCTTTTCCTGCTGTCCCACCAAAGCATACTGTCCCAGCACCAGGACATGAACCCGGAACTCCCTCTCCAATACAGTATTCTGTACTGGTGTTCGGGTCGTACTTTATCGACCAGGTCTTTGCGTTGTCATCATAGATTTCGACCAACTCATTGTCAGCTCCGTATTCATCGAATCCCTCGTAAATCGCCACTCTGCCATCTGCAAGAGTCAGAAGGGTAGGGTACCACCTGCCTGCAGCCATTGATTGAACAGGAACGAGCTGACCAGACGTAACATTATACTCGTATGCATCTTTCAACCCATGCCAAAGACCGTTGCAGTTCGCGGGATCAGTTCCTCCATCGTAGTGTAACGTGCCTCCTGCAATCAGAAGATTTCCATTCGAAAGATGTGTCGAACCATGACAAAAAAGATCCTTTGGCAAAGGGAGATTCGTCTCAAATCCTGTTGCTGGATCAAGAAGCTTCGCTTCAAAAGGACCGCTATAATGGAGGTCATGAAATCCAGATCCTGCAATGTAAAGGATATGGCCGGTGTGAAGATATGATGCGTGTATAGCGATCGTCGAGGTATTCTGACCCAAAATCCAGGATCCAGTGCTTTGAGCAGCGGCAACGCCTCCAACGACGGAACGTTTCTCATTGCGAGTGGAAAACTGCAGAAATCCGAATGCTCCAGCGGAAAGAGCAATACCTGATGCCCCTAAAAGCTTGATGAACTCACGGCGTGAGAGGCGGCGAATCTGCATTTGCACTCACTCTCAAGACAAAGTAATATTTTAGCATTTTCCGCTGGGCCGCTTTCATCGAATCGCCAGCTGATCGATGCCCAAGAATGACGATTTCCCTTCACCTGATAAAAGTTCAATCAATAGCTTTCATCGAACAAAGCTTAGAAAGCTTTTTCGATTTCAGGCTTTTTCCTTAAACCATTAATCGAACTGCATCTACTCTCCACTTTTATAGTACCTCTCACTATAATACGAAACGTATTGAGAACTAGGAGCATGCCGACGATCATAGTGACTGCATCCGCTATTGTGATAGGTGCAGTTTTCATTGGTTCAGCTTATTCCGGAGACAATAATATCATGCGTTTCTTATTGGACGCTTCTGAAACGTCATCTGATTCACCAGTCGGAGTCGCAGAGGCCGCCTCACTTCCGCTTGACGTAAAGCAGACCTTTCGTTTGCTGGAAAGGAGTGGTGATGCAAGAGATAATCCTTCGCAGATAAAGATAGACTCTGAGTTCATTGATCCGGACGAACATTGTGAATTCTGTTACAGGATTGAAATTGAGCCAGGAGCGACAGGCAAGCTTGGAACGATGTTTAAGGCTAACAAGATCTTTAATCTAGAAGGTGCACAGAGGCTAACTCTCTACGCCAGAGGAGAGGTCGGAGGTGAGGATGTGCAATTCAATGCCGCTGGCAAGTACATCGATGGCCCCAATGCCGGCAACGCCGCTGAACGGTTGAAGTTCGCTTTCGAATCGGAGGGCACGAAACTTGACAAGCAGTGGCAGAGGTACGAAATGGACCTGTCAAATGCTGATCTGACTGACATTACTCATGGGTTCGGATTTGAGATTGATCGATCTACTTTAAAGGAGTCAGATAAAACCATTGTGATTTACCTAAAGGGCATCACCTTCGACGATATACCTGTGAAGAAATCTATGCGCGCCTCAGCCAGCTCATCCACGGGTTGAGGTGACTGACGGTAGTTCTAACCAATAGAACTTACGTGCCTAGGAAGAACCTTTTTACCTCTTCAAGAAACGACTTAAAGTCTTCCTGGAGCCCGAATTCTCGCGGTGTAGATCATTGTGAAGCCAAGTGAACAGGCGATGCAGGCGGCACTTAGGATGAATAAGATCTCTGGTAATCCGAATTCCGGTGCTACATAAGCGCCATATATCTCGACCGTGGATACATCCTTCGACAAAGGAATCTCGATGATTCTTTCGTATTCGGTTGATAGATGGTCCACACCCATCCGATCAAGAACGATGTCCTTTCCATTGAAAGTCGTTACGACAAGCTGATTCATCCGGGCTTGCATCGCGTTAGTTTCCTGGCGCTGATTCGGCAAAGGCATAGTTATCGATTCCGAGTCCTGATCCGCATCGATATTGCTCCCATTACTTTCGATAGGAAGATCTGAGACATCGATTAGCTCCTTTGGGAGGGAGATCTGCAGAACGTCAGATACGTTCTCTCTGCGGTCAATATCCAGAGTGAGCTTGGCCAACACGCTGTCTGCCGCAACTTGGCTTACTGACCCCGATTCCATTTTCCAGAATATCGAGTATTCTCGATCTCCTGCCTCTACCTTGTGTTCGATACCAAGCGCGCGCATTAAGACTACTTTCTCAAAGAAATCCAAGAACGCAGGGTTATCCGACTCGTTCTGTGCATAGATTCCGAGTACGATGTTTTTTCCTTTTCCATAAGCTAACTCGTATGTCGCTATAGTTGCATTGCGGTGCCAATCATCAGCTTCATAACCATCACCTATCGTCAAGCCGTAGTCGTGCAGGATTTTTGCATTTGGGTTTGTGACGTAATTCTCTTCGAAGTGGGTATAGTTGAATGGATTGTTAGTGAAATAGACCGGATCCCCGAGGGAATTGATCATGTAGTTGCTTCCAAGAAATTCCCTGTTTTCGTCAAAGTATCTTTCTGACACACTTCTTTTGACCACCTTACCATCGAATTCCCAGTTGTGTCCCTTGATCAACGTGGCTGTACAGTACGTTTTGTCATAAGATACCTCTCCATAGAATAGATTGCCATCAAGGTATACTACTTTTCCGCCGTTAGAGACAAAGCTTCTTAGGTTATCGTATTCTTGCTGAGTCACATATTCGTTGTGCAAGAGGAACAACGCTTCATAGGCATTGCTGCCGTCATTTCTAAAGACAAAGCCATCGTGAACATCCGTGTCACCAATGATGGGTGTTTTCACTTCTGCCGGTAAGAAATCTTTGACTCTCTTCAGTATCGGTTCAAAATACGCCTTATCAGGAGCGGCCGGGATATCCGCCGTCATAAGGTGCAGATCACCGGTGACATCCTCACCAAAGTCTACATCCTTGTATTTGTCGTAGAATTCGTAGAAACCATCCAGGTTGTAAGCCGCTGCCGTAAATGACGGCTCGACAAAAGCAACTGCACGACTCGAATCTCTTGAGTCATGCTTCTGCTTCATTTCTTGGATGTCAATTATTACTTCGTCCCAGTTTTCGTTGCCTGCATTGTCCGTAACCCTCACCAAAATGCGCGTAGCAGTCTCATGAATCTCAACAGGTATCGACCAAGAAGACCAATCAGCCTGAACCGGTGTCGCCATAACGAAATCATACTGATCATTAAAGGGATAAGTGTGAGAGAAGCCTTCGACTTTCTTAACGCCGGACAGGTCATCATCAGCAACGCCTCTCACAACGACTATGCCAGGAGACATTATTGAGTTTGAGCATGAAGCCGGATCTGTTATTCTGATCATCGCAGGAGTCTCATCGAACGCCCACAAATCTTCCATAGAATCGTCAGCTGTTTGAGCTCCTGCCGAGGCCAGGTCTATAAAAACAAAGAGCAGTATCACCGCGGATAATGGTAGTGATGATAGTCCCAAAAACACATTTCTCCTGAGGACGATCCTAATCAGAGGTTCCACCTTTCTTTCTATCGCAGTCCGACAAATGCTAACACGTTCCTCCACACGTCAGCCAGTCGATCAAGAAAATCATTCGGCTGAAGCGTTAGTGTTACTGGAAGTTCTTTGGTGATGGTAGCCCTGTTGCCCGCGACATCACTGACATCGATCACGATCACTCCAGAAGGAGGCTCGACATTTATTAGTGCATTATAAAAATCGTCATGGTTTCTAGCTAGATCAGCGAACTTTATTCTGCCTTCATCGACGTATTTTACCTCTCGACTCTTCAGGTACGATTCGTCGGTAATCCTTACGATGAGTACGTTCTTACCTTGCCTTAATTCCGTTGTAATAAATTCTATCTCAGGAGGACTTCTATCGTTTGGTACTATCTTTGCATTTCCATCGCCGCCGGCCTGCCCGGCTCCTGCACTTGTCGGAGGAGGAGGAAATAGAGAAGGAAACTGTGCGTAGGCTTCCATAGACCCTGAAGCAACGGAAGCAACTAACAACAGGGCTCCGGAGAAAAAGAGAACAGTCATGATGCTTGGTGCTGATCGGTTCTGGTTCCTATCTCCTCCATAAGAAATACTCCTGTCACAGACATGATTATTACGACAAGGAAGAGATCGAGTTTCTTCCAATCTACATCCTCCCCGGATAATCAAGCTGTAGTTTTTTCATGACCGTAAAAGCCACCATAACCAGCCCAAGGAGGAAAACTATGATCCAGATCTGCGTCACCGGAAACTCAGGGATTACCCTAGCTGCGATAACGGAAACCTGAGAATCCTGTTCCGTATCGTCGAGTAAGACAGTAATATCGTTATATCCGCCGCTCGAGATGGCTCCTCCACCAGTCGTTACGGTGAATCGCAAGGGCGTATTATCGCTTTCATCAACGACGGTTGTAATTTCGTCCATCAGAGTCTTTGGTACTCTGATCGAAACTGATGCTGGAGTCTCTTTCGGGCTCGTGTCTGACGTGTTCCCGGATATCTGTGTCATCGTTGACACGTCTAAGGTAATTCTCATTCTGTCCTGGTCGAACACAAGATCGTTGACTACTACACCAGCTGAACCTGCAATATTTATCGGGTAAGAATCGAGCATTCTGGTCGAGAGATCAAGTGATTCCAACTTGAAGATCGAGTAACTGCCGTAGTATATGTCGCCATTTGGTGCTTGAGCGATTCCAATCACCGGAGTGAAGAGGGTTGGATAGAGATCTATCCTTTCTTCGGCGATAACCTTTTTAGTATCAGGATCGATCGCGACGGCATAAATGTCTCCGGTGAAAGTGCCAAAGAGGAACATATTAGTTAGCTCTGGTATCTTATCTCCAGTGTAGAATATCGCCTGTGTTGGAGCGACTGTTTCGTAATAGCTCCTTGCTGGAAGAATCGATGTCGAAGGATCTGCCAGTTCCGGTGGAATATTGGCGGGCTGAAATGTCGGAAATCCATAGTTTCCGCCTCTGGTGATGACGTTTATTTCGTCATAGGCGGCCTCCCCATTCTCAGTTATTATCCCAGTTGTCATGCCGTCGAAAGCGAGTCCATAGGCATTCCTGTGACCTTTTGTGTAGACGTACGAATTTGGATCGGGATTGTCGGCTGGGACTGTTCCGTCCCTATTAATTCTAAGGACCTTGCCTATGAGGGTGTTCGGATCCTGAGCGAAGGGGTGCTCTGTGGCATCTCCAACAGTTACATAGAGTTTATCATCGGGACCAAATGCAAGGGCGCCCCCGGAGTGGTATCCTTTGACAGCAGGAATCTTGTCCAGTAGTATTTTCATTTCCGTACCTTTATTGTCAACATCTTTGAATCTTACAAGCCTATTGAAGACCTGACCCGAAGGATCCATGTAGGTATAGTACTGATAGACATAGCGATTCTCCTCATACCGACTATCTAACGTCAGTCCAAGGAGTCCTTGTTCCCAACTTACGTAAACATCTGGCAAGTGGGCGAATGGTTCTTCAAAAATCATGTCATCCTTCATTATTTTGATGTTTCCCGTGTTTTTTTCCGAAAAGAACAAACGCCCATCAGGTGTAAACGCCATACTGGCTAGCAGTGTCGAAAGGGATCCGTCATTCCCGTTCCCAGACAAATCGTTCACATTGTCTTCGAACGTCCATCGAGCTACAAGCCCGCTGTCATTAGGACTACTTTCAATAAACTCTCCAGCGCCTTTCTGCATGGCGATTCCCATTACTTCATCCTCCATCAGCGCTCTATCGAATAGCCAGAGGTCATCTAGAACTCCAGACCATCTGTTAGTCGACGTGCTGTATGAAGCGGAGCCCATTCTGAGGGGAGTGCCTGGGTCTGGGTTGTAACTACCACTGAAGGGCACTTCTCCAGCAAGCTTTCCGTCAATGTATGTTCGGACCACAGATCCGTCAAAAACGCCGGCAACGTGGACAAACCTTTCCTGCGGAATTTCGACTTCAGGGGGTGCAATTAGATTACCTTGAGTGTTTGTAACCCCAAATTGCAGCCGTTGGACAAAGGGCTGTGAGCTGGTACTGCTTGTCATGTCAACCAACCATCCAGCTGTTCCTCCAAAGTTGACGTGTGATATTATATGACCGTAGGGTTCGCTTTCATCTGAATTCCGAACCCAAAATGAAATAGAGAATTCATCGTTCGCTATAGCAGGTGTGTTCATTACTTCAATCGACTCCCTGTATCTTGCACTAAGCTTGACGGCTTCTCCGTATTTACCATCAACGAATGAAGCGGTAGGAGCCGATAGGAGCTGCACAGCCTTGAGCTTGCCCTCGACAGAATAACTAGCGAAATCGCTCACCTGCGGGTCGCAGCGCACCACTGAGGCATAAATTTCACAACGATAGGACCTGAGAATTGATTGGCTGCTAGGATCTCCGAACAGATCGCGTATCTCTGAATCGTTCTCGTAGCCACCGTCGCCCGAAGATTGTAGTGAGTAGATCGTTTCTGACAAGCCTTGCTCGGTTGCGAACTCCAGTACGCCGTCTTGCGAAGTAAGATTCTCTCTGATAGATTCGACATCATCTGTGGTGAGTGCGACTGGAATCCCAGGATCTAGTCCTTCGACGCGATGGTAGACCAGCGTATTTTCTCCTCCAATAGTTTTTTCGCTCCAGGTGATTCTCGCTGAATTACTTTCTATACTTCCGTCAAGGATCGAGACATTGATGTCAGAGCCCTGGGGCCTAATAACGAACGGAACGGTACTCAAGACCGCTCTGTCACCATTTGTCAAACCAAAATGTACGGAAACTCTTCCGTCAGATGCCATTGTATTATCCAGTTTTCGATCACCAATGATCACTCTACTGTCAGAATTGACGATGCTTACCTCGTTGTCAGTTCCATCAAAATAGGTTGCAGAGAATGAAGAATTGTAGAGTCTTAAGCGCGCGGAACCTGCAGAGTAGTCGGATTTTGCGCTTCCCCCTACCGAATTGTCTATAAATGAAGATTCAGTATTATCTAGAAGTCTGATTCCGCTTTGCTTGCTATCAGATACGGAATTAAAGCTGAATTCATTTTCCACAGTGTCGAGATCTCTGACGTAAATGCCATAGTACCCGGCGCCAACAACCTTATTGGAAAAGATCTTGTTGTCGGAGCTGCCCTTGGTGGCGCAGATCCCGTGCTCTGCGATGTTACTGATAATATTATCGTATACCGTATTGTAAGATGAATTGTCAATCACGCACAAGCCATAGCTCGCGTAATTCGAAATAGTGTTATTGTAGATGAGGTTATGGCTAGCATTTGTTGCTACCTTTATGCCATACTTCCCAATTGATACTACGTTATTGTATACCTTGTTGCTGCGAGAATTGTCTATCGAGATACCTGCGCCCGTAGCGCCGCTATCGTATACCACATTGTCGCGTATGATGGAATTGGTCGTATTCCTACTCAGCATGATACCCGCTATGCCAACATCGTAAACTACGTTATTTTCAATCACTATGTTGTAGCAATCTACAGAGCAAATAATTCCCGCGCCTCTAGTAATATTGTTCACGACATTGTTGCTGATGATCATATCATGCGATCCCGCATGTGGGTCAAGACCATAAATGATGTTGTCGTGTATGCGGTTGTTCTCAATGCTGATAAAACCCACATTGTCGCTGTAAAAGCCGTACCACATGTGATGAATATTATTGTTCTTTATCGAACTGCCATGACCACCGTAGTAAGCAAGACCTTGTTTGCGACCGCTATCATAACCGAGATATGCTATCTCAGAATTTGTAATATTTAGATGACCAGCACCGTCTTCCCAGGCTACGATGTATGATCGAGGCTGCTGACCATCGGTCAAGGCATAATTCCCTATGCTGCTGTCCCAAGAGGTTATTTTTACAGAATCAATGAGTATATCACCGAAAGATTCTAGACCGTGGGGCGTTTCTATTCTTAGCCAACTAACTTCGTTGCTCGTGATCGACAGAGATGCAGCATTTTCTACAACAAGATTAGCGTCCAACACCCATATCTTGTCCGGCTCTTGGGTCAGGAGATCTCCGTCTTCGAGAACGGTTTCGATATCCACGAGTGTCGCGTTTCCGCACTTTAGCCTGATCGTTTCGGTGGATGTTTCATACAAGACACAGGAAGGATCTAGAGTCTGCGCGTCGGCAATAGATACGAACGCATTTGGTAGAGTGGCAGAAAACAGCGAGCATGCAAGAATAGCTACTAAAGCCGATGAGAGTGGGGAATACAACACGCTACTCGCCTTTTTCCTCCGCCGCGATCCTAGGTGCTACCCGTATTTTGTGGGCGACAAATCCGTGAACTGTCTTTGTGTCTGCCCACGACTTGACGAAGAAAGCCTTTAGGGCTACTATCATGTAGTAATTCGAAAATGGGAGGTAAATAGGAAGCCATGCGGCGTACTTTAATCCTGTCTTGCCATATTGCATGACGAGTGCGCCCGTGTATAGTCCGAAAGTGGACAGAGTAAGTCCGATCCAGAGTGTAATCGGGATGTACGAATAGTGAAAAGGATAGTACAGGAATGCGACGTAATGCATGGTCGAGTACGCTGCAATCAGAAGCAGCGCCATGCCCGTAAAAGCGGTTAATGGGTTGACCCAGAAAAGGTTGCCAACAATGTCCCGGGGCTCCGCTACTCTTATCTTTGTCAGGTTTAGGAAGCCTCGCAACCACCTCGCTCGTTGATTGAGCATGATGTCCAAGCGCGCAGGCTTCTCGTCATAATTGACACACTTGGGCGCAAAGGCAATTCGATAATTCTGTCGCAACAGCCTAAATGTAAGTTCATAGTCATCAACCAAGTGATTCGCGAAACCTCCGACTTTAGTTAACGCATCCCTTCTGACTATGTAACCTGTTCCACCTAACGGGGTGCGCTTTGTGCCGATTGTCCTGATCGTCATGAACGGAGTCGACCATAAGTCACCCTCCAAGGATAACATCCTCGTGATGAAGTTGTAGTTTCTGTTGCTCGGGATGTATCTGCCTTGGACTGCGGCATAGTCTTGTACCGCGAAGAGTGGCATGGCGTCCTCAATGAATGACTCATTGAGTCTTCCATCACCATCCAGAACCAGCAAGTATTCTGCGGACGCCATCTGAACCCCGAAATTCAGGGCGATCCCCTTTCCTGCCTCTTTCGTATTAAGTTCAAAGGCTCTTACACGGCCGTCTGCAACTGACTTCGCGTGTTCAAATGTGCTATCAGAACAATTATGACAAACTACTACCACCTCGATGTTCATGTGAGTCTGTTCAAGACAGCTTCTTATCGTATCCTCGATCACATTCTCCTCATTCCGAGCCGGAATGATTATGCTGCAGAGTTCTTGCGTTCGAGCATGACCCGCAAATACGTTGTTATGGTCATCGTACTGTCGCTGTTTTCCTTCGTTTACATTTCTCTTGGCCTCTTCCTGTTGCTCAACCGACTTTCGGTAGTGGACAAAATATGCGACTAGGATCAAGAATGTTGCTCCCACAAAAATGAGATTAAAAATAAGCAAGGGCAGTGTATAGTAAGAAATGTCATACGAATCCACAAGCGCTTCAGTTCCTGATAACCATGATCGAATGGTTGTCGTAAATACAAGCGCCCAGAGCAACACGATCATAATGTAAAGTACAATCCATCGTCTGTTCTTGCCGGATTTTTTCTTCCGTTTATCCTTTCCATTGGTGCGCTCAGGTGAGATCATCCCTTTTTGTTGAGATACGTTCAAGCATCCAATCATGAGCTGGCTCGTATCACTGCCGTACTTGCCATTCTTAGTGCGCACAAGCAGGATGATAGCTAGCAAGCCAGCTGCGGAGCTAATCACAAGCCATGGAACGAATTCGTAGAATGGGTGGTTGTATACGTCATCGTCCTGTGGTCCGAGAAACCCAACGATGTCGTTGCCGAACTGATTGACCCAATATTGCAGATCTCGACTGGCAGTATTTTCCAGCAAGTCCAGATCCGCCGCCGCAGCTGAATTCCCGGGTTGATCGTCTCCGAACGCCAAAGAATAAGTTAGATGACTGGGGCCGAGGAGTAGCGCGAAGAAAATGGCGACAGAACAGCCTACATGTGCTCTATTAACCAATAGCTTATTCTTTGGTGTGCGGCTCAACTCAGCCTACCTGTTTGACATTCTTTTTTTGACCGGCCATCAGGAATACATCCGAAGTAGATACCTTGTGTTTGATCGATTTGGCAGGTACTCCTACGACGATATCGCCGTCGGGTACATCGTGGATCACGCATGCTCCTGCCCCCACTATCACGTTGTTACCCACTCTTGTGTGATCTTTTATCGTACAATTCAGACCCGTCCAGCAAGAATCTCCGATCATCGCGCTTCCTCCTATGACAGTCCCCGCAGTAAGCATACAATTCTTTCCGATGGAGACGTTATGCGCGATATGAACCAAAGCGTCGATTTTTGTTCCTTCGCCTATTACCGTATCAGTTAACGAACCCCTTGCAATGTTAGTGTTGGCACAAATTTCCACGTTGTCTCCGATTATCACTCGTTTTGAGTGAGGAAACTTCTCAAGTGTGGAGTCATTGTGCCTTTCGTAAGCAAACCCATCTTCCCCAAGCGTTACTCCAGATTGTACAACGCAGTTTTCTCCCAACATGCAATTCTGCGCTAACGTAACTCTGTCATGAATTTCGCAATTGTCTCCGACTATACAGTTCTCTCCAACTAATACGTTAGTTCCAACTCTACAGTTCTTTCCGATCCTTGCGCTACTCGCAATGATTGCACTGGCAGAAACGGACGTGTGATCTCCTTTTTTATGTGTCTCTACCGTTTTTTTCAACATATTAGCGAATACCACGAACGTCAGCCTAGGATTATCCAGAAAGATAAGTTGAGTTCCCTTCTTTGGTTTAACGAAACCCATGAGCTGCCTTTTGCACAGAATTACGCCCGCATTGGATTCCTCGATCGCATTCATGGCCTGGTCTCCATCTATGGAGCAAAACGTCAGGTCAGCCCTGGTGGCCTCATGGATTGGAGCTACGCCTCTAACCTTGTTGGCCACATTCCCCTCAATTGAATATTCGAATCCCCTCTCTCTTATGAAATCGACGAGAGCATATCCATCGATTCCCTCATCTCCTATCCTGCTATCGTATTTCCCAGCCGATAACCCCATGTCTTATTCCTCCATAATGATGTCTTCCTCTTTCACTCCCGGTTGATCTCCTATCCCGTTAGAGTATTTCAGAGAGTTGTGCAATGACTCGGCACCGGTCGATGACGCCAGTAACTCGTCTTTCTTGCCGCTGTGAACGAGGATTTCTGACGGTGCTACTGCATGGATTGAGCCGGCCCTTGGATCAGCGGATTTCAATATCTCTGCGACATGAGCATAGGGGCTAAACTCTATGATGTCCTTCAGGCTCCCATTAATCCCCTCCAGCACAGCACTCGGAATTGACCTTTTTGCAAACTTGATCATCCCAAAGTTGGTGTTGGTGCACATCTTCAAAACTTGAAACGCTTCAGCATGCGTCACCGTAGAATTCAATCTGCTTTGCAGCGCACGATACTCTGCCATCCCCTTTACCGCGCTTCCCAATGTGAACGATTTACCCCGCTGAGATAAGAACAAGCCGATTAATCTAACCTTGTCATCTATGACATCGGAAACGTCATAGTAGAGCTGAGGGACGAACTCTTTCGTCACTGGAATTTCGTACGCAAGGACGTTCTGACTATCACGCGCTGCTTCCAACGTGGATTCAGCGACTGCTCTGTGGTCGTGATGATAGTCGTTGAGTGCGTGCGTCAAGATAACGTCAGGATCTGACCGATGAATGAAATACTCTATATGATTGATGATTCTGCTCCCCACAGCAAGGTCCGTGTCCTGAAAGTTATCAACCCAAAGCGTCTTTGCGTGCACGAAAGTCGCTGACTGGAAAAGCTCGTTGGTACGCTCTTCCGCGCTCCCTGACCTGTTACCGCGCGTCAGAACATACATGAAGATTTCATGGCCTGCTCGCGCAGCTTTCAGTAGCGTACCGCCGCAACCAAGCTCGATATCATCAGGATGCGAACCTATAGCAAGAATTCTAAGCTTTCCCAATCTGTCTCAACTCTCGCATTTGTCACAAAATGTTGTATTTAAGATATTGAGAAACAAATGGCGGGGATAATATGGTTCTCCAAGTAGTACACTGTGATTCGTCTCGGAGAGAATGTGTGAGTTTGGCGTTATGTAGGAAAAGCTGACATTTAATGTTTGATTTGCGACACAGCTTTAAATGCCTAATGAATTTCTTGTTCAGCTGTCCTGACTTAGTATCGCTGGACAGAACACTTTTTAGAGCAGATGCAAAAAGCTAAAACCGAACTACATATGACAACAAACAGAAAATTACGAGTCGTTACTATAGCTGGCACTCGGCCAGAAATAATAAAGCTCGCGGATTTCGCGAAGAAGATGAATGCGGGCTTCGATGACCATGCCTTACTTTACACCGGACAACATTATTCCGACAACATGAGAGACGTTTTCTTTGAAGAGTTGGACATCAAACCAGACTATGATCTGGAGAGCTCGACATCTGATGTAGAGGGTCTGAAATCAGGCATAGCGAATTTCTTCAGAACAATGAAGCCAGAGTTCGTTGTAGTCTACGGCGATACCTTTTCTACAATGGCTGGAGCGCTTGCCGCCAAAGATATGGGTCTAAAACTAATTCATCTTGAGGCTGGGATAAGAGACCTTGATACCACAATTCCGGAAGAGAGAGTGAGAATGTACGTTGATTCCATCTCTGACTACTTGATGGCTCCAACAGAACTCGCAAGAACTTTTCTATCTTACGAGGGAATAACCCGTAACGTCTTTGTGACTGGAAATCTAATAGTTGATGTTTGCAGGAGGATGGCCAGGATTGCAGAAGACCACAAGGTAGCTGGCATCCCCAGCAAATATCTTCTACTTACAATGCATAGGCAAGAGAACGTGGATGACCCTGTCAATCTTAGATTGCTGGGGAAGCACCTTGCCGGCTTGAAGTACAAGGTTGTGTTTCCAATACATCCTCGAACTAGAGATAGCCTAGCTAGACATAAGATAAAGCTGCCTGACAATGTCATGGCGATAGATGCAGTGGGTTACCTAGAATTTCTTTACCTTCTGAAGAATTGCGACCTTGTCTTGACAGATTCTGGAGGGGTAACTGAAGAATCGATTATTCTCAAAAGGCCGTGTATCACATTGAGACATTCAACCGCGCGGTGGGAGACTATTTTGCTAAAAGCCAATACTCTATTCCCACTTGATAGAAAGGACTCACTGAACAAAGTAATTCGAACAATGACGGAATGCAAAATCACGAATAACCCGTATGGTGAGAACGTTGCGTCTAGAACATTCGATCTGGTGAGAAAAGTCGTAAGAAATGAAATCGAGCGCGACCTGGACATTGAGAAATTATCTACGATCAGAGCAACGATGCCACCAACTGATAAATAGCAAAAATAGAATCCACCAAAACGTGTTCCATTTTGTCCTGCTTCGTTATGACTAGATAACGAATCGCAGTATGATTTTTGGAGACAGCTAAAACTCGAAACGAAAAGCAATGAACTACGTGGAGCCCATTCCTAGCAGGATACGGTCGCCTCCGCGCAGAAGAGGAGACTGCAGTTCAAGCGATTCGCTAATGATCGGATCTCGAAAGATAAAGTTTAGATGCATCTGTAATCCGTCTGATAGCAATTATTTTATAGTACTATTGTGAATAGCAGCTTCCACATGGGAAAATGAATTGAAGAAAGGTTGTATTGCTTCGAGCTCTTGCGTCAAGTTCACGGTAATAGCCTTTTCTCTGTCACTACTTGCGAGCAACCTTGCCGGAACGACGGCTCATTTTTCATACGCGCAAGCCCCCGGTCTGTCCATTACCTTTTCAAATGTAATAGACGGACAAACTCTTTCTGGCATATACAAGGTAGTCGTTAAAGCATCCGACATCAGCAAAGTATCAAACATCAAACTTTATGTCGATACAACATTCATTAAGACTGAGAAATACGACCCGTATGAATTCAATACGGATACCAAATTATTCACCAACGGAGCACATATATTGAAAGCAGTTGCGACTGACAAATCTGGGAACACAGCTGCCGCCACAGCGTTGTTGAATGTAAACATACAGAACGGTAGTCCTCCACAGGCACCTGGAACATATAACGCCAAGAATCTGTTTGAAACCGAGAGGTTGGCGGTTCCTCATTCCGTCGCGCACTTTATCCTAATAAATCCCACACATTCCCATCACGATTCCAACTCCGCTTGGATAGCGCCCACTAACGGGCTCTATCTCCCCACGAATCTGGTAATATCACAAAGCACTTCCGTCACGCTTTTGGTTTGGGATGATCACGGAACCCATCAGATACAGGCAACGAGAGATGACAACGGTGCCGTCGAATGGACAACTGCCGCACTCTCCGATAAACAGTATTCGACTCCCCATTTGTTTAGTGCCACGACAAAATACAACCTACAAGACATATACGCCGCACCGGGCTATAGCTATGAACAGTCACACATCAAAGGGACCTTAACCATCGAAACGCCTACCGCCACACCGGATGGAACTATTTCAGGCGCCATTTATGTTCCCCAAACCTTCGACCGTAGCAAAATCACCGGTAAGGGCTTTGTGATAGAAAGCGAATACCACTTCTACAAAGTTTGGAAGCATCTCCCGTACGAAAACACCTTAATTATTTACTCCAGTACGCAGCCTCTTTCCACGGTGCTTACGAATCTTCAGACATTGATAGCGGAAGTGAATTACGACTAGGTCAGAAAGAAGCTTTTGATGTCGATAACAAGCCGTTTGATGTAGACATGTCAACATCCGAGTAAACTTCATCGTCGGTTCAATGAGCACCGATAAAATACGCGACTACTTGGCTGGCAGTATGCCGATGCGTCTATAATGATTCTTCTGTCCTTTTCACAATCATTGGCTTCATGACCTTCATTTTGAGTTCTAACCATCTCCAAAAATCATACTGCGATTCGTTATCTAGTCATAACGAAGCAGGACAAAATGGAACACGTTTTTCTAATAGAGAAGGAAGATAGCTGTGTCACAAGCACGTCCTAGTGGTCACAGCTAATCCAAACTCACACACGTTCACCGCGGCGCCAGTCTTGGAGATGAACAATAGCCTACGATTCCATACCGCAACAACACTATCCAACTTCGTCAGCCCCTATGTCAGACCTTCCGCCCCTAACTTGACCATCAATATCCGTGATTACGCTATACGCCTCTGAAAACGAAATCGCATCTACCGCGGGACTCGTCGCCGCAGGGCGCATAATCGCTCCCGAGCGTTCCAATAATGGATTCATGATGGAGTATCCACTCAGAGGTACGTCACCTATAGTAGCAGCTCCGGTCGGGTATAGGATGTTCTTACTGAAAGTCACGCTTCCATTGAGTACTTGAATAAGCTTGCCATTGCTACTTGTAATGATGTTGTTCGCCACTGTAATGTTTTCTGGCAGGTAACCGCCGCTGAAGGCCCCTACTACAATATTGACGTTGTTTCCGACCAAGGTATTGTGGGCTATTAAGACGTTCCTTGACTGAGAGTACTCGGCGTTCGAACTACTGAGATCATCTAGCACGGTCGCCCTTCCGATAACTATCGGGTTTGACACACCCACAGTGGTCATAGGGTTGTCGCTAAAGTAATTATTGATGATTACCTGGTTGGCTCCATAAGATCTTATGCCATTGCGACCATCGACGAAAATATTTCCATCAGCGGTGTTGCCGCTTCCATGCCTGAATACGAGAGAACCGTAATTGTTTCCGAATGTGTTGTATCTAAAGGTATTCTTCGAAGACTTGACGGATATAACCTCTGAGTCACCGTTGCAACGTTCAAAAGTATTGTACTCGAAAACACTATTGCCTGTTGATGTCCCCATGCCTGAAAAGCCGATTCTGACACATTCACCGCCGTTGCCGTGTCGATAAGAGTGATCGGAGAAGCGGTTGTGATCGACGACCGTATTTCGGACTACATTGTTGCCTTCTCCCAATAATAGCAGGAAAACACCCCTAGTTGTCTTGTTATGAAATGCGTTATGATCTATTCTTATGTTAAAGCTAGATCCTGTAATTCCTAGCCAGTCAGAGTGATACCGATCAATAGATTCAATGTCATCTTGGCTGTTATAGTCAGTGGTCAAAGCAAACGTATTACCGCTAAAGCGTACGTTCCGGCAATCATTGCACCTGATCGCCATGTCCCCTGTCGTGGCACTGTTATCTTGACTATGAGTGAATTTGAAACCGTGAATTACAATGTTATGGGCACCATCCAGAAGGAAGCCGCGCTCACCCGCTATTTCCACGTCGCCTGCGCTTTCCGCGGTGATTACGATTGGGCTTGATTCGGTTCCTCTTGCCGAAATAACTATGTGACTGCTTGTAATATACTCTCCATTCTCAACAACTATTCGGTCTCCAGGCAGAGCTGAGATAATAGCATTGTTGAGACTGCCTACAGAATCCACCGAAACTATCCTCTTAGGTGCAGGGATGTCATCCGCGAGATAGCTTGGGAGGAAAGACGGTGACAAGGAATTTAGGAGTATTCCAGCAACAATACCAACCAACAGGATGAACGCAGCCGCAAGAATCGCGTATTTCATGTTTATGGTCGCGGCTACCGTCCTTAACCTTTCAAAAAGATTCTTCCATCTTTCTCTAGTCATAATTTGAGGCTAATGTTGCTACCTCCTATAAATTCGCGTAAAAGCGACTGTCACTACTGCTAGAAATCCCGCGACCATAAAAATGGTGACCGATGCGAACTCAGGTACAACTCTAGCTCCCATGATTACGACTGTTCTATCATCACCATCGGGGGCTGTGAATTTTATTGTAGTAGCCGATCCTGTTTGCTCAGTTCTTACGAACGGTACTGTTGCACCATTGGTTGTTGCAACAGAACTGATCCCTTCTATCATGTCTACTGGGAACGTCAGTTCCACTTCGCCACTACCATCAAACTTCACAAGTACTGACGCGCCGGGATTGATAGTCACTTCCGAGGGTTTAGCTGAGGAAGAGCTGCTACCCGAAACCTCGTACGACCGGCCATCATACATTGCTGTTAGCGCGAATTTACTGTTGGTTGTAGACGCCTCCGATACTTTGACGGTGCCAACCATCGTCGGGTGTACCGTGCAGTAGTACGGGATCTCTCCCACCTCGTCAATCATAATCTCGGAGACTTTGTTCGGACCCATGAAGCCAGTGTCAAATATTCCTGAAGGTGCGGGTGTTACAACAGAACCATCGCTGCTCGTCGCTGTGTGCAATACAGTATCTTTGTTTATGAATCTGATCGTATCTCCCTTCACTATATGAGCAGGATTTGGTGAATAGGACCTGTCCGCCAGAGTGGTGGAGCCTCTAAGTATCTCTACTTCAAGTGTCTGCGCGGCTTGCGCATTGCCGAAATTAGATACCACAACGTATGAAAACAACGTCAAGAAGAGTGGAATCGTAAGAAGAGTCGTTGTGAAGCGCTTTTTGTTCACGAACTTTCCAAATGGAATTGCCCATAAAATGGTTTTGGTCGCATAACGTAACGAACAGCAGGGTAAACGATAACTAAATGATGGTCAATGATTTCTACATATGCGCTTATACTGACAGGATCAAGAATTTGTAGTCCGACTCAAAAAGCATGGGATAACACAAGGGAAAGAATACAATCGGTAGACGACAAAGCCATAGCGGTATTTGATGGATTATCCGGCGGCCGCGTAGAATATCCAGATCTGATTCTCAAAATCCGTTCCCTCAGGCGTAATGTTTCATCTTCGAGGTGTATTCAATTCGCCACGGCTATTTCTCTTACGCTCACATTCTTGAAATCATAATCTGCGCCATCGCTTCTGAAGCTCACCCATTCCCCCTTCCATGTTATGACTTCGTTTCTCTTCATTTCCTGGCCTGTATCGCGGTTTTCTGGAACCGCGCCGGGATAATTCTGCCGCATGTGAGCCATGAATGAATCAAAGCCCGATGATGCATACCACCTTCCGTTGTCAACGAGCTCACTCACCTTGATGAACTTGTTGTCGTTGTTCATGCTGATGTATCCTTCCAGCTTTCTGTGTGTGTTATTATCAATGTTGTATCCGACGTACTTTACTGTCACCCACTTGCCGGTTATTGGAGTTCCGCTGGTTTTGACGGCTGTAGTTGAAGCGTACCCGCTGTTGCCGGATTCATGGTACAATTCCTTTACGAAGCCAATCCTTCCGTCGGAATACACCCTCATCTTATTGGCAGACCCGTGCCAAGCACCGCTATTTTTGGTTGTGTGCTCTTCACCATTGGCATAAATTTGAACTTGGCTGCCAGAATTAATCTTGAGTTGCATCGTCACCTCGACGTTGCGCCAGCCGCCGCTAATTACCCATCTGGGATCACTGTTGCTAGGTATGTGCCAAGACCCGTCCGCATTCTTGGAAAAACCAGAGGGCAACCTACTGATATTGCCTCTGTCAGTAAAATCGGAAACTGTGACAGCTGTCGTCTTCGTATAGTATTCGGAACCACCCGCCGCGGTTGGGTACAGTTTGACTATACCAAACGGATCAAGCGATGATCCCTTGGGAGGTGGAGGCGGTGGGGGCACCGGAGAGTCATCGATAATCACGTGGATCGAATTCCAGTTCTGATTTCCTGCTTTGTCTGTGGCTCTTGGAACCAGTCTGTGCTCGCCAATGCTGATAGGCACAGTGACGCTCCAGGTGGACCAGTCTCCCGGAGCCTTAGGCGTCGCCGTCTTATATGGGCCACTGTCTACACGCAATTGGACCGTGCTCATGCCACTGCCCCCAGAATCCGACGCAGTTCCCCTTACAGTTATCGATGAGGTCGCCGCGACGGTGCTGCCGTCAACAGGATACGTAATGGCGATCTTTGGATCGGTAGTGTCTGGGCTTCCAACCATCGAGGCAACAGTTACAGATACGGGGACTGTATCCCAATCGATATTTCCGGAACGATCCATCGCCTTCGCTTTGAATTCGTGGCTTCCCCCTTTGCTAACACTGAATGATATCGACCATGTTGACCAGTCGCCTGCTGTCTTCGGCTTTGCTGTCTTGTACGGGCCACCGTCCAACCTCACTTCGACACTCTTAATGCCACTACCGCCTTTATTGTCAGAGGCCTCGCCACTTACCATGATAGTGCCAGCTGAAAGTTTAGCTCCAGAAGCCGGTTTCTCTATTGTTACGAGTGGCTTCAGGGTATCTGCCGCACCGTAGGCTTTTAAACCCATTAGCGTTTCACCATTAAACGCATAAGGCACGATAGATGCAAACAGCAAGGACATCGCCAATATTCCTGCAACCTGCTTTTTTGTGAGTTCACCGCGGTTCTTCAGAATCTTTTGTAGAATTCTTCCCGTTCTCCCTTCACTAGACACTTTCTTCTTTCCCTTCGGCGTTGACAACTACATTTCTTTAAAGGCTTGAGTAATTCCATTAGAGAGTGCTGCAATAGAAGGAAACCCCACAGACGAACGTTCCGTTTTCAAGACGGGCTCCTCTCGCGTTATGTCCCACTCCAATTGCGATATCAGGACATGACTTAACGAATTCTCGTTTTCTTGACAAAACACGATCCCGTTCATATCGCTGCAGAAATTCGCAAGCATCCATTTAATCACAGCAGTGCCTGCGATGCTCGCTGTGCCGCAAGAAGATGACGATATCTAGGCAGCCAAGTTTCGTATGAACTTCAGACTTGTCTCTAGATCATCGTCATAACTCGCGTCGAGTATGTTGGGCTCAAAGCTGACATATCTCTTATAGTCGATTTTTTTCAGGGATTTCATGATACTGTGGAAGTCTATGTGCCCGAAACCGGGCATCTTCCTGTTATTGTCGGCGAAATGCGTATGTTCAAGAAGCCCACCCACACTCTCAACCGCCACTTCGAACGAATCTTCTTCTATGTTCATATGGAATGTATCAAGCAGTATCCCGAGGGAGTCGTCACCTACTAGGTCGACTATCCTGATGGCATCTCTTGCATTAGTACAGAATGGCGTGCTGTAACGGTTTAGCGGCTCCAAGACGAGTCTGACGCCATTGTCAGCCGCGAATTTACATAGCTCTGACAGTATTGGGGCTGCTCTGCGTGCCATCCGCTCTTTTTTATCCTCAGAGGGAACACAGTGCGTCCCGTCAAATTTTTTCAGTTCGTCGGCAAACAAGCAGACATTCATCACGTCGCCTCCGAGCTCGGCACGCATCCGGGCGCAGTCGCGCACGTATTTCTTCGAAGCCCGGACCAAAGCCGGGTCAGAGCTTAGGATCTTTCTCTTCCAGCCGTCCCTGCTCACATTACCCCACATCCCTGTTACCCCGCACACGGGCATTCGGAACGAACTCAAGGTTTCCTTCACTTTTCCTATCTTTACGGCTCCGGGCTCACCGTACATTTCCACGGCATCAAGCCCTGATTTGGCCAGTTTTGATAGCGTCTCCTCTAGTGGCTCTACATTTCTGAAGGATGCTAGAGTGATAGAGTACTTCATGTCTTTGTTCCAGTAATGCACTGTACTATGTCCGTTGATTTTGCTACTCCTGATTTTGCAATGTGGTGATTTCTGCTCGACCCAAAGAACGCCGTACCTTCGCCGGTAGCCATGTTCGATGGCCTCCCATGGGATCCCCTTACAAGGCTGGGTTCCATAGGTATAGATTTTGTCTTTGGGTCAAAGAAAAGTTCCACGGGATCGTATCCGGGCTTTCTGTGGATATCCACCCTTCCCGCAAAGTCCGGTGCCCGGTCTCTATCGTACCACCAGTAGTAGCTGAACCACTTGTCCGGCTGTGCGATTGCCACCAGTTCGCCGCTTCGCGGATGATCGATTCCCAAAGCCTTCTTGCCCTCCTCATCCAGCACCCTGTCTACACCGGTAGTTCCTTCAAGTGATTTCTTTGCCTCCTTTTCAAAGCCATCCTTGACAAACACATGCGCCACCTGATGGTCGACCATCGCGAAAGCTTTGCTGTATTCAAAATCCAGATACTCTCTGCCCTGAATTTGTCTGACGGAAAGGAGACCAGCGTCGCGCAGGACGGTATTTAGAGCCACTGCTCCGCTGACGTTGTTAAAGGCGTATTCTGACAAGATTATGAACTCTGTCTGATCTCTGATTCCAATCCCTGCTACCTTTTCTACCAGCCGCCCAACGATCTCGTCCGCCCTCTTAAGGTCAGCGATGGTCTGGGATGAATCCTTTCCGAATCTCTGCGCGGAATAGTCAACATGCGGAATGTAGACGAAAAGCAGGTTCGGCTTTTCATTCTCCAGGGTGTATTCCGCGGCGCTTGCTATCCATTCGCTGGACTTTGCTGACGCAAGAGGTCCCCAATAGCTAGAGAGGTCGAATTCTCCGATTCTTGCAGCTATTTGTTCGTAAAATCCCACGGGCTTGGAATAGCACCACATCACCATCCTGTCGTCCAGGTGAATCGGCCGGGGAGTGATCACGATGTCGGAATTGGCGTACATCGTATTCTGCCAAAAGAGCACTGCTGTTTTTGCGCCATTTCTTTTGGCAATATCCCATGCTCGCGCTGCACCGACAAGCGAGCTCGGTTGTTCCCAGAAGGAAACATTGTACGTATCTCTATCATAAAGCCCATTGGCGACTATGCCATGGTCGCGAGGGTATTTGCCGGTCAGAATGCTGGCTTGAGCCGTGCAAGTGACAGCCGGAAAAACAGGCTCCAGCCTGGCGGTTTCGCCGCCCTCCACGAGCTTTGCAATGTTGGGCAGGAGGCCTGAAGTCAGGTGGTCCATTTCCAGACCGACCACGTCAAACACTATCGTATGCCTTGGGGACATCAACTATTTACCTGATATTTCGTTTTATGTGTCTATCACATATCGATAGGAACATGTGAGCAAAACTAGCAAAAAATTAGGAGTAAGAAATTACTTGCCTATTCTGAACATCTTGGTCCCGCAAACGGTACAGATACCCTGGGTAGCCGGCTTGCCGTTCTTCATTGTAACCTTTTTCTCATCCTTCATGTTCCTCTTGGCTTTGCACTTGACACAATACGCTTCCATAAAGCCCGTATACGGGCGGGGGTAAAAG
>Ga0187893_10004501_pt1 | contig 26415 bp, 27 predicted proteins | sample MA1701074metaG_FD_139574 | JGI IMG/M metagenome (GOLD analysis project Ga0187893, IMG submission 139574) | White microbial mat communities from a basaltic lava cave in the Kipuka Kanohina Cave System on the Island of Hawaii, USA - MA170107-4 metaG ... | reverse complement strand
TTGCGGGGGACACCCGGGACGCCCCTCGGTCTCACGCGCGAACCCCTCCGGCGTTCGGGGCGTTGCGGGGGACACCCGGGACGCCCCTCGGTCTCACGCGCGATGCTGGGCCCTCCCAGCGTTCCAACCCACACCGCCGGCGCTCCCTGCGTTGTCGTGGCGCCGGGACCCGCGCCGTCCCTCGATTTCGCGCGCGTTGCGGCCTCACCGGGGCTCACGGAACCTCTGGCGCTCGCAGTGGCCCGGGTTCCCGGGCATGCTCGGTTACCGTGCGGCGCTGACCTTCGCAGGGGCTCGGCGCCTTGCTGCTTGGTTTTCGGGCGGCTTCGCCGGGGCGTTGGTTGGTGAATCGGGTGGGGCGAGAGCGAGGGCGCGAGGTGGGTGAGGGCGTGGCATAATGAGGGGGTTCGAGCGCACGAGTTCGATGCCGATGACGGTGCCACTCCCCGTGATCCAGCCCGGAGCGCTCCCCGAGGGCCGAAAGCCGCCATGGCTCAAGGTGCGTGCCCCGGGGGGAGCGAACTACATTCGTCTCAAGCAGCGGATGCGGGAGTGGAATCTTCACTCCGTGTGCGAGGAGGCGCACTGTCCCAACATCGGTGAGTGCTGGGAAGAGGCTACGGCGACCTTCATGATCCTGGGCGACGTCTGTACACGAAACTGTGGCTATTGCGCCATCGCCCACGGCCGCCCGTCCTGGGAGGACCGCGAGGAGCCTGATCGCATAGGCCGGGCCGTCGCCGACCTCGCCCTCGATTACGTCGTGATCACCTCGGTGAACCGCGACGATCTGGCCGACGGTGGCGCCGCCCATTGGGCGGCGACCATCCGAGCCGTCCGCCGCCATGCTCCCCGCTGCCGGCTGGAGACCCTCATCCCGGATTTCCAGGGACTGGCCGACTCGCTGCGGGCCGTCATCGAGGCGGGGCCCGACGTCCTCAACCACAACACCGAGACCGTCCTGCGGCTGTACAAGGTCGCCCGGCACGGGGGCCGCTATGCGCGCACCCTGGAGTTGTTCCGCCGGGCCCGGCGCGCCGCCCCCGACCTGCTCACGAAATCTGGGCTCATCCTCGGTCTCGGGGAGACCTGGGACGAACTGGTGGCGACGCTCGGGGATCTGCGGCAGGTGGACGTCAACATCCTCACCCTCGGCCAGTATCTGCGGCCCTCGGCCCGGCACCTGCCGGTCACAAAGTACTACCATCCCGACGAGTTTGCGGAGCTCGCCGGCATCGGACGCGCGCTCGGCTTCGCCCATGTGGAGGCCGGGCCCCTGGTGCGGAGCTCCTACCACGCCAAGCGCCAGACGCGCGACGCCGAGCTGCTTCGATGAGCACCCCTGTCACCGAATACGCGGCCATCCTGATGGTGTTCGCCTTCGCGGCGGTGGTAGCAGGAGCCCTGCTCTTCATCCCGACTCTGATCGCCCCGCGGCGCCTCAGCCCCGTGAAGGCGGAGCCCTTCGAGTGCGGCAAGGATGCCATCGGGGTGTCGGAGGGGCGGTTCGCCATCAAGTTCTCGACGGTCGCCATCTTCTTCATCATCATCGACATCGAGCTGCTGTTCGTGTGGCCGTGGGCCATGCTCTACCGTCAACTGGGCGCCTTCGGCTTTCTCGAGATGCTCGTGTTCTTGGCCATCCTGATGTTCGGGTTCGGCTATGTGTGGCGCAAGGGGGGGTTCGCATGGGAGTAGGCAGCTTCTTCACGGCCAAGCTCGACGAGGCTATCGGCTGGGCCCGGAAGTACTCCATCTTCCAGTATCCCTTCGTCACCGCCTGCTGCGGGATGGAGTACATGGCCACCGCCTGCTCCCACTATGACGTCGACCGCTTCGGGGCTGGGCTTCCACGATTCTCCCCGCGCCAGGCCGACGTGCTCTTCGTGGTGGGCACCATCAGCCACAAGATGGCGCCCGTGCTCAAGCGCGTGTACGACCAGATGACGGAACCCAAGTGGGTGGTGGCCTTCGGCGTCTGCACGTGCACGGGCGGCTTCTACAACAACTACGCCACCGTGCAGGGAATCGACACCATCATCCCGGTCGACGTGTACATTCCGGGCTGCCCGCCCCGCCCGGAGAGCGTCATCGACGGTCTCATGAAACTGCAGGACAAGATCGCCGTCAGCGCCCAGCGGTTCTGAGGCACGTGACGACGTCGTCCTCTCCCATTCTTGCCCGGCTGCAGGAGCGGTCCCCCTCGCATCTGGTGGAGACCCACACCCGCCGCGGCGAGCCCACCGTGGTGGTGGCCCGCGAGGGGCTGATCGACCTCATGCGCTTGTGTCGGAACGACGCGGAGCTGGCCTTTGACGTGCTGACGGATCTGACCGCGGTGGACTATCTCAAGTATCCGGGACGGGAGGACGGTCCCCGCTTCGACGTCGTCTACCACGTGTACTCGCTGCCGCTCAATCACCGCCTGCGGGTCAAGGTGCATGTGGACGAGGACCACGCGGTGGTCCCCACCGTGGTCCCGCTGTGGCCCATCGCGAACTGGCTCGAGCGTGAGGTGTGGGACATGTTCGGCATTCGCTTCGAGGGCCATCCTGACCTGCGCCGCCTGCTCATGTACGAAGAATTCGTGGGACACCCGCTGCGCAAGGACTATCCGATCGATCGGCGCCAGCCGCTCATCGGCCCCAAGGTCTGACGTGGCGTCCACCACCGTCCGCGAGTTCATGCTGGGGGAAGGCGGGGCCACCGGGGGCGGCAACGAGAACCTCATGGTCGGTGTCGGCCCCGCGCATCCCGCCATGCACGGGATCATCCGCATCGTGGCCGAGCTGGACGGCGAGACCATCGTGAAGGCCGACGTGGAGATCGGCTATCTGCATCGCGCCTTCGAAAAGGACTGCGAGGTCGGCAGCTGGAACAACGCCATCCCCTACACCGATCGTCTCAACTACGTCTCCCCCCTCATCAACAACTTCGGCTACGCCGCCGCCGTCGAGAAGCTGCTCGGGATCGAGGTCACCGAGCGCTGCCAGTACATCCGCGTCATCATGAGCGAGATTTCGCGGATCTGCGATCACCTCACGTGTGTCGGTGCCTCGGCCATGGAGCTCGGGGCCTTCACGGTCTTCCTCTACATGATCAAGGCGCGCGAGTACCTGTGGGAGCTGGTGGAGGACGTGACAGGGGCGCGTCTCACCATCTCCTACGGTCGCGTGGGAGGGGTCAAGGCGGATCTGCCCGACGGCTTCGCGGACAAGGTCAAGAAAGCTTTCGGCGAGGTGCGGGATGTGCTCGGCGAGGTGCACCGTCTGCTCACCGGCAGCCGCATCTTCATGGACCGCATGGTGGGCGTCGGGGCCCTCAGTCGGGAGGAGACCATCGCCTATGCCATCACGGGGCCGCTGCTGCGCGCGGTGGGCGTCCCCTATGACGTGCGCAAGGCGGAGCCCCACTGGGCCTACCCGCGGATGGACTTCGAGATCCCCACCCAGAAGGACGGCGACAACTACGCCCGCTACCTGGTCCGCATGGCGGAAATGGAGCAGTCCATGCGCATCGCCGAGCAGGCGCTTGCCACCCTGCCCGGAGGGGCCATCAACGTGGACTTCGAAGGTCGCGAGATCGATCCCGCCTCCTACGTCGATCGCGGCAAGCAGGGCAAGACCGACGGGTTGCTCCTGTTGCCCATCACCCTATCGCCGAATCTCCAGGGTCAGGACCGAGGCGCGCTGGGGCGGGTGAACGTCCGCGACAAGCGCGTGGTGTTGCCGTCCAAGAATGACGCCTATGGCTCGATCGAGGGCCTCATGAATCACTTCATGCTGATCATGGACGGTTATGGCATTCGCCCGCCGGCCGGCGAGGCATACTTCGCCACGGAGGGCGCCAACGGCGAGCTCGGCTTCTACGTCGTCTCCGACGGGGGCGACCGTCCCTATCGGGTACGGTGCCGTCCGCCCTGTTTGCCTCCCATGGCGGCCCTCCACCGCATGATCGAGGGCGAGATGGTGGGCGACCTCATCCCCACCTTCGGCTCCGTCAATATGATCGGCGGCGAGCTGGATCGATGACGCCCCCGGCCTTCTCGGACGCGCAGCTGGCCGAGGTGCGGCGCCTCCAGAGCCTCTACCCTGACCGGCGGGGCGCCCTCCTGCCTGTCCTGCACATGGCGCAGGAGACGTTCGGCTACGTGTCACTCGAAGCGGAAGAGTACGTGGCACGCCTCTTCGATCTGCCCCCCTCTCACGTGCACGAGGTGGTGACCTTCTATACGCTCTACTTCCGGGAGCCCCCGGGGCGCCATGTCATCTCGGTGTGCCACAACCTCTCCTGCCACCTGGCCGGCGCCCCCCGCATCCTCGCTCATCTAGAAGAGCGGCTGGGCATCAAGGCAGGGGAGACGAGGGACGACGGGCGCGTGACGTTGCTCGCCGTGGAATGCCTGTGCGCCTGCGAGCACGCGCCGATGGCGCAGGTGAACGACCGCTACGAGATGGACCTCACCCCGGAGAAGGTCGATCGGCTGCTGGAGAGCCTGGCGTGACGGGCGAGCGCATCCTGACCCGCAACTTCGATCGAGCGGGATCGCACACCTTGGCCGTCTACCGGGAGACTGGGGGCTACGCGGCCAGCGAGCGGGCTCGCGCGATGGAGCCGGCGGCCATCATCGAGGCGGTGAAGACGTCAAATCTCAGAGGCCTCGGTGGGGCCGGCTTCCCGACGGGGACGAAGTGGTCGTTCATTCCAAAGAACCACGCGGGACCCGTGTATCTCGTCGTCAACGGCGACGAAGGTGAGCCCGGCACGTTCAAGGATCGCTATCTGCTCGAGCGCGATCCCCACGCCCTCATCGAGGGCATGCTGATCGCCGCCCGCGCCATCCGCTCGAGGCTCGGTTTCGTCTACATCCGCGGTGAGTACGTGGAGCCGTGGCGTCGATTCCGGGGGGCGGTGCAGGAAGCCTATGCGGCCGGCCTGCTCGGCGGGGAATTCGACATCGTGGTGCATCGGGGAGCGGGTGCGTACATCTGCGGCGAGGAGACGGGGCTCATCTCCTCGCTCGAGGGCAAGAAGGGCTGGCCCAAGCTCAAGCCGCCGTTCCCGGCCATCAAGGGGGCCTTCGGCGCCCCCACCATCGTGAACAACGTGGAGACCTTGTGTCACGTCCCCCACATCATCAACCGGGGCGGGGAGTGGTTCGCCGGGCTCGGCAGCAAGAGCCAGGGCGGGACCCGCATCTACTCCGTGTCGGGGCGGGTGAAGCGGCCGGACATCTACGAGGCGCCCGTCAGTGTCACCCTGCGCCAGCTCATCTACGACCACGCGGGCGGCGTCACCGGGAACGGACGCCTGAAGGCCGTGGTGCCGGGCGGCGCCTCGGCGGCCATCCTCACCGCCGATCAGATCGACGTGACCATGGACGTGGACGGTCTCCGCAACGCCGGCTCGATGATCGGCTCGGCGGGGGTGGTGGTGATGGACGAGACGGTGTCGATTCCGGAGGCCCTCCTGGTGGTGGCCCGTTTCTATGCCCACGAGAGCTGCGGCCAGTGCACGCCCTGTCGGGAATCCACCGGCTGGATCTACAAGATGGTCCACCGCATCGTGGCCGGGCACGGGCGCAAAGAGGATCTCGACACCATCGTGGACGTCGCCCGCCGGGGGGCCGGCACCACCATCTGCGCCTTCTACGACGGGGCGGTGGGTCCGTACATCTCCTACGTCGAGAAGTTTCGATCCGAGTTCGAGAGCCTGCTCGCGCACTGAGCTATGCCCAAGCTCACCATCGACGGCAAGGAGATCGAGGTTCCCCCCGGCACCAACCTGATCGAGGCCGCCCGGCTGGCCGGGGTGGAGGTCCCGCACTACTGCTATCACCCGGGACTGTCCGTGGCCGGGCAGTGCCGGCTCTGCATGGTCGACATCGAGAAGGCCCCCAAGCCCATCATCGCCTGCAACACCCAGGCGACGGACGGCCTGGTCGTCCTGACCGAGACGGAGCGGGTGCGGGAGACGCGGCAGTCGATCATGGAGTTTCACCTCATCAATCATCCGCTCGACTGTCCCGTGTGCGATCAGGCCGGCGAGTGTTACCTCCAGATCTACTACATGAAGCACGGCCTCTACGATCCCCGCATGGTCGATGAGAAGGTGCACAAGCCGAAGGCGGTCCCGCTCGGCCCCCACGTCATCCTCGACGCCGAGCGCTGTATTCTCTGCTCGCGCTGCGTCCGCTTCTGCGACGAGGTCACGAGGACGGGCGAGCTCGGCATCTTCAACCGGGGCGATCAGTCGGAGATCGGCCTCTTCCCCGGGACCATCCTCGACAACAAGTACAGCGGCAACACGGTGGACATCTGTCCGGTTGGCGCCCTCACCGACCGCGACTTCCGTTTTCAGGTCCGCGTGTGGTACCTCGACACCGCCAAATCGATCTGTCCTGGCTGCGCGCGCGGCTGCAACATCGAGGTCCACGTGAACCGGCGCCGTCCGCACCACGCCCAGGGGCGCCGGATAGCCCGTCTCAAGCCGCGCGTCAACCCGGCCGTGAACCGCTGGTGGATCTGCGATGCCGGGCGCTACGGGTTTACCGCCGTCGATGACCCGAGCCGCCTCACTCGGCCCACGCGGCGCTCGGGCCAGGATCTTCAGGAAGTGCCGTGGGAGGACGCGGTGGCGGCCCTGGCGGATCTGCTCCTGGCCGGCGGGGACACGATCGGCGTGATCGCCTCGCCGACCATGGCCAACGAAGACCTCTTCGCCCTGCGTCGGTTGGTGGAGACGCGCGGCGTGACCCGGATCGGCTTCCGCGTGCCACCTCGGGTGGCGGGCGACCAGGACGACTTCCTCATCCGGGCCGACAAGAATCCGAACACGCGGGGGGCCGAACTGATCGGTCTCGACGGTGACGTGGCCGCCATCCTCGCCGACGCGCGGGCGGGGCGCCTCAAGGCCCTCTGGGTCTTCCAGCACGATCTCTTCGACAGCGCCTGGCCAGCCTCGGACGTGGAAGAAGCCCTGACCGCAGTGCCGACCTTGGTATTCATGGGTTCCAACGCCAGCCGGACCAGCGCCCAGGCTCACCTCGTTCTCCCCGGCGCCGCCTGGGTGGAACGGGACGGAACCTTCACCAACTTCGAGGGACGGGTGCAGCGCTTTCGTGCGGCCGTGGAGCCGCTCGGCGAGGCGCGGCCGGCGTGGACCGTGCTCGGGCAGGTGCTGGCCGTGGTCGGGGTCGACCCGCAGGCCTCGCGCACCGCGCACTGGTTTCGCATGCTGGCCACGGCCGTGCCCGCCTTCGGCGGCATGACCTATGAATCGATCGGCGACGGAGGACAGGAGATCCGGGCCGCGGCCTCGACGGGCGAGCCGCGCGGGTGACGACCGTCGTCGACCTCGGCATTGTCTTTGGGCGTGTGCTCTTCGTGATGCTGTTCGTTCTGAACCTGGGCGGGCTGCTCACGTGGGTGGAGCGCAAGCAGTCGGCCATCATGCAGGACCGCATCGGCGCCAACCGCGCCTCGATCTTCGGGCTTCGCATCATGGGGCTCTTCCACCCGCTAGCGGACGCCATCAAGATGCTGACCAAGGAAGACTTCCTGCCCGCCCGGGCTGATCGCTTCCTCTTCACGCTGGCCCCGTTCATCTCGGTGTTCTTCGCGTTGGTGGCCTTTGCCTCCATCCCCTTCGGGGATACGTTGCTGCTGGCCGGGCGCGAGATTCCGCTACAGGCCATCACCCTGAACGTCGGGGTACTCTACGTGTTCGCCATGCTCTCGCTCGGCGTGTACGGGGTCATGATGGCGGGCTGGTCCTCGGCCAACAACTACGCCCTCATCGGCGGCCAGCGGGCGGCCGCCCTCATGATCTCGGCCGAGATCGCCATCGGCGCCTCCATCATGGGCGTGATCATGATCTACGGATCCCTCAACATGATGGACATCGCGCGCGCCCAGGGCGCATACCTGTGGGGCTGGATCCCCCTCTGGGGTATCGTGACCCAGCCCTTGGCCTTCATCCTGTTCCTCACGGCGGGGGTGGCCGCCACCAAACGTATTCCCTTCGACATGCCCGAGGGGGAATCCGAGATCATCGGGTACTTCGTGGAGTACAGCGGCATGAAGTTCGGCATGTTCGCCATGGCGGACTTCCTGGAGACGGTGGTCATCGCGGGCATGACGACCGCGCTCTTTCTCGGCGGCTGGCAGGTGCCCTACCTGGGTGCCGACGGGTTTCACTGGCCGTGGGGGGCGGCCCTGGCCCTCCCGCACCTGGCGGTGGTCGTCCTGCAGGTGGGGGCCTTCGTGTTCAAGGTCGTGGCCATGATCTTCGTCCTGATGCTCGTACGGTGGACGCTTCCACGCTTTCGCTATGATCAGGCGATGCGTCTGGGTTGGCTCGGACTCTTCCCGCTCTCCATTGCCAACATCGTGATCACGGGCGCGGTCCTTCTCCTGCTGGAGGGGCGCCCATGAACCTGCGCCAGCGCTTCTACGTGGTGGAAGTCCTCTCCGGGCTCGCCCTCACGGGCCACCACTTCTTCCGCAACATGGGCCGCCACCTTGCCCGTGCCCTTGGCCGGCGCGGACCTCGGGGGGCGGTCACCATCCAGTATCCGGAGGAGCGCCGCCCCTACGCGCCGCGGCTCCGATCACTGCACCGTCTCGTTCGCCGTGAGGATGGCTCCCCCCGCTGCGTGGCCTGCATGATGTGCGAGACGGTGTGCCCCGCCCACTGCATCTACATCGTCGCCGACGAGCACCCCAATCCCGAGATCGAGAAAATGCCCCAGCGCTTCGACATCGATCTGGGCAAATGTGTGTTCTGCGGGTACTGCGTGGAGGCCTGCCCGGAGGACGCCATCCGCATGGACACCGGCATCCTGGAATTTTCCGCCTTCAGTCGGCTCGGAATGATCTACACCAAGGAGGTGTTGTTGGCCCTGGAGCCGGCGGCCGCGGACGGGACGCCGCGTTCTCCCGTTCCCATGGCGGCCGACCGGACGGTGTGATGACCCTCGTGCTCTTCCTCGTGGTGGCCCTCACGGCGATCGGCTCCGCGCTTGGCCTGATCATCAAGCGGAACCCCATCCATGGGGCGCTGTTCCTGGTGGTCAATCTTGGCAGCATCGCCGTCCTCTATCTCATGCTGGGGGCCGAGTTCCTTGCCCTCGCCCAGGTGATCATCTACGCCGGCGCCATCATGGTGCTGTTCGTGTTCGCCATCATGGTGCTGATTCCCGGCAAGGAAGAGACTGGTCCCGATCCGCTCCGGAAGGTCCGTGCCCTGGCCTTGCCCGTCGGCGCGTTGCTGTTGATCATGCTGACCGCCCTGATGGGGCGCCTGGGGGCCCGGCCGACTCCTCATCGTCCAGCCCCGACCGGGGTGGAGGCCCTGGGGCGGGTGCTCTTCACCGACTACCTGCTCCCCTTCGAGCTGACCTCGGTCCTGCTGCTGGCGGCCATGGTCGGCGTGCTGCTCCTCGCGAGGCGCAAGGCGTAGGCCGTGGTCCCCGAGTCCTACTACACGGCGTTGTCGGCGATCCTCTTTGTCATCGGGGCGGTGGGGGTGGTCATACGCCGCAATCCGCTGGTGATTTTCATGTCGATCGAACTCATGCTCAACGCCGCCAACCTCGCCCTGGTGGCGTTCGCGCATCGGCTTGGTAACCTCGAGGGGCAGGTACTCGTATTCTTCGTGATGGCGGTGGCCGCGGCCGAAGTGGCCGTTGGTCTGGCCATTATCGTCACCATCTTCCGGCAGCGTACGCGGCTCTCGATAGACGACCTCAGTCTCATGCGCTGGTAGGGAACGGCGCAGGAGGAAGGCATGGCGCAGACACGAGAAGATGCCAGGGTGGCCCGGCCGGCGGCAACGCCGTCGCTCTCGATCGACAGCGAGCTGGCCCGGCACCTGCTCTGGCAAATGATGCTCATCCGCCGCTTCGAGGAGAAGGCGGCCGAGGCGTATGCGCTGGGTAAGATCGGCGGATTCTTGCACTTGTACATCGGACAGGAGGCGGTGGCGGTGGGGGCGACCTCGGTGCTCCGCCCCGACGACTATGCGGTGGCCGCCTACCGCGAGCATGGGCACTGCCTGGCCAAGGGTTCCGACCCGCGGCGGACCATGGCCGAGCTGTTCGGACGGCAGGACGGGTTGTCGAAGGGCAAGGGCGGCTCGATGCATCTGTTCGACAAGTCCGTCAACTTTCTGGGAGGCCACGCCATCGTGGGCTCGCATCTGCCCCTGGCGGCGGGAGTGGGCTTCGCCATCAAGTATCAGAGTGGAGACCAGGTCGTCGTCTGCTACTTCGGCGAAGGCGCCGTGCCGCAGGGCGAATTCCACGAGGCGATGAACCTGGCCAGCCTGTGGAAGCTCCCCGTCATCTTCCTCTGCGAGAACAACCGCTACGCCATGGGCACCTCCGTCGAGCGGGCCCTGGCTGAGACGGAGATCTGGAAGTTCGGCCGAGCCTACAACATGGCCTGTGAGCCCGTGGACGCCATGGACGTGCTGGCCGTGCGCGAGGTGGTCTTCCAGGCCGTCGCCCGCGCCCGGACCGAGAAGCGCCCCACCCTCATCGAGGCGCGCACCTATCGGTTTCGCGGCCATTCCATGCGCGATCCGGCGGGCGCGGTGTATCGCACCAAGGAGGAGGTGGAGCGCGAGAAGAAGGAACGCGACCCCATCATGCTCTTCCGCGACCGTGCCCTCGGCCAAGGGTGGCTCACGGAGGCCGACGTGCGGACCATCGAGAAGGACGTCAACGATCGTATCGACGAGGCGGTGGCCTTCGCCGATGCCTCTCCCGAGCCCCCGGCCGAGTGGCTCTTCACCGACATTTACAGGGACTAGCCATGGCGGTGATGACCTATCGCGAAGCCCTCAACCTCGCCCTCCGCGAGGAAATGCGGCGCGATCCGAGCGTCTTCGTGATCGGCGAAGAGGTGGGGCTTTACGAGGGCGCCTACAAGGTCACGCAAGGACTCCTGAAGGAGTTCGGCCCCGGGCGCGTCGTCGACACCCCCATCGCGGAGTCCGGTTTCACCGGCGTCGGCATCGGGGCGGCCATGGTTGGCCTGCGGCCGGTCATCGAGATGATGACGTTCAACTTCGCCATGCTCGCCCTCGACCAGATCGTCAACACGGCGGCCAAGCTTTTGTACATGTCGGGCGGCCAGTACCACGTCCCGATCGTGATCCGCGGTCCGGGAGGACCGGCGCACCAGCTCGCGGCCCAGCATTCGCAGTCGATGGAGGTCTACTTCTATCACGTGCCCGGGCTGAAAGTAGTCCGACCCTCGACCCCCATGGACGCCAAGGGCCTGCTCAAGGCGGCCATCCGGGACGACAATCCCGTCATCTTCATCGAATCCGAGACGCTCTACGCGCTCAAAGGCGAGGTACCGGAGGACCCCGAGTTCGTCATTCCGCTGGGGAAGGCCATCGTCCGGCGGGAGGGACGTGACGCCACCGTGGTCGCCTACATGGGCATGATGTACCGCGCTCAGGAAGCGGCGGAGGAGCTGGCCAAGCAGGGGATCGAGATCGAGATCGTCGACCCCCGCACCTTGCGGCCCATGGACACCGCCACCATCATCGACTCCGTGCGCAAGACGCACCGGGCGGTGGTGGTGGAAGCCGGGGCCGGATTTGCCGGAATGGGCTCAGAGATTGCCTCCTTCATCACCGAGCAGGCCTTCGACGACCTCGACGCGCCCGTGGAGCGCGTCACGGGCGCCAACGCTCCCATGCCCTACGCACGCAATCTCGAGCGCCTCAAGACGCCCTCCAAGGAGAAGATCATCGAAGCGGTGCGGCGGGTCTGCGCCGCGAACGGCACCGGGAGTTAACCCGTGGCCGTGACCAAGGTCGTCATGCCCAAGCTGTCCGAGGCCATGGAGACGGGCAAGATCATCAAATGGCTCAAGCAGGAGGGTGATCGGGTCCAGGGGGGCGACATCCTGGCCGAGGTGGAAACCGACAAGGCCGACGTGGAGATGGAGGCCTTCGGTTCCGGTGTCCTGCGCAAGATCCTGGTGCCGGCAGGCAGCCAGGTTCCCGTGGGGAGCCTCATCGCGGTGGTGGCCGAGCCCAGTGACGACGTCTCGGCGTTGCTGGCCGAGGCCCCGCCGTCGGGGGCTGCCCCCGCCACCAGCCCTCCGGCCCCACCCGCGGCGGCGGCTGTCAACCCTTCAGCCGCGGCCGCAGCGAGCGGCGCCTCGGCGGCGCCGGATCGCTCCTCTGCGATGCGGGTTCCCACGCCCGCCACCACACTCCAGGTCGCCGCCTCGGCGCCGGCCGCTCCCCATGCGCCGAAGGCCGCGCCTCCGTCGCCCGCTGACCCCGTACCGGTCGCGGCGTCGGCCTCACCCACGTCCGGCCGCGTCAAAGCCTCCCCGCTGGCACGGAAGATCGCGGCCCAGTGGGGTGTCGACCTCGGGCAGGTCCAAGGCAGTGGGCCCGGTGGTCGTATCATCCGGCGGGACGTCGAAGCGGCGGCGACTGCCGCGCCGTCCCAGACGCCGGCAGCGGTCGGCGCCGAGTTCGAGGATCTGCCGATGTCGCCTATCCGCGCCACCATCGCTCGGCGCATGCCCCTGTCCAAGTCCCCCATCCCACACTTCTACGTGAGCAGCGAGGTCGCCATGGACCGCGCGTGGGCCTTGCGCGAGGAGCTGAACGCTCTAGACGGGCAACCGAAGATTTCCATCAACGACCTCATCGTTCGCGCGTGCGGGCTTGCCCTGATCGAGCACCCCGGGGTCAACGCATCGCTCCAGGGCGAGGCGATCCGGGTGTACCGGCGGGCTCACATCGGCATCGCGGTCGCCCTCGCCGACGGGCTCATTACACCCGTCCTGCGCGACTGTCAGGCCAAGTCGCTGGCCCAGATCGCCGTCGAGTCGCGCGATCTCGCCGAGCGAGCCCGGGGACGCAAGCTCAAGGTCAGCGAGATGAGCGGAGCCACCTTCTCGATCTCGAACCTCGGCATGTTCGAGGTCGCCGAGTTCTCGGCGATCATCAATCCTCCCGAGGGCGCCATCCTGGCCGTGGGCGCCGTTCGTCGGCTGCCCGTCGTGGATGCGGCCGGTGCCCTCGGGGTCGGTCGCCGGATGATGCTGACGCTGTCCTGTGACCATCGGGTGATGGACGGTGCCATGGGCGCTCGCTTTCTGCAAGATCTCAAGCGCTTGCTCGAAGAGCCGCTCCGGCTGCTGGTGTAACCGCATGCCGACCCACAGGGCGGACGTGGCGGTACTCGGAACGGGTCCGGGTGGCTACGTGGCCGCCATCCGCTGCGCTCAGCTTGGTCTTTCCGTGGTGGCGGTGGAGGATGATCGCCCGGGAGGGGTCTGCCTGAACTGGGGTTGTATTCCCACCAAGGCACTCCTTCGTAACGCGGAGGTTGTCAACCTCTTCCATCGCGCTGCGGAGTTCGGCATCCGGGTGAATGGCTTCGAGGCCGACTACGCGGAGGCGGTGCGTCGTAGCCGGCGGGTCGCCGATCGGATGGCCAAGGGCGTGGAGTTCCTGTTCCGAAAGAACAAGATCACCTTGGTCTCCGGGCGCGGAAGGCTCCTCGCCCCCACGACCATCGAGGTCGCGACCCCGGGCGAGCCCGAGCGCATCGAGGCGCGCGCCGTCATCGTGGCCACCGGTGCCGAGCCCAAGTCGCTTCCCGGCGTCACCATCGATGAGGAGCACGTGATGTCCTCCAACGGCGCCGTCCGCCGCGAGCAGGCCCCGAAGTCGCTCATCGTCATCGGCGCCGGCGCGGTGGGGGTGGAGTTCGCCGACGTTTACAACGCCTACGGCACCGAGGTCACCATCCTGGAGGCCCTTCCGCGCGTGTTACCCATCGAGGACGAGGAAGTCTCGGCCCAGCTGGCACGCAGCCTGACCCGACGGGGTATCGCGCTCAGAACCGGAACCAAGGTCAGCTCCGTGAAGACCTCGTCCGCGGGCGTGGTCGTCGAGACGGACGGTGGCCGACTGGAGGCCGAGCAGATCCTGATCGCGGTCGGCCGCGCGGCGCGCGTTTCGGGCATCGGGCTCGACACGCTCGGGGTGAAGCTCGAGCGGGGCTTCATCACGGTCTCTCCGCACATGGCCACCTCGGTCCCGGGGCTCTACGCGATCGGCGATGCGGCGGGGCGGCAGCTCCTCGCTCACAAGGCCATGGCAGAGGGGGTGGTGGCGGCCGAGGCGATCGCCGGTCACGATCCGCGCCCGGTCGACTACACCAACGTTCCGTCCTGCACCTACTGTCGACCCCAGGTGGCCTCCATCGGCTTGACGGAGGCCGAAGCTGGCCAGGGGGGACGTCAGGTGAGGGTCGGAAAGTTCCCGTTCACGGCCAGCGGCAAGGCGGTAGCCCTTGGCGAGACGGAGGGATTCGTCAAGGTGGTGGCAGATCAGAAGAGTGGCGAGATCCTGGGCGTGCACATCCTGGGGCCCGAGGCGACCGAGATCATCCACGAGTTCGCGGTGGGGCGCACCCTGGAGGCAACCCTGGAAGAGATCATCCATACGATCCATGCCCATCCGACCCTCTCGGAGGCGGCCCTGGAAGCCACCCTGAGTGCGCTCGACCAAGCCATACATCTTTGAAGTCGGGGGGAGCGAGCGCCGCTCCACCCCGACACCCCCCACCGCTTTCGAGCGAAGTCCGGGGGGAGCGAGCGCCGGGCTATTTGTACGAGGGGGGGCCACGCCCCCCTCAGACTCCCCCCGGCCCGACACCCCCCACCGCTTTCGGACGAAGGCGGGGGAAGCGAGCTGGACTGTGCGTGAAGGAGGAGGCCGCTTGAGGATCTGGGCCGTGGTGCTCGGAGTGCTCGTGACGGCGTGTGCGAAGCCGGCCGAGCGCATCAAATGGAATAAGGAAGGGGACACGGCGACGGCCCGCAAGCACGCGGAAGCCGAGTGCGCGAACGCCGCGAGCGTTGCTCAGGCCCCGGTTCCGTATGCTGGCACGTTGGCCGGGCCACCACGCGGCATCGACCTGGCCGGGCGTGGCCGGGAGGGTTACATCGTGTGCATGGAGGCGAAGGGCTACACGCGAGCTGATTGAGCCCGAGGCTCCGCATGCCCCGACACGGCTCTGCTCATTACCCCTTAGGGTGGCTGCTGCCTGGGAACAGCAGGGGGGGCTGGGCGCACAGAGAACCTGACGCGATCTTGTTCGACGGTGTTGATTCGGACGATGAGAACATAGTGACGCCCAGCCATCCACGGAATCGGCGGGATCGGCATTGCCACGGGGACGTTGAAGGTTGTGCCTCGTGCGAGTCCGGGCGGTCGGCCGACTTCAAATGGAGTGCTGAGCCGAAAGGGCTGCTCTCCGGTCAGGCTTGGTACCATGAGCGGATTCCCGTCCTCGTCGTCGATAGCGAACTCGGCCGTATGTCGTGTATTGGCCTCGTCCCACTCGACTTCGATGACACCTGCGATCGCGAACGGCTGCGGAGCTGGGCCCGTTTGGTTCCAGGCGCCGCCCAGAAGAAAGAGAAGCCCTTCGCGGACTTCCGCGCTGTCCGCCAGCAGGATTCTAACCCGCATGCGCTATCGTGCTGCCGCGCTAGAAGCCTCCGGCGCGATGGTTCGCGGCACCTGGGGAGTTGTCTGAAACCCTTGATATGACGTCAGCAGTACGATTTTGACTGCTGATGGCTCGCCCGTGCTCGGACTATCTATTCGAATTGGCCCTGCGGCCGTGGTGATACCCGCCCAACGCTGGTAGCGCGCAAGATACTTCCCCCGGACACCGTCGCTGAAGTCAACCTCCGACCTCATTTCATCCCTATCTTCCGGACTCATATGCTCTCCGCTCACTGGGGGTTGCAGGTCGAGCGCCGATCAGGCGAACCGAATCCCCACGGTCAGTATGCCAGACTACGACGAACCTCCGACGAGATGAAGTCCCTATGGTCCACCACCGTTGCTCATCAAAGGAGTAGTCGGGATCGGGAACCGTGATGGCCAGGGGGTCACCGAACACCGTCATGGCCTCGTCAAACGGCACTCCATGCTTCGCAAGGTTAGCGAGGGCTTTCTCAGGGTCCCACTCAAACTCAGCCAGAGGCGCAATGGTGGGTTACCGGGGCCGCCGCCGTCAAGCGCGTTCCCCCATTCGCTAGCTGCGGGGCGGATCGGTGCTCCGGCGGATCTCGTCGCGCATCGCGTCTCGACCGGCCTGGAACGCGTCGCGCAAACGCTGGGTCTCTCCCTCCACTAGATCGCGACCCTTGTCGAGCCAACCCTCGGCGCGATTTTGGACGTCACTGGCCAGGTCTTGCGCCCGTTTGGCGAACATCCCGCTGCGCTTCTGGGCTTGTTTGGCCACTTCCGAGCCTTGATCGGCAAGAAACTCCCGAGTCTCACGCCCGGACCGCGGGGCCAGCAGAATAGCGGCTGCCGCCCCCACCGCCGCGCCGAGTAGAAAACACGCAAACGCTCCACCGCCGTGCTGATCAGTCATGACGTTGTCCTCTTCGCGGCCTTTGGAGCCGCTGCACGAACACGTTGACGCCCTTCTTGACCCCCATGGCCATGCCGACGAGCTGACCGACCTGGGTGAGACCGCGCAGGCCGACCACGAAGGCTCCCACGCTCTCCGTCACCTGATTGACGTGCTCGATCATGGCTGACAGCCGGGCCACGCTGTTCCGCGCCTCACGGGTGACGGCTTGCGCCTCCTGGGTCAGCCCACGGACGTCCTCCAACGTAGGGCCCAGTTTAACCTCGAGAACGGCGAGGACCTGCTCGAGCCTCTGGAGCATTCGGCGCAGGGAGATGACCGCCGCCACCAGGGCGACCGTGAGGGCTATCGCGCAGAGGATCAGGGGGATCTGCCACCAGAGAGACATAACGCCTGATTATCGATGGGGAGTTGGCTAAAAGTCAATGAATCCGTTGACTTTCTGATCGCGGCCTCCATATAATCCGCCTGACATGTCTGGCCGACGAGAGCGCTTCGAAGAGCTTCGCCGCCGCCGCCGGGAGGCCGAGGAGGGCGGCGGTGAGGAGCGCGTGCGACGCCAGCACAAGGCCGGCAAGAAGACCGCGCGCGAGCGCCTCGACCTTCTCCTGGACCCAGGGTCCTTCGCCGAGCTGGACCAGTTCGTGGTTCACCAGAGTCATGACTTCGGTATGCAAGAGCAGCGGGTCCTCGGTGACGGCGTGGTGAGCGGCTCGGGGCGCATTCATGGTCGACCCGTCTTCGTCTTTGCCCAGGACTTCACCGTCTTCGGCGGCTCCCTCTCCGAGGCCTACGCGCGCAAGATCTGCAAGGTGATGGATCTCGCGCTGAAAGTCGGCGTTCCCATGATCGGGCTCAACGATTCGGGGGGGGCCCGCATCCAGGAGGGGGTGGTTTCCCTGGCTGGCTACGCCGACATCTTCCTGCGCAATACCCTGGCCTCCGGGGTCATCCCCCAGATCTCCGCCATCATGGGCCCGTGCGCGGGCGGGGCCGTATACTCGCCCGCCATCACGGACTTCGTCTTCATGGTGAAGAACACCTCGTACATGTTCGTCACGGGGCCCGACGTGATCCGGGCCGTCACCCACGAGGCGGTCTCCGCCGAGGAACTGGGCGGGGCCACCACGCACGGCACGACGTCGGGGGTGGCGCACTTCGCCGCTGACAGCGAGGAGGAGTGTCTGGCGCTCATCCGCGAATTGATGACCTTCCTACCGCAGAACAACCTGGAGGACCCGCCGCTCAGGCCCACCCAGGATCCGCGTGACCGGCGCGACGAGACATTGCAGACCATCGTGCCGGAGCAGCCGAACAAGCCGTACGACATGAAGGACATCATCGGGGCCGTCCTCGACGACCACTACTTTTTCGAGGTGCAGGGGAGCTTCGCCCCCAACTTGGTCATCGGCTTCGGCCGACTCGGAGGCCGCCCGGTGGGCATCGTGGCCAACCAGCCGGCACACCTGGCCGGTTGCCTGGACATCAACGCGTCCATCAAGGGGGCGCGCTTCGTGCGCTTCTGCGACTGCTTCAACATTCCCCTGCTGACCTTCGAGGACGTGCCGGGCTTCTTGCCAGGCACCGCCCAGGAGTACGGCGGTATCATCAAGCACGGGGCCAAGCTTCTGTACGCCTTCTGCGAGGCCACGGTACCCAAGCTGACGGTGATCACCCGCAAAGCCTACGGGGGGGCCTATTGCGTCATGTCGTCCAAGCACATTCGCGGCGACGCAAACTTCGCCTATCCGAGCGCCGAGATCGCGGTCATGGGCCCTGACGGAGCGGTGAACATCCTCTACCGACGTGAACTGTCCCAGGGGGGGGAACGGTCCCAGGGGGGGGAACGGTCCACCTTCCGCGAGGAGAAAATCGGCGAGTATCGCGAGAAGTTCGCCAATCCCTACGTGGCCGCCGAGCGCGGCTACATCGACGAGATCATCGAGCCACGCGACACGCGGGCGCGGCTCATCGCAGCCCTCGACCTCCTGCACACCAAGCGGGACAGCAACCCGTCCAAGAAGCACGGAAACATTCCGCTGTGAGCGAGCCGGGGCGCCCGCCGAGATTCAGCACGTCCTGGGGGAGCGAGGTTCCCGTCACCTACGAGCCCCTGCCCGGAGCCCCCGCCGGCGCGCCCGGCGAGTTCCCCTACACGCGCGGCGTTCATCCCGGCATGTATCGCTCGCGCCCGTGGACCATGCGCCAGTATGCGGGATTTGGCTCGGCGGCCGAGACCAACAAGCGATACCGTTTTCTGCTCGACCAGGGTCAGACAGGGCTCTCGGTGGCCTTCGATCTCCCCACGCAGATGGGCTACGATCCCGACGCGCCGGCCGCCTATGGCGAGGTTGGCAAGGTCGGCGTCTCCATCGCGTCCCTGGAAGACATGGAGGATCTCTTCCAGGGGATCCCCCTGGGCCGCGTCTCCACGTCGATGACCATCAACGCCACCGCCTCGATTCTCCTCGGTCTGTACGTCGCGGTGGCCAGACGCCAGGCGGTGCCGTCGGCCGCCCTCACCGGGACCGTCCAGAACGACATCCTGAAGGAGTACGTCGCCCGGGGAACATACGTGTTTCCCCCGGGCCCCTCCATGCGGCTCATCACGGACATGTTCGCCTACTGCCGGGCGGAGATCCCGCGCTGGAATACCATCTCGATCTCCGGCTACCACATGCGGGAAGCCGGCTGCACTGCGGTGCAGGAGGTGGCGTTCACCCTCGCCAATGCCGTCGCCTATGTCGAGGCCGCCCGCACGGCCGGGCTCGCGGTCGACGAGTTCGCGCCCCAGCTGTCCTTCTTCTTCAATGCCCACAACAACCTGCTCGAGGAGGTCGCGAAGTTCCGGGCGGCCCGCACCCTGTGGGCACGCCTCATGCGCGATCGCTTCGGCGCCCGTGACCCGCGCTCGCTCATGCTGCGCTTTCATGCCCAGACGGCGGGGAGCATGCTGACGGCTCAGCAACCCGAGAACAACATCGTCCGGGTCGCCGTGCAGGCCCTGGCTGCCGTGCTCGGCGGGTGTCAGTCGCTGCACACGAACTCCATGGACGAGGCCCTCTCCCTTCCAACCGAGAAGGCCGTTCGCATCGCGCTCAGGACCCAGCAGATTCTCGCCCACGAGTCGGGGGTCACGGCCACCGTCGACCCGCTCGGCGGGGCGTTCGCCGTCGAGCGCCTCACCCGGGAGATCGAGGAGGAGGCGGCCACGTACATCGCCCGCATCGACGATCTCGGCGGAGCGGTGGCGGCCATCGCCTTCATGCAGGGAGAGATCCAGGAGGCGGCCTACCGCTATCAGCGCGAGGTCGAGGAGCGGGCACGGATCGTGGTGGGGGTGAACGACTTCGTGACCGACGAGCCTCCCCCCGCGCAGCTGTTTCAGATCGATCCGTCATTGGCAGCCGTGCTGGCCGGGCGAGTGCGGCAGCTGCGGGCGAGCCGCCGTGATGGAGCCCCGCGGGCCCTGGAGGCGCTCGGCCGTGCCGCCCGCGGACGCGACAACCTCATGCCGCCCATCGTGGATGCTATCGAGGCCTCCGTCACCCTGGGCGAGATCTGTGAGTGCCTCCGCGAGGTCTTCGGGATCTACCGGCCCACGGTCATCCTGTGAGGGGGATAGGCCGGCTGCCGGCGGTGGTGTTGCTCGTCGCGCTGTCCGCGTCTGCCGCCGAGGCGGGCCTGGCCGACCGGATTGGCGCCACCTTCCTGTTCATGTCCGCGGAGTTCGTGAAGGCCTTCGCGCCCCAGGAGGGGCTGGTGGTCGCCGTGGAGGGGGACACGCTGTTTCTCGACCTCGGCGAGCAGTCTGGCGTGCAGGCCGGCCGGGAGTTCGTGGTGTTCCGCAAGGGCGAGCCCTTCCGCCATCCGATCACCGGCAAGATGATTGGACGCTACGAGAACGTGCTCGGGCATGCGCAGGTGCGAAGCGTCTCCGCCGAGTTTTCCGAGGCGCTGTTCGTGCCCCGTGGCGATCGTCCGGGACCCCGCCCCGAGGACGGTGTCAGGATCAGCCGGGGCAGGATCAAGGTGGCTATCACACCGTTGCTCGACCTCACCGGCGGCACGGCCGATGTCAGGCGAGTGCCCTACCTCTTCGCGAGCGTGCTCGACCGCACCAAGCGCTTCCAGGTGGTGGACCCCTTTGCCGTGACCGACATGTTTGCCAGCGGCGGCGCGCGCGTCGAGGAGGTCCTGGCGCGGCCTGCCCGCGCCATGCACATGGCCAAGAACCTCGACGTCGCGGGCTGGCTGGTGCCCATCCTGATCGAGCGGCGCGGGACGGTGCTCCTCGATGTGACCTACATCTCGGCCATCACCGGTACCGCTCTTTTCTCCCGACGGCAGCCCCTCGTCACCGACAGTGTCGGCGAGGAGCAGCGCTTTCCGTGGGAGCCCTTAATTGAAGATTGAGTTGATCGGGGGCTCCGGGCGGTGTGATATCGTAGGCCGCGCATGACGATGCAGCGGACGGTCCTGCTGCTCCTCACCGTTCTCGCCCTGGTCGGATGCGACAGCATGCGAAAGGTCCTGGGCTTGGCGCAGGTGGGGGAGCCCTCCGAGCTCAAGTCCGCGGAGACCCGCTGGCTGCTCATCAAGAATCCGCGTTACGGCGACGTGGCGAGCGAGCCCGAGTACATCTGGGTCGAGGAGGACAAGGTCCCCCTGACCTTCAAGACCCTGATCAACAAGAGCTCCGTCTACGCCCCCCCCGAGATCGTGGCCAAGTATGGCCTGCCTCCAGGCGGAGGGAAGATCAGCCCCCGGCAGGGCGTCCCATACCAGCCGGCGGCCTCGCCCCGACCCACGGCCGCCCCCGCGGTGGCACCCGCCGCCGCGCGTCCCACGGCGGCAGCCTCGGGCGCGACCCCGCCTCCGACGCCGCCCCCCGCCCTCGAGATCCCGAAGCGCGGCTACGTCGTTCACGTGGATACGACGCGGATCGCCGTCGATCTCACCTCCGCCGATGGGCTCAGGCCGGGCACCGTGGTCAGCGTCCGCCGCGACAAGATGCCCATCATGCATCCGGTCACCGGCGAGAAGCTGGGCGAGCTGGACGAGGAGGTGGCCGTCGCCAAGATCGTGGAAGTCCGCGACAAGTTCTCCCTCGCGGAGATCCAGAGCGTCCAGCCCGGATCACAGATCGAGGTCCGGGACCGCGTCGTTCCCAAGTAGCGTCGGCTGCGTGGCCACTCCCACCCTCGAACAGATTCTGAAGGAGCGTGTGGCGGGGCTCGTCGGGGACGACTTGCGCCTCGTCGAGGAGGAGATCCGGCGCGAACTGGACTCGCCGGTGACCTTGATCCAGGATATGGGCGAATACATCGCCGGGGCCGGAGGTAAGCGTCTGCGGCCGATGCTCCTTCTGCTCGCCGCCCGTCTGGCCGGCGCCCACGGTTCGCGCTGCGTGCGCCTGGCCTGCGTGGTCGAGCTGCTTCACACGGCTACCCTGATCCACGACGACGTCGTCGATCAGGCGCCCCTCCGCCGAGGTCGCCCCTCGGCCAACGCCCAGTGGGGGGACGACGCGTCCGTGCTGGTGGGTGACCACCTCTATTCGAAGTCGTTCGCCATGCTCGTGCGTGACAACGACCGCGCGGTCATGGAGACCTTGGCGCGGGCCACGGTGTCCATGACGGAGGCCGAGGTCTTCCAGCTCGAGCGCAAGCGGAGCGGCACCCTCACCGAGGCGGACTACGTCCGGATCATCAGCCAGAAGACGGCATCCTTCATCTCCGCCTGTTGCCGGATCGGCGGCCTGCTGGGGGATATCGCGCCCGATCAGGTGGAGGCGCTCACGCGATACGGGCTCGACGTGGGGGTGGCCTTCCAGATTTCCGACGACTCCCTCGACTTCGTGGCTGATGAGAATCGACTGGGCAAGGCGGTCGGAGCCGACCTGCGGGAAGGAAAGCGAACTTTGCCCCTCATCGCCATGCTCAAGCGGGCCACCGCCGCCGAGAACGAACGGGTTCGACTGCTCCTGCGCCGGCCGTCGTTGGGGGCAGCCGAAGTCGAGGAGATCCGGCAGCTCGTGGTCGACCACGCCGGGGTGGACTATGCCATGGAGTGGGCCCACGAGTACGCGCTGGCCGCCAAGCGTGATCTGGAGGCGTTCCCACCGTCCGAGGAGAGGGAAACGCTTGCGCTCATCGCTGACTTCGTCGTCGACCGCGACCGCTGAGCTGCCGGCCGCTATCTAGGCTGGTTTGATTGGATGTGAACGACAGACCCGCTCCACTGGCCTTCGCGTCGGTCCCACCCAATCCAGGCTAGATGGCAGCCATCGTCACTCTCACCAGCGATTTCGGGCTGCGAGACTCCTATGTGGCGCAGCTGAAGGCGGTCATTCTCGGGATCACCCGTGACGTTCATCTCGTGGACGTTTCGCACGACGTGGAGCCGCACGACATCATGGGGGGGGCGCTCATCCTCGAGGAGGCGGCGGGGGCGTTTCCGCCCGGCACCGTCCACCTGGCCGTCGTCGATCCCGGCGTGGGTGGCGGGCGCCGTGCTCTCGCGCTGGCGGCTCGCGGCTTTGTGTTCGTAGGGCCCGACAACGGGCTCTTCACACCCTTCCTCGAGGACGAGGGCTGGCAGGCCTTCGAGATCGCCGAGGGGAGATTCCGGGGACCTCGCGTCAGCCATACCTTCCACGGTCGAGATGTCTTCGCCCCGGCGGCGGCGGACCTCGCGGCCGGCCTCCAGCCCGATCAGCTTGGCCCGCCCGTCCCCGACCCGGTGCGCCTGAGCTGGCCTCGTGTACAGAGCGTTGGCGCCGAGGTGGCGGGGGCGGTCATTCACGTGGACCGCTTCGGCAACCTCGTCACGTCGATTCCCGCCGAGACGGTGGCGGCGCTCGGAACCGATGTCGTCGTGCGCGTGGGGGATCGAGTTCTTCCGCTGGTGAAGACATACGGCGACCTCGAACGCGGCAAGGCTGGAGCGCTGATTGGCTCCGCGAACCGCCTGGAGATCGCCGTCCGGGAGGGGAGTGCCCGAGCCCATCTCAACGCCGCGCGGGGCACCCCCGTCGTCCTGACGCGACACGGCGCCTGACCCGGCAAGGCCCTCGGGGCAAGCGAGCAGTTGAAGCTGCGTTTAGCAGGACGGCGGGCGGACGGTCAGGAGGAGCGTCGCTCACGCTCAACCCGTCTTCACTGATGAGCTACTCCGCGCTGGTACTTTTCGGCGAGGCGGCCGCCTCTGTCCCCGAACTCGTGGCGGCGGTGCTAGACTTTTCGGCGGTGCTAGACTTCTCGGACGAGGATTTGTCAGTCGATGGCTTGTCGCCCGATGCCGTCTCTGCGGCTGGCTTCTTGTCGGCGCTCTTCTCCGACTCTCGCGCCTTCTTCCTGGCCTCCGACGGGTAGTCCGTCACGTACCAGCCCTCGCCCTTCAGGATGAAGGGCGCCGCGCTGAGGAGCCGTCGTAGGGTCCCCCCGCACTTCTCGCAGGTGGTCAGCGGGGCGGCCGAAATTCGCTGCTTTTCCTCGAACTGCCTGCCGCACTTCAGACACTCGTACTCGTATGTTGGCACAAATCCGAACGATACATGGGCCTGTCGCGGGGTGTCAAGGCACGGCGATCGATGTAGCCGAGTCCCCGGCACTGCTGTAGCGCAGGCTCTGGAGCGCGAATGAAGGCGACAGCGCCGGGCGCCGCACCCCATGCGCTGCGAGGCCTCACGATCACAGTGGTGCTGGTGCTGTTCGCTGGGTGCGCCTCGGCCACCCCGACGGCGCACCCCGGTTCCCGGGCGCTCCAGGCCCGGGCGACCTACGAGCGGGGGCTCGCCTACCTGCAGGACCGTCAGGCTACCCTGGCGCTGGGAGCCCTCCGGGAGGCGGTCGCGCTTGATGGGACAGTCCCGGCTTACCACAACACTCTCGGGCTGGTTCTGCTGGACACCCGGCGACCGGAGCTGGCCGCAGAATCGTTCCAGCGGGCCGTGAAGCTGGACCCGACCTACGTCGACGCCTACCTGAACCTCGGAATCGCCCTTGCCGAGATGGGCCGCTGGCAAGAGGCGGTGCCCGCCTATCGGCAGGCCCTCTCACGGCCCACCCTCGCGGCCGAATCGATCACCCACCAGAACCTCGGTCTGGCCCTCTTCCACCTGCGACAGTATGCCGAAGCCGAGCGCGAGCTTCGCCTGGCCATCACGCTGGACCCCAAGATGGAAGCTGCTTACTACAACCTCGGGCTCGTCCTCCTGGCGACGGACCGGCCCTCGGACGCCCGTGTGGCCTTCCAGCACGTCCGGGCGATCGCCCCCCAATCCCCCTTTGCCCAGGCCGCCGCCGAGCAACTTCAGAGACTCGGGGAGGGGGGCTAACCACAGCCCTCGTCCGCAGTTTTTTGTTGACCGGGATTCTCGTCGTGAGGTAGAAGAGTGGCACCTGCCCAAGGCAGGTGCAGCTGTTGTTGGTGTCGGTGCGGATTTGCTTGTATTTTCACGTGGTTAACTTTGCATGAGGAGGCTGTAAATGAGGAAGGTTGCGGCAGTCCTCTTCTTCATCGCCGCCCTTGGAATGCTGGCCCCGCCGGCCTTCGCCCAGGCCCCGGCGCCGGCTCCGGCCCCGAAGGTGACGATCAACGGCCTGGTCGACTTTGTAGCGACGTACTACTACAACTGGTCAGGCACAGGCGGTACCGGTGGTCTCAACTCTTCGGACGTCACCAACGTCAGAGACAAGGGCTGGTACACCCGTGAGCGAGGCGTGTTCACCATCACCGGTGAGGTCGGGCGGAGCCGGGGTGTGTGGGCCCTCGAGCTCGACTTCACCAACGGCGCGGGCCTGAACAACGCCGGCAACGCGTTCAATGGCGGGCTACAGGGGCCCTCGTTCAGTGGGACCTCGGCCAACTTCGACGAGGACATCGACGTCGCGTCGGTCGTGGAGACCAAGTGGCTGTACATCGAGACGCCGGCCACGGGCGCCGGATCGTTCCTCCCCTGGATTCCCTTCGACAGCATCATCCGGGTCGGTGGCCAGCCGGCGCGTGGCCACGACTACAAGAACGGCATGCAGTTCAGTGGAGACTTTCCGGGCATCAACCTGTCGACGAACTGGACCCCGGACATCCGCAGCACGTTGACCTTCGTCCAGATCGCCGCGAAGCTCGATCCCATCACTGCTCAGGGAAATCGGCAGAACTGGGCGACGTTGGGCAGCTTGGAGATGGACGTCTTCAAGGGGTTCACGGTCAAGCCGACCTACTCCTACATCTGGATGATGGGCGGCAGCTGTAACGCCAACGCGGCGGCGACTGGCTCGTCTCTCGGCAATCCCAACGCGGGTGGGGTCCAGCTCAACGACTGCGGAGCCGTACTTCCCTCTTCACCGCTGCTGACCCAGCGCAATACCATCGGCGGCGACGTTCGGTGGGTGTTCGGTGGCTTCTCGCTCCAGCCTACCTTCCTCTATCAGTTCGGCACGTTTCAGACGTTCAATCTCGCTCCGGGGCAGTTCATCAACCCAGCGACCGGCCTGCCGAGCGCGTTCAATAACCTCGGCAAGCGGACCGCTGACGTCAGCGCGTTCATCTTCGACACGATCGCCGGCTACCGGATCGGCCCCCTCAACATTCAGGGCCGGATCATGTACACCTCCGGTCAGAACGCCCAGTCGAATATCCAGAATGGCGCCAACCAGCAGTACTACCGGGCGATCAATTCCGCGTTCGGGTACATGGCCGGTTGGTCTGATATCCAGACCGGCGGCATCGACTACATCACGGCGGCCATGGTTGGTATCCCGGGCCTGACGCTCCGGGAGTCGCCCAGCTATGACAAGTACGGGCGAGTCTGGTTTGGCCTCGCGTCGGACTACGCCTTGACACCAGCCCTGACGTTCACGGGCCTGGTGAACACGAGCTTCACGCCCTACAAGGTCAATACCCGCAGTATCTTGACCGCCAACGGACTGGCCCAGTGCCCGAACGTCCCCACGGCTGGCTTCGGA
>Ga0187893_10004500_pt1 | contig 26421 bp, 22 predicted proteins | sample MA1701074metaG_FD_139574 | JGI IMG/M metagenome (GOLD analysis project Ga0187893, IMG submission 139574) | White microbial mat communities from a basaltic lava cave in the Kipuka Kanohina Cave System on the Island of Hawaii, USA - MA170107-4 metaG ... | reverse complement strand
TGGAACTGCGCCCGAAACTAGTCGGCTGGAGGATTGGAGAGGAGACTGGAATTCACGGTGTAGCGGTGAAATGCGTAGATATCGTGAGGAACACCAATGGCGAAGGCAGGTCTCTGGACAATTTCTGACGCTCATGCACGAAAGCCAGGGGAGCAAACGGGATTAGATACCCCGGTAGTCCTGGCCCTAAACGGTGTTCACTTGCCGTAGGAGGATTCGACCCCTTCTGTGGCGAAGCGAAAGCGTTAAGTGAACCGCCTGGGGAGTACGGTCGCAAGATTAAAACTCAAAGGAATTGACGGGGGCCCGCACAAGCGGTGGAGCATGTGGCTCAATTCGATGCAACGCGAAGAACCTTACCTGGCCTTGACATCATCCGTGAAAGTCGGTGAAAGCCGATGACGGCCCGAAAGGGTGCTGGGGGATGACAGGTGCTGCATGGTTGTCGTCAGCTCGTGTCGTGAGATGTTGGCTTAAGTGCCGCAACGAGCGCAACCCCTGTGGTTAGTTGCCAACTACGCGCAAGCGTGGCGCACTCTAACCAGACTGCCCCGATTCATATCTGGGAGGAAGGTGGGGATGACGTCAAATCAGTATGGCCCTTACGGCCAGGGCTGCACACGTGCTACAATGCCCGGTACAATGGGACGCAAGACCGCGAGGTGGAGCAAATCCTAAAAACCGGGCTCAGTTCAGATTGAAGGCTGCAACTCGCCTCCATGAAGCTGGAATCGCTAGTAATGGCGCATCAGCTACGGCGCCGTGAATACGTTCCCGGGCCTTGTACACACCGCCCGTCACATCATGGGAGCCGACTGCACCCGAAGTCGCCGCGCCAACCCGCAAGGGAGGCAGGCGCCGAAGGTATGGTTGGTGACTGGGATGAAGTCGTAACAAGGTAGCCGTAGGGGAACCTGCGGCTGGATCACCTCCTTTCTAAGGAGTAGTTAGGGCGCGCAACGCCCGACGCGAACTTCGGTTTGTCGTCTGTTGTCGCGCAGCTAACGACGGTCGAATCCCGAGCGCGCAAGCGTTTCGGGAAACCAAATAATGGCTCTTATGCGTATCGCACTATTCAGTTTTTAGGAACCTGTTCTTTGAACAAAATTTAGCGTGTGGGCTTGAGAGGGAATGCAAACGGCGACATACTCCCCGCGCAAAACGCGCGACGATTTCCGCGCCAACGGCAATGGGGGCATAGCTCAGTTGGTAGAGCACCAGCTTTGCAAGCTGGGGGTCAGCGGTTCGAGCCCGCTTGCCTCCACCAGTTACGGGATTTGAGATTTGAAATTTTAGATTTCAAATCGCGGGCGTCGCCCGCCACGGGCGTGTAGCTCAGCTGGTTAGAGCATGCGCTTGATAAGCGCAGGGTCAATGGTTCGAATCCATTCACGCCCACCAAGCGCGCGTCGCGCGCGGCTAAAAGAGTTAAAGAGGTTAAAAGGGTTAAAGAGGAACACAACCCGCGAGCCTCGACCTTGAAAACCAATTAGCTTTTTTAACCCATTTAACCATTTTACTCCTGTCCCGCTTAGGCGGGACGGGGGCTGTTCTTTGACAACTGCATACAGGTAGTTAGCTTCCGAGGCGTCTCAAGCGTCTCGGGAGTGGGCAAAAACTACAATTAATGCTGAGAATGTTCTGTACAGGCGCGCTGCCGTCTAAACCGCGGCGGCGCATACTGGCGAATATTTGTGATCAAGCTACTAAGAGCATGCGGTGGATGCCTTGGCACCAAGAGGCGATGAAGGACGTAGTAAGTTGCGATAAGCGACGGGGAGCGGCAAGCACGCTTTGATCCGTCGATGTCCGAATGGGGGAACCCAGCCGAAGTAATATTCGGTTACTCCAGTCTGAATTCATAGGACTGGCAGAGCGACACGGGGTGAAGTGAAACATCTCAGTAACCCCAGGAACAGAAAGAGCGCATCCGATTCCCCGAGTAGCGGCGAGCGAAACGGGAACAGCCCAAACCCTCCGACTTGTCGGAGGGGGTTGCGGGACCTTGACATGGCACGCGGCGAGTTAGTCGAAGCTTCTAGGAAAGAAGCCCCACAGAGCGTGATAGGCGCGTAGGCGAAAACTCAACACGGCCTAGAGGTATCCCAAGTAGCACGAGCTAGGAGACAACTTGTGCGAATCTGCGCCAACCACGGCGTAAGGCTAAATACTCCTTGGTGACCGATAGTGAACTAGTACCGCGAGGGAAAGGTGAAAAGAACCGCTGATAGCGGAGTCCAAAGAACCTGAAACAGCATGCTTACAAAGTTTCGGAGCCCCGCTCTTTCTGGAGCCAACCTGTATGTATTACGTTTACCTGCTCAGAAATCCGACGGGTCGTTTCGTTTACATCGGCTACACGGCTGATTTGAAACGGCGCGTATCGGAGCATCAGAGTTCGACGCGACATCGCGGCTGGCGTCTCGTCTATTACGAAGCGTATCGCGATGAGCGCGATGCGCGTGTTCGCGAGCGAAAACTCAAGCAATACGGTGCGTCGCTGGGACGGTTGAAGAAACGAATACATCACAGTTTGGAGCTAGAAAGAGCGGGGTGACGGAGTGCCTTTTGCATAATGAGTCTGCGAGTTATTGTCAGTGGCAAGGCTAAGTCCCTCTAGGGACGGAGCCGCAGCGAAAGCGAGTCCGAAATGGGCGACCAGTCGCTGGCAATAGACCCGAAGCCGAGGTGATCTACGCTTGGACAGGTTGAAACCCCGATAAAACGGGGTGGAGGACCGAACTCGTGAACGTTGAAAAGTTCTGAGATGAGCTGAGTGTAGGAGCGAAAGACTAATCAAACCCGGTGATAGCTGGTTCTCCCCGAAATCGCTTGAGGGCGAGTCTTGTGTCACTAGCGCGCGCAGGTAGAGCACTGAATGGGATAGGGTCCCTACCGGGATACCGAATCCAATCAAACTCCGAATGGCGCGTTGCCGTATCACAGGAATCAGGCTACGGGGGATAAGCTTCGTGGCCGAGAGGGTAACAGCCCAGACTGCCGGCTAAGGTGCCTAATTTACGTTTAGTGGAAAGGATGTGACGTTGCACAGACAGTGGGGATGTTGGCTTAGAGGCAGCCATCATTTAAACAGTGCGTAACAGCTGACCCATCGAGCGATGTCGCGCCGAAAATGATTGGCGATAAGCGTAAAACCGAAGCCGCGGACTCCACCCCGATACGTCGGGGTGGATTGGTAGGGGAGCGTTCTGGAAGCGGAAGGTGGAAGGTGACTGAAACTGGAGCGACCAGAAGTGAGAATGCAGACATGAGTAGCGATAAAGTCCGTTAAATTCGGACTCGCCGTAAGCCTAAGGTTTCCTGGGGAAGGTTCGTCCGCCCAGGGTTAGTCGGGACCTAAGTCGAGGCCGTAAGGCGTAGATGATGGACCATCGGTTAATATTCCGATACCACCGTGGAACGTTACCAGCAACGGAGAGCGCAGAAGGTTAAGCCAGCCACCGATTGAAAGTGGTGGTCTAAGCTCGTAGAGGGATCCCGCAGGCAAATCCACGGGATCGTCAACTTCGAAAAGCAGGGACGCTGAGGCTACGGCTGAGGCGGATTGGCTGATACCCCGCTGCCAAGAAAAACTCCGTTGCGAGTATCCACGGTGCCCGTACCGCAAACCGACACAGGTAGGCGAGATGAATATTCTCAGGCGCGCGAGTGAAACCTCTCTAAGGAACTCGGCAAAATAACCCCGTAACTTCGGAAGAAGGGGTGCCCAAACGAGTCAGATTACATCAAAGCTCGTTGGGGCCGCAGTGAAAGGGGAGCTACGACTGTTTAACAAAAGCACAGCTCTCTGCAAAGTCGTGAAGACGACGTATAGGGAGTGACACGTGACCAATGCGGAAAGGTTAAAGGCAGGCGTCAAGCCGCAAGGCTGAAGCGCAGGCTCCAAGCCCCCGCGAATGTCGGCCGTAACTATAACGGTCCTAAGGTTAACCAACAGCTAGCCTGCCCCGGCAGCAATGCCGGGGGCAACGTCAACTATATGCGGGAAACTCCTCACACAGGCGTTGATACTCGCTGATGAAAAGGTAGCGCGAGCTTCCAGCTTGCGTCTCCAAAAATTCATGCAGCAGTAAAAATGCAACGCACATGGGGACAATCCGCAGGGAAGTCCGGAGCAATCCAATGACCCCTCAGAGACCAAACGTTGAAAGTCCCAAGAGAAACGCGCAACTCAATCCCGACTGGATTGTCGGCTTTATTGACGGCGAAGGCTGTTTCCACATCGGAACCAGCAAGCACCCCCAAGTGCGCTTCGGCCACCAAATACTGCCCGAACTCACAGTCGTCCAACACCAGCGAGACATCGCACTTCTCCACCGAATTCGCTCAACCATGAATTGCGGCGTTGTTAGACGCAATCATGGCGAACGATTCTGTTGGAGAGTGCGAGACCTGAAAAATCTCGCTGAAGTAATCGTGCCGTTCTTCGAATCGCATCCGTTGCACTCGAAGAAGGCGATTGAGTTCCGCAAATTCGCGCGGGTCGTCCGCAAAATGGCCAAAGGCGATCACCTGACCGAACGTGGCTTCCACGAAATCTGTCAGATCGCTTCCACCATGAATCGCGGCGAACCGCGAGAAATCTTGGGCTTAAGAGAGAGTCCATGCCCCGATGAAAATCGGGGAAATCCATGAGCGAAATTCCTTGTCGGGTAAGTTCCGACCTGCACGAATCTTGTAACGAGAGCTCCGCTGTCTCGGAGAGGGGCTCGGCGAAATTGTAATGGCGGTGAAGATGCCGCCTGCCCGCAGTAGGACGGAAAGACCCCGTGCACCTTTACTGTAAGCTGATATTGTGTTTTGGGTGATGATGCGTAGCGTAGGTGGGAGCCTGCGAACCCCGACCCTCGGGTCGGGGGGAGGCGCAATGTGAAACACCACTCTTCGTTATTCAGAACTCTAACCCCACGCTGTCATCCAGCTGGGGGACCGTGTCAGCGGGTCAGTTTGACTGGGGCGGTTTCCTCCCAAAAAGTAACGGAGGAGTACGAAGCTTGGCTCAGCGCGGTTGGCAATCGCGCGTCGAGCACATGGGTAGAAGCCAGGCTGACTGGGAGACCAACAAGTCAACCAGAGACGAAAGTCGGTCCAAGTGATCCGGCGGTTGAAAGTGGAATTGCCGTCGCTCATCGGACAAAAGGTACGCCGGGGATAACAGGCTTATCGCGCCCAAGAGTTCATATCGACGGCGCGGTTTGGCACCTCGATGTCGGCTCATCGCATCCTGGGGCTGGAGAAGGTCCCAAGGGTCCGTCTGTTCGCCGGTTAAAGCGGTACGCGAGCTGGGTTCAAAACGTCGTGAGACAGTTTGGTCCTTATCCACTGTGGGCGCAGGAGACTTGAGGGGTTCATTCCTTAGTACGAGAGGACCGGGAATGACGCACCGCTGGTGTTCGGGTTGTCCCGTCAGGGGCAGCGCCCGTTAGCTATGTGCGGAAAGGATAAGCGCTGAAAGCATCTAAGCGCCAAGCCTATCCCAAGATACGGTCTCCCTGAAGGCTCGAGGCAGACTACCTCGTTGATAGGTCGGAGGTGTAAGCGCAGCAATGCGTTCAGCTCACCGATACTAATCAGCCGTTCGGCTTGATCACTTTAATTTCCTCCGCTTCCGCGTGGGGGTCTCTTAAAGTGATTTCAAAAATCAGCACTCATTGTAGCGCCGACTCCTGTATGCAGTTTGTCAGAAAACAGCGTTCTTTGAACGCAGTTAGAAACGTTAAAAGGTTAAAGAGGTTAAAAGGGACGGCGCATCTGGAATCCATTTTAACCCTTAAACTCATCAACTCTTTTAACCCAATCCATTTCCTGGTGGCCCGAGCGCAGTGGTCCCACCCGTTCCCATCCCGAACACGGCCGTGAAACGCTGCAGCGCCGATGGTAGTGCCTGTATAGCTTGCGCGAGAGTAGGCCGCCGCCAGGTTAATTTCCCCAAATGGGGCAACCCAAAACCCGCAGTGAGAAATCGTTGCGGGTTTTTCTTTTTCAGAAATATCTTCGACAGTCCGTCACTTCAGAACGAAAGACCCCACCGCATCTCACCCCAGTTTCTTTCTCAATAATCCAAAGATCCCCTCGGTCCCTTTTGCGTGTTCCAAATCCTCCCGCAATTTCTTGTCATTCAACAGCCGCGCGATTCCCGCCAACGTGCTCAAATGCCGCTGAAATTGTCCCTGCGGAATCAGAATCAGCACCGCCAGTTTCACGGGCAGCCCGTCCAGCGACTCAAAATCCATTCCCTCCTTCGACCGCCCGAACGCCGCCACCACCTGGTCCACGAACGGCGTCTGCGCGTGCGGAATCCCGATTCCGTGTCCAATGCCCGTGCTTGCCGAGCTTTCCCGCGCCTTCACCACGCCGCACACCGCGTCGCGGCTCTCCTTTGCGACCCGACCTGCCGCCACCAGCGCGTCCACGAGTTCCTCAATTGCCTCCCACCGATCCGTCGCGCGCAGTTCAGGCACAATCGCCTCCGCGCTCAAGAGCGAGTCGAGCTTCACCACCTCTGCATGTCCTGCTGCAATCATATGTTTCTTTGACGCCAAACTTATAGAAAAGTTCATGCCATCCCGCAACCAATGTTTCAAAAAAAGTCACCGCCCTGCCACGTTCGCCGCCGTTTGCACCACCCACAGATACGCGCCCCCCGCCTCCCTTGCCACCAGCGCGCCTACTTCCGTCCATTTCACGTTCGGATTTAGCAATCCCATCAACGCAATGGTGACAAGAATGTTCGCGCAAAAGATTACCACCATCGAGAACAGCCACCCGTGCGCCTTCACGTCCGTCTGCGGCTGCGCCAATGCCAGCCCCGTGAACGTCAAATGGAACGCCCACGACAACCCTGCCGCGTAAAACAGCACCCATTCCCATCCGCTCGCGTCCCAAATCAGGCTCGCCAGCCACCACATCAATCCCGCAACGACCGTGTAAAATGGGAAAAAATAAGGCGCCAGCACCACCAGAAAATTCGTCTTCGACACTCTGACCTGGCCGCCCCTTTTTCCCACCTTCAACCCGCGCGCCCGTCCCCCCATCGCCACCGCCCACAGCGCGTGCGTCAACTCATGCCCCAGCACATACGTTTTCGTCGGCGCGGGTAGCAGGTAAAAAAAGATTGTCCACATCCCGAATCCCACAGCGAAAAAGAGCAGAGGTCTTCCCCAAAACGAATCGCTTCCCCCCAATTCCAATACCAGTTTCCCCAACGCCACCACCAGCCCGCCGCACGCTGGCAGCAACAACACGGCGACAAAAAATTTCACCAACTTCAGGATCATCTCCCCCGCGCCTCCTCAATCACCCGCTGTCTCAAATCTCCAATTTCTAATTCTCTGCCGTTTCCCAAAACTTCCTCACATCTCCCTCCAAATCACGCGTCACCAACTCCTCAGGCTCACTCCCATACCAATCCCTCGGAAACAACTCCGCATACTGCCGTTGCGCGAACCGATTGCAGATGAGCACCGCCACCCCGCGGTCGGTTTCCGTCCGAATCAGCCGCCCCACCGACTGAATCACCCGCGTCATTCCTGGATACAAATACGCATACTCAAAACCCTGTCCGTTCTTCCTCTCGTAATAATTCCGCAGCAACTCACGCTCGAACTCAAACGTCGGCAGCGCGGGGCTGACCACAATCACCCCAATCAACGCGTCGCCCGCGAAATCCACGCCCTCCGAAAAAATCCCGCCCTGAACCGCGAGAATCACTTTTCCACGCGCCGTTTCGCGCAGTTGCAGCATCACTGCGTCGCGCGCCTCTTGCGACATTGCGCGCTCCTGCACGATTAACTCCGCTCCATACGTTTTCGCCTCCAACAGCGGACGAAGAAACGGCTCGGTCTGCCGCAGGTATTCGTGGCTCGGAAAAAAGACGGCATAGTTCCCGTGCCGCTGCGCGACAACCGTGGAAATGATGTCCGCAAGTTTTTCATGGGAACGCCCCCGCGCCCGAAACGTCGTCGAAATCGTCGGCACCACCAGCACCTTCCGATTCTCCCTCGGAAACGGCGAGGGCAGCGTCAGCATCTCCGTCCGTTTCGAGTCAAAGCCCAAAACTTCGCGATAAAATTCCATCGGCTCCAGCGTCGCCGACATCGCGATGACACTGTGAAAACCGTCCAGCCGTTTCCGCAACAATCGCGACGGGTCTTTGCACAAAATCTTTATCTGTTGCGCCTCCGTGCGGTCGAATAGGAACGAAAACTCATCCTCCAACTGCGGCTCATCTGTGTTCGCCAGTTCGAGCGTGTTGACGAACACGAAAAACTGCGTGAACAATTCCTTGATTGAGTCCTCCACCGTCGCCCGACGCTGACCGAACCGATAGATGAAATACCGCATCGCCAGCTTCTCCGCCTCATCGCGCTTCCTGTAGAAAAACACGCGCGGCAGCGACACGGGAAATTTCTTCTCCTCGCCAAACTGCTCATCACCCGCCTCCCGCAACTGCGTGAAGAATTTCTCCAGCGACCGCAGCCACGCCGCCAAATCCTCCGCCAACGATTCCTCAAACGGCAGTTCCTGCAAACACGCGCGGATATCCACGCGCCGCAGCGACGGCGAATAATAATCCATCGCGCGCCCATACAGATTGTGCGCCTCGTCCAGAATCAACACGCAATCGTCATGGTCGTTCTCTTGAAAAAAATGCCGCAGATACACGGCAGGGTCGAAGATGTAATTGTAATCGCACACCACCACGTCCGACTCCACCGACCGCATCATCGCCAAATCAAACGGACACAACCGCACCGCGCGCCCCAACTCCATCAACCAGTCGGGGTCGCTCATTGCGCGCTGCTGCAACCGATTCGCCACGTTGCCCGCCGCGATTTTCTCATTCATCTGCCGCAACTGCGGACAAAACTCCTCGTGGCATGCATACACCTCGTTGATGCACATCCGCTCCTTCGCGCGCAGGCGCAGAGCAGAAAATTGAATCGGGGAATGGGAGAATGGAGGAATGGGAGATGTTGTAGCTGCGCTTCTGCGAAGCGCAGATTCTGCGTTGGTGGCACAGGCGTCCCTGCCTGTGTCATTGAAAATCCTCCCCCCGTTCGCTCGACCGAAGGTCTCCCTCGGCACTTTCATCTGGAGACCTGCGGTCGAATCTTGTGCGGGGTCGGGAGACCCGCGCACAACAGAGGCGATTTTCCCCACCGTCTCCCACGCCAACTCCTGCTGCGTGTTCTTCGCCGTCGCGAAAAAGATGCGTTTTCCGTTCGCCAGCGCGAACTTGATTACGGGGAACAGAGCGCCCGCCGTCTTGCCGATGCCCGACGGGGCGCACACCATCAAATGCTTTCCGTTTTGCAGCGCGCGTTCCACCGACGCAATCATCTCGTCCTGATGAGGACGCGGCGCGGGGAAGGGGAATGCAATCCGTTTTGATGCCTCGCGCGACTGTGCGAGTCGCTCGCGTTCCGCCGCATCCAGCGCCAACAATGCCCGCACCCGTTGCGCAATCAACTCCGCCACATCCTCAAACGGCGGCGCAAATTCAAACTGTTTCTTCGCCCCGTCCACCACATTCGACAACACCAGATGACCCACCACAGGGTAGGACGAGCTTCCAGCTTGTCCCTCTGCCTTCTTCTCGGATTTCGCAAGCGAGACGCTTGCGCTACCTCTTGCCTCGCGAGTCAGGAAAAAACAATACAACCGCAACTGCTCCACGTAATGAGGGAAACTTTTCTCCGACAACGCCTCCCACTCCCGCGTCGCCTTCACCACCGACTTGATTTCCTCCACCACCGTTTTCTTTTCCCGCTCATACACGCCGTCAATGCGCCCCTGCACTTTCACCGCGTAACCGTCCACCGTCGTCTCGAACTTCACGAACACTTCCCGCCGATAACCCGTTACCAAATCCGCCTGCGAATTCTGATGCGCCGTATGCGCCTCCCGCCCCAAAGCCGCCCGCGCAAAAAACGAAATCCCCATTGCCGCGCCGCCGCCCCCGCCGTCGTCGAGCACGTCCCCCACGCCCAGCGACACCGTCCTCTTTTCGTGATTGATTTTGACTGACATCGTTGTAGCTGCGCTTCTGTGAAGCGCAGATAAATTTTCCGTTCGAGGCAACGGCGCTTCACAGAAGTGCCGCTACACCGCGCACCTTAACGCAAAGTTTTTTCTGTGGCGATTTAGAATCGCCCTGCTATAGTCGCCGCGTGAAGCTGAACCAAGGACGGCTTCGCAGGGGAAATTCAGCAGGGTAGCTACGAGCGTAAGCGAGTGGATTGTTTTTTTGCGTGTGCATTGCATTCCGTCCACTCGCTTACGCTCGTAGCTACAGCAAAGGGAGGCGTTATGGGGATTCGGGGGACTGTGGAAATCAGCCGCAGCGCGTTGCGGCATAATCTGGCGCAAATCCGCGCGCACGTGTCGCCGCAGACGGAAGTCGTGGCGATGATCAAGGCGAATGCCTACGGGCACGGCGCGTCCGAAGTGGCGCGCGTGCTGGCGATGGAAGGCGTGCGCTGGTTCGGCGTGGCGACGCTGGGCGAGGCGGTGGAACTGCGCGATGCGGGCATCAAGGGCGACATCCTGCTTTTTGAAAACGCTGCGCCGTCGGACGCGGTGGAGATTCTGGCGCGCGGCATTACGCCCGTCGTGCGCGACCTGGAACTGGCGGCGGCGGTGAGCATCGCCACGGGCGACCGTCGCGTGAACGTTCACGTCGAGGTCGAGACGGGGATGCACCGCAGCGGCGTGTCGTTCGAGGAGTATCCGCAGTTTCTCTCGGCGTTGCAGGAATTTTGGAATTTGCGCGTGGACGGCGTGTTCTCGCATCTCGCGTGCTCGGAGGAGGCGCACAGCCGTCGCACGGAACGGCAGGTGAAGTTGTTCCGCCAGTTCGTGCAGGTGACGCAGGAGTTGGGCGCCGCGCCGCGTCATATTCATCTCGCCAACAGCGGCGGCGTGTTCCTGCATCCAGCGGCACAATTCAACATGGTGCGCCCTGGCATCGCGCTTTACGGGTTGTGCGCGGCGGGAAGCGACTTGCAGCCCGCGCTGAATTTTCGGTCGCGCATCGTGGAATTGCGCAAGGTCAAGGCGCGCGAACAGGTTGGCTACGGCAAGACGTTCATCACGCATTCGGACACGACGATAGCGACGGTGCCGATTGGTTACGGCGACGGTTATCCGCGCGCGTTGTCGAACCGCGCGCAAGCGTTGGTGCGCGGCAAACGCGTGCCCGTGGTCGGGCGAGTGAGCATGGATTTGTTGACGCTCGACGTGGGCGCGTGCGCGGGCGTGTCGGTCGGCGACGAAGTGGTGCTGCTCGGCGCGCAGGACAAGGAGCGCATCGCGGCGGTTGACCTCGCACATTGGTCGGAGACGATTCCCTATGAAATTGTGACGCGCCTTTCGGTGCGTCTGCCGCGAAAGGTCGTGGAGTAGCGTGTTTGTAGGGCGCGAATGCCCCGAAGGGGTTTCGCGCCGAGTTTTCTTCGCCGCGCTGCGGCGCGAAACCCAGCCCTTCACGGACTGCGGGCTGGGCATTCGCGCCCTACAATGATTGTCCGCCCAATTCTTGTCAGCGTTCCGCAAGCGGCACGTTTAGGCGGCGCGTTGACAATTCTTTCTCGCGCCGTAGGTTGAGTTGAATAAAAACCATGGGGTGGGCATCCAAAGGGATGAGGTAACCCATGAAAACCATCACCAAACTTCTCGGTATCGCAGCGATCGCGGCAGTGATTCTGGCGGCGACGGCGACCACGGCGGAAGCTGCGGATGTGTATGTCAACGTGCGATACGGGTCGGGACATTACTCGACGTCTCATTATGGCGGCTATTATCGCGATTGCGCGCCGTCGTATTATTACGTCCCGCAACCTGTGAGTTATTACTCCTACTCGTATTCGCACGGCTACTATCCTGCGCGCGTCGTCGTGTATTCGGCGCCCGCCTATTCGACGTATCACGACGCGCCCGCGTATTACTCCGCCCCGCGCCATCCTCACAGGCATCATTCGCGCGGTCATTGCCGATGATGCGGCGTCGAGGCTTGGCATTTCAGGCGTGTGTTGTATGATTCGCGCCTAAAGAAAGCGCGAATGGATACCATTGACGAAATCATGACGGCGAAGGAAGTCGCCGATTATCTTAAACTTCCCGAAACTGCCGTGCATAAACTCGCCGCCAAGGGCTGTCTGCCTGCGGTGGACATCAACGGCGACTGGCGTTTCAAGAAATCCACGCTTGACCGTTTCCTCGCCGACCAGGCGAAATCCCCGCAGGCGACCGAGTTGGCCCTCGAACCGTCCAGCGCCAAGCCGAAACCCGTATCGCTCACCGACTGCATGGGTGAACATTCCATCGCCATGCGGCTTGCGGCGACCTCATCCGACGGGGTTCTGCGCGAACTCGTCGGGCTTGTTCCCATCTCCTCTGAGCATTTTCGCCGCACGCTCTTCGAGGCGCTCAAGGCGCGCGAAGATTTGTGCAGCACCGCGGTCGGCGAAGGCGTCGCCATCCCGCACGCGCGCAACGCGATGGTGGGACTCGTCAGCAAGCCCGTTATCTCATTGGGGCGGCACCAGAAGGGGATCGAGTTCGGCGCGCTCGACGGCAAACCCGTGCACCTGTTTTTTCTGCTCTGTGCGCCCAACGTGCGGATGCACCTGCAACTTCTGGCGAAACTAAGCCGCGTGTTGCATCAACAAATGGTGAGGGACGCGCTGATGAAAGCCGCGCGCCCCACCGAAGCGTTGCGCATCATCCGCATCGCCGAATCGCTATGAAATTCCTCATCCACCGTCCGCGCCGTCTCCGACAAAATGCGCGGCTCCGCGCGCTCGTCCGCGAGACGGAACTCAACGCGGGCGATTTCATCATGCCGTATTTCGTCTGCGAAGGGGCGCGCGTGAAGAAACCCGTCGTCTCGATGCCAGGAGTTTTTCAGATGTCGGTGGACGAGTTGGTAAAAGATTGCCGCGAAACGCAAAAGCTCGGCATCGGCGGCGTGATTCTCTTCGGGATTCCCGCGAAGAAGGACGAAAAAGCGTCGGGCGCGTATGCGCAAGACGGCATCGTGCAACGGGCGGTGCGCGAGTTGCGCGAAAAAGTCAGAGACATCGTCGTGGTCACGGACGTTTGCCTTTGCGAATACATGAGCCACGGTCATTGCGGGATTGTGAGTAAGGCGCGGGGAAAAGAGTTTGTCATTGAGAACGACGCGACGCTGGAACTGCTGGCGATGACGGCGATTTCTCACGCGCGCGCAGGCGCGGATATCATCGCGCCGAGCGACATGATGGACGGGCGCGTGGCGGCGATTCGGCGGGCGCTTGATGCGGAAGGACTCACGCAAGCGCCAATCATGTCGTATGCGGCGAAATTCGCTTCGTCGTTCTACGGGCCGTTTCGCGACGCTGCGCAATCGCCGCCGCAGTTCGGCGACCGCCGTTCGTATCAAATGGATTTTGCAAACGCGGAGGAAGCGTTGCGCGAAGTGGCGCTCGACATTGAGGAAGGCGCGGACATCGTGATGGTGAAACCCGCGCTCGGTTATCTCGACCTCGTGTGGCGGGTGAAACAGAAGTTCGGCTACCCGACCGCCGTTTATAACGTCAGCGGCGAGTATTCGATGCTCAAGGCAGCAGCCAAGAACGGCTGGCTCGACGGAAAAGCCGTCGCGCTGGAAATGCTGACAGGGTTCAAGCGCGCGGGCGCGGACATCATCGTCACCTACTGGGCGAAGGACGCGGCGCGGTGGCTGGAGGAATAAACTGTAGCGGCGCTCTGTGAGCGCCGTTCGTTTTTTTCGGCGGTCGTAGACCGCCGCTACAGTCGTGAAAAAACTCACGGAATCACAACGGCGCGGGCTGATGCAGCTTCTCAGCGACGACGACCCGCGCGTGCTCACGCTGCTCGAAGAAAAATTTCTCGATGCAGGCGAGGACGGCATTTCGATTCTCGAAGAAGCGTCACATTCCGCCGACAACCTCACGCGGCAGAACGCCGCGACGTTGCTCGGCAAAATACGCGTCGGCGACGCGGTGCATGACTTCGAGAAGTTTTGCGCGTCGGTCGAGCCGAACCTCGACTTGGAAAAGGCGTGTGTGCTGCTCGCGCGGACACGCGACGCGTCGTGGGACGAGGCGCAATGCCGCAAGGAACTCGACGACATCGCGGCGGGCGCGAAGACGCGATTCATCCACGTGCAGCAGACACCTGAAAATCTCGTCGCGACGCTCAACAAGTTCCTTTTTGGTGAATTGCATTTTCGCGGAAACACGCAGAATTATTACGACCCCGACAACAGTTACCTCAATCGCGTGCTCGAACGGCGGCTGGGGATTCCGATTTCGCTTTCGACCGTGTATCTGCTGGTGGGCAAACGGCTGCAACTGCCGCTGGTCGGAGTCGGTATGCCCGCGCATTTCATCGTGCGCTGGCATTCGAAGAGCGCGGACTTTTTCATAGACCCGTTCAACGCGGGCGCGGTGATGAACGCGCGGGACTGCGAACGGTTGATTCGCGCCAACGGCGTGCAATTCCGCCCCGAATTTCTGGAGCCAGCGACGCCGCTGCAAATGCTGGCGCGGACGTGCGTGAACCTGCGTCAAATCTACGAAGACAGGGGTGAGCGGGCGCGGGCGAGACAATGCGCGCGGTTCATCGAATTGATGGCAAAGGCGCAGAACGGGTAGCACGGGCGCGCTTCAATCGAACTTCGGCTTGATGGTCTCGGCGGACTTGAGTTTCCAGCCGTTGTCGGTCTTGACGAACCTGAGGCGCAATCGGTTGACGATGTTGCCGCGCAATTCCTGCGTCAAGTCCTGCGTCGTGCCGCGAAAATCCTTGGCGGTGACCTCGACGAACATCGCCGCTTCAGCGGTGTCGCCGTTCACGGTGACGGAAAGCTCCGCGACATTGACCTTTGGCTCGGCGTAATACTGCTGGATCATCGAGAATCCCAGGAGAAGCGCAGCCTTGTCCCAGCCCCATTCGTCGGAATATTGGGAGTCAACGGCTTCGGAAAATTTGACGCGGTCGTTTTTCTCGACGGCGTCCTTGAGCGACATCACAACTTTTCGCACCCTGGCTTCATCGGAGACGAAGTAGCGGTGATAAATGAGCCACCCCAGCACGATGATGATGACCGCCAACGCGATTCGTCCCGCCCCTTGCTTCATTCAAAATCTCCAATGCTTGATGACGCGCCCCTGGATGTTGCGGGCGGCGACCACGCCGTGCAGGTGATACTCCACGGGGGTCGAACGATGGTCTCCCATGAAATAGTAAAAATCGTGCGGCAATCGCGTGGACTTCAATCCCCATGTCGCATTGGGTTTGGTGTAATCCTCCTCGACGGGCTGTTCGTTGATGAAAAGCTGCCCCTCCTCGATGCGCACGATTTCGTTGGGCACCCCGATGATGCGTTTGACGAAATGCACGGGCGGATCATCCGAGGTGCGCAGGAACACGACCTCGCCGCGCTCGTAATGTTTCGCGCCGAGTTTCCAGACGAGGCACAAATCGCCGTCGAGCAGCGTCGGCGTCATGCTCGTCCCTTTCACGCGATACAACCCGCACACGTAACGGTTCGTGAGCAGCACGGCGGCGGCAAGCGAGAGCGTGACGATGAGGAACCAGGTGCGGATTTTGAAATGATGGCGCATGGCAAACGGCGCGCGAATTTTACACAGACCATCTCCAGACGCAAGAGACACGATGAGAATGCAGAACTTCCCCAAATTGGAGGGACGCGCTCTGTCGCGTCTCCCGCTTCGCGGGACGGTCACGACGGAGCGTGACCCTCCAACTCGCTCCGCGTCAATCTTCTGAATCAAAATGGGGAATGTCTGGCGTTGCTTGGAGGGCAAGTTGAAAGCCCGCCCTACTCTAACTTGATGCCGCTGTCCTTGGCGGCTTTTTCGCGGATGGCTGCCTGTCGCTCGGCGATGTTGCCGAGGATGCGCCTGTAAATCTTGAAGATGACGGGCGACTTCGATTCGAGTTCCGCTTCGTTCGACGCCTCGATTTTGTGCTGGGTTATGGTCGCGTTTGTTTTCTCCGTCCAGTTGACGACAATGGAAGTGCCGTTGGGCGCGGTCGTGCGGACGATGTTGAACTGGCGTCCCTTGAACGGAAAATCCGCCGTCGTTTGCACGGTCACGCCCGCAACGCCCGTTGTGGTGAGGACCAGATGCCCGCTGCCACCCGACGAAAGGTTGCCCGTCAGGTTCATTCCGCCAGGCACGCAGATGATGGTCACGTCCTGAATCTTGGGCATCACATCAAGCAGTTTCACGAGGTCGGCGGCGCGGGTGCGGATTTCCTCGTCGCTGTGCTCCAACGCCTCCCGGAGAAACGGCAGCGCGGGCGAGCCGATGCGTTCGAGGGATTCCGACGCGGCGTTGCGCTTCGTCCACGCGTTGTCGCCGAGCTGCGTGACGAGCGCGCGGATGTGCGCCTTCTGTTTTTCGTCGAGCGGCTCGTCATCGGCGGTCAACGGCGGCAGGTCGGCGGCGCGGGAATTGAGGGCGACGGCGAGCGCAAAGACCGACAGCAACCGCAGCGGCGCGCGCGTGCTCAAGAGATCAAGTGGCATGGAAACTAAAACCTCGGTCTAGGGGATGTTGAGGGATTTGGCGATTGCCGCGCGGAGTTTTTCCTGCCGCTCGGCGACGCCCGCCATCCGTTTCTTGTAAATCTTCGCCATCTCCGCGTGCTGGCGCTGGAGGTCGGCTTCATCGGCGGCGTCGAACATCGCGCGCTTGCCTTCGGCATCGTCGGGCACGTCCACCTCGAAAAAAATCCGCGCGGTTTTGCCGTCGAACTTGCGCGTGATCGTGATGAGATGCTTCTTGAACAGGAAGCGCGCGACGGTCTGAAGCTCGACGGAACGCGGCTCGCCCCTGATGTATTCGAGGTTGCCCTTGAAATTGATTTTCGAGAAATCAAACCCGTCAGGATGCGTGACGACCAGCTGGTCGAGCGTGGAGGAAATCTCCCCCATCAATTCCTCAAGGCGTCCCGCCAGTTCTGCGGCGTCGGGATCGGCTTCGGCGCTTTGCGCCGCCTTCTTGTGCGCCTCCTTGAGCAGCGGCAACACGGGTTCGCCAAGCGCCTTGAAATGTTCCGTCGCGGTTTTTGGGTCGGCTTCGTCCTTCGACGCGAATTTTTCAATCATCGCAGCGGCGGAATCCTTTTGCTCGTCGGTTAACGGCGCTTCGTCGGCGGCGGTAAACTGCGGCTGGTAGGGAGGCGGTTTGCGCTTTGCGTCCTGGATGTCAACGACGGGCGGCTCAGGCTCGGCGGCGAACGCGGCGGTTGCCAGCGCGCCAATGAACATCGCGAGCAAGGTTGTTTTCATGGGGCTTTTGGGGGGTGAAACGGCGACTGCGTTGTCGTGCAAATTGGACGCCGACGCGGGGGCAAAAGGTCCTGCACGGCGGCTTGAGCCGCCGTTTCCAAAATCATTTGGTTTCAGGCGTGAACTTGATGGTGATCGGCTTGCCCGCGCGGGCGACCTCAAGCTCCAGCGGTTTATCGGGCGCAATCTCCCCGAACGCCTTTCGCGCCTCGTCAATCGTGGCAACAGGCGCGGCGTTGATTTTCCTGAGCGCGTCGCCCATCCGCACGTCGGCTTTGTCGGCGGGCGAATCGGCTTTGATGTCGCCCACCGTCACGCCGTCTTCCGCGCGCCGCAGTTTCATCCCGTAAGTGCCCAACAAATCGAGGGACGTGGGATCGGGCGGGGGCGGGGCGGGGGCAACGGGCGCGCCGAACCCGACTTGCATCTGCGCCTGCATGCGGCGCTGCACCGCTGCGTTCGGCTCATTGTCCTTGATGATCTTGAACAGCGCAGGCTCCTTTTTTTCCAGTTCCTTTTCGTCGGCTGCCGTGACGGTTTTTTTCACGTCCTTGCCGTCCCCTTTTTCCGTGATCTCAACGGTGATGCTGCGGGTCTGGTTTTCCGTCGTGTCGGTGACAACGTAATGGTTGCCGTCGGCGGCGAAGGTCTTGGTCACGACGGTGGTCTGCACGACGTTGGCGTTGGGCGCGCCGAGTTGCTGCACCATGCCGCCGCCGAGTCGGACGACGCCAGGCGGGTCGGCAGGGGCGGGCGGCGGCGCGGGCGGGTTGATGAAGTTCAGGATGGTCTCGCAACGGATGCGCGCTTCGGGGTCTTCGCTCGCGCGCCGCGTCTCGGTCAGGTAAGGCACGGCGGGTTTGCCGATGAACTGCAACTCGGTGGTCGCCGCCTCGCGCTTGTTCCAGTCGGGGTCGCCGAGTTGCTGGATGAGCGCGTGGATTTTCTTTTCGAGGTCGGGCGCGATTTTTTCCTGCGGCGCGTCGGCGGCGAAAGCCGCAGGTGTCAGCAGGAATACGGTCGCGAAAAGGATTGCGGTTCTTTTCATGGTTGTGCTGTTTCGGGTTTTCTCGCGCGAATCACGACGATGCCGTTGTCCACAGCGAACTCGCAATCGGCGAGGTCGGTGATGACCTTGAGGGCGTCGTAAAGCGGGATGTTGCGCAGGCGCAGCGTTTCGATGCGTTTGGCGGCGGCGTTGTCCTTGAGGACGAAATTGACGCCGCGTTTTTCGTAGTCGAGGCGGACGCTTTCATCGGAGATGAAATCCACGATGGCGGAAAGCTCGGCGCCCTTGAAGTTGATTTCGGCGAACGTCAGCGCCCTGAGTTTCCTGAGTGTGATGGCATTGGGAATTTCGCTCAAGATCACGCGCCCGCGCGCCTGGATGCCGAGGTCGCCGCTTTTGCTCATGATGTCGGTGAGGATGGGGACGACGGGCTCGCCGATGTCAATGAGCTGGCGTTCGGCGGCTTTGCGCAGGTTGGCGTTGGGGTCAATGAGCATCGAGATGAGCGTGCGAATGCGCTCGGCGAGTGGCGCGTCCTCCTTCGGCGCTTCGGGCGGGTTGTCGTCGGCAGCGAACACTGCGGGCGCGCACGCCAAAAGGGCGGCGCAGGCGAGGGCGATGGGTTTCATTGTCTGGCTCCTTCCGTTTTGGGGTGAAAGACGAAGGTGGCGTTTTCGAGGGTGAACGTCATGTGGTAACGCTCGGCGAGCATTTTCAGGGCGTCCTCAAGCGGGCGCTGGCGCAATCGCAACGGGCGCGCAGGCGGCGGCAAGGAATGAAAAAAGCGGGGAAAGCGGCGCAAGCGTCGCGATGGCAAGAATCAATTTCACGGGCGCTCCTGAAGGGACGCCGCAGTGTAATCCGAGAACGGGCAAGAATGGAGAATTTTTTTGATGAACGAGATTGTTGCAGGAAATTGTAGGGCGCGAATACCCGACGCAGGAGGGTTTCGCGCCGTGGTTAGAAGGTGGCACCTGTGCGGCGCGAACCCCATTGCTCTGCCGACGACGGAATGGGCATTCGCGCCCTACAACCGAAAGTCTTAACCGCATTCAATCATGTTGCGCCCGCCTTCCATCTGCTCGCGATTTTCGTAAATCAGCACCTTGTCGTGGCGGATTTGGAATCGCAATCCGTGGGGCTTGAGCGCGCGTTCCATGATGTCGAGGAGCGAGCATTTGCCTTCGATGACGGCGCTGTTGAACCCGACGCCGCGATAGCCGTCGTTGGTCAGCGAAAAACTGACGCCGCCACGGCGCGGGTGGGCGCGTTGTGTGAGCGCGGCGAGTTTGTCGAGGAGGTCGCCGAGGGAGGAGGCGCGCAGTTCGCCGCCATCAATCACGATGGTCGTGAGCAGCCTCGCGTGGAACGCCGCGAGGATGGCTTCGGCGCGGACGCAGACTTCGGGGTCGCTGCTTTCGAGGCGCGCGGTGTCCAGGTGCGGCAGCGCGGATTCGCCAAGGCGGCTGAGCGATTCGCTGGCGGCTTCGCGGGCGCGCCAATCGTTGTCGCCCAGTTTGCGGATGAGCGCTGCGATGTTCTGCTCTGGCGTCGGCTCGGGTTTTGGCTGTGCGTGAGCGGGCGACTGGGCGTGGGTTGGGATGGTGAATGCCGCGAGAATCACGGCGACGGCGAGTGACTGAACCAAACGGTGCGGTTTCATGGCGCAACCTCCGAATACTTAAACACTCGGGATTGGTTTTAGTTTCGCGGGGCGGTGAAACATTTTTTCGCTCGAAACTGCGGGACAATCGCGCAGGGGAGAAAGGAGTCAACAATCGGTAAGGCGCACATCGCCGATGGAGCTACGAGCGTAAGCGAGTGGATGGAATCACGCTTCGCATGCTTTCCACTCGCTTACGCTCGTAGCTACGGACACTCAGCCAGCGGGACGCTGGCGGCACGTTTGTAGAATCTGCGCTTTGCAGGAGCGCAACGCCACTTATTTGGCGGGAGCGGTGAGCGTGTGCGATTCGCCTTTGCGGGTCACTTCCACCTTGAGCGGTTTCGCGGGGTCGAGTTTGAGGAGGAAATCCTTCACGTCGTCGAGCTTGGTCGCGTCGCGTCCTGCAACCTTGGTGACGAGGTCGCCGACGTGCAGCCCGAGTTTGTCGGCGGGCGTGCCGACCTTGACATCGGTGCAGCGCAAGCCGCCCTCGGCTTCGGCGAGTTTCGCGCCGAACGTGTCGAGCATGTCGGCAGCCGCGGCTGTGCCAGTGGGCAGGTTCTGTTGCGGGACGGGCGCGCCGAATCCGCCCTGCATGATCACGCCATTGATGATGACGACGCCCTGACCCTGCACGAAGAGGCCTTCCTGCACCTGAGGTGGAACAACCGCCTCGATGGCGGCGCCTTGCGCTTCGAGTTGTTTGATGCCGCCCTCGGCGCGGTCAACGATGGTCACGCCGCCTTTTTCATCGGCGGTGATGACGCCGCCCTGACCGCCCGCGTTCATTTTGGTGACATGGGCGTCGGCGAGAAGCTGGTTGATTTGCGCCCTGACGGTGGCGGCGAGGCGGGCGGCTTGGCGGTTGTTGATGCCGACGGCTTGCGTAAGCGCGCCGCGCGTATCGGTGATGATGATGCCGCCGTCGTTCGTCAGGATGGTGGTGGCGCCTTTGGCTTCGACGGTGATGCCGCCGAATTTTTCGCCGCCCAGGATGGTGACGCCGCCGTTGCCGTGGAGGATGACGGTGCCGCCTTTCTTGCCCAGCAACGGCGCGAGCGCGTCCTTGAGCGCGGTGCCCACGGGTTTGGCGGCTTCATTGTTCTGTCCCTTGATGGCGGCGACGCAGATGCCTGCGCGATGGCGGATTTCCTCGTCGGCGTGCTTGAGCGCGGCTTCCAGTTGCGGTAACGCGGGTTTGCCGATGCGACGCAATTCGTCGGTGGCGGCGTTGCGTTTCTGCCATTGCCCATCGCCGAGTTGCAGGATGAGCGCATCCACTTTTTTGCGGAGCGCGTCGTCAGGCGGGGCGTCCTGTGCGCGGGCGGTGAACGCGAGGAGCGCGAACGAGAGGGCGAGCAGTAATGTGGTTTTCATAGGTTGCCTTTCGGGTATTTGTCGCGATTGGAAATCGCTCCCAGGAACTTTAGGGGAGGGAAACGACTTCGCCGCGGCGGGTGACTTCGAGTTTGAGGGGTTGGTTGGGGTCGGCGTTTTGGATGAGGTTGTTGGCGTCGTCGAGTGAATTGACCTGCCGTCCGTTGACTTTGGTGATGAGGTCGGCGGGTTGGAGTCCGCTGGCGGCAGCGTGGGAGTTGGGGGCGATGTCAATGACGCGCACGCCGTCGGCGGTCTCGGCGAGTTTCGCGCCGAAATCGCCGACGGGCGCGGAAGCGGTGGCTTCGGGGCGCGGCATATTGGGGAGCGGCGTGCCGCGATTGCCGAGGAGTCCGCCATGTCCGAGGTTGAGGATCACGTTGCCGCCGCCGCCGCCGCGGATGATCACGCGGGAGTGTCCTCCTGGGCCTTGGACGATTTGTTCGCGGTCGCCGATGCCTTCGTTTTGTCTGAGGATGGCGGCGAGTTGTGGGTTGACGCGGGCGAGGTCGGCTTCGCTGGCGGCTTCGACCCGCTCGATGGGTTGCCCCGTGGCGTTGGAAACCTCGACGGTGAGTTTGGATTTGGTGTTCTCGGTGATTTGGGTGACGCGGTATTGTTTGCCGTCGGCGGTGGTGAACGTGCGGATGTTGGTGGTGTGCGGCTCGACGGATTCGTCGGCAAATTGCGGGAGCGGGACGGCGAGATTGGGGACGACGGGTTGCGCGGCGATGGCTTTTGTCACTGCGTCAATACGCGCCTGCAACAGCACGTCTTGCGTGGCGGCGCGCGCGGCGGCGAGGGGTGCGAGGGCGGGGGCGCCGATTTTGGCAAGCTGGTCGGCGGTTTGGTCGGCGGCGGCGGCGTTGGGTTGCATCAATTGCGCGATGAGCGCGGCGACGTGTTGCGGGTTGATTGCGGGCTGCTGCGCTGCCGCTGGAGGTTGGGGTTGCGGCTGCGGGGGCTGGGGTTTGAGAGGGTCGAATTGCTGAGCGGCGGGCGCGGGGGTCGTCAGCTTTTGGGGCGTTTCGGAGCGCGTGAGCCAATACGCGACGAACACGGTGGTTCCGAAGATGCCGATGCAAATGAAGGCGATGTCCGATTTTTTCATGCGGTTAATGGGTTGTCGGGGAACCAGAACGCGACGCGGTTTGCGGGACGATTACTTGAACGAAACGGTGATCTGGACGGTGTCGTTCTTGCGGGTGACTTCGAGCTGGAGCGGATTTTCGGGGTCGGGTTTGGTGAGCAAATCCTTGACGGCATCGAGCGGCGCGGCTTCGCGTCCGTTGATCTTCGCGATGAGGTCGCCGATTTGCAGACCTGATTTCGCGGCGGGCGAATTGGGTTTGAGATCGGTAACGCGGAGACCGTCGGTGGCTTCGCCGAGCCGCGCGCCGAACGTATCCATCAGATCGGAGGAGGCGACGGCTTTCGGGGCGGGCGGGGGGATGCGGGTTTCGGGCGCGGCGTTGGCGACGCCTGCCTGACCGAGGAGTTGGTTAAGGATTTGACCGATGTTGGCGAGGTTGCCTTGCGCGGCGTTATTGATCTGGACGGGTTGACCTGCGCCGAGAAGTTGCTGGATGAGCGCGTTTTCGTTGAGGACGATCGCTTGATTGGGGAGGGCGGGACCTGGCGCGATGACTTGACCATTTTGAATGACGAGGAGTTGTCCCTGCATTGCCGCGCCGCCGAGACGGACTTCGCCGAGGTTGCCGAGGTTGCCGAGGAGTTGCGCGAACCTCTGGTTGATCGCCTCGAAAGGAGTTTGCGGGACAGCGTCGTTTTGCATCAAGATTTCGCCGTCGGCGTCGGTGACGACCATCGCGCCGTTGTCGAGCGTCACAGTCATCGCGCCGTTGTCGTCGAGGATGATGGAGCCGCCGATGTTGTGGGGCGCGCCCTTGCCGACGGTGGATTTGAGGTCGGCAATTTTCTTTTTGGCGGCAGCGGCTCCGATGCCCTCGCGTTCCGTGAGTTTGCCGTCGGCGTCCACCGCAACGATGCCGCCTTCGGCGTCCATCACCGTCAGGTTGCCTGCCGCGTCGGAAGTCAGCATCCCGCCGTGGTTGTCCACGACGGTGACGCTTCCGTTGGCGTCGGTGATGATGGTGCCGCCCTTGGGATCCGTCGCGAGGTTGCCTAGCAGCTTCTGGCAAATCGTCCTGAGCGACTTGAGATCGGCGGGGGCGACCTGGGGTCCTCTGGCGATGCGCTGGAGCAAGTCGGACAACGTCAAATTAGCCTGCGCGTCCTTGATTTGGGCGATGAGAAATTCGACGCGCGCGCGCACTTCCTCGTCCTTGGAATCGAGCGCCTGTTTGAGGTGGGGCAGGGCGGGTTTGCCGAGGCGCTGGAGTTCGTCGGTGGCGGCGACGCGCTTTTTCCAGTCTTTTTCGCCGAGTTGGGCGATGAGTTGGGCAATGCGTTCCTCCTGCGGCTTGGGGGCAGGGTCGGCGGCGTTCGCAAATGCCGCGACGAACAATGCGCACGCGGTCAGGATTGGGAAAACGGTTTTTTTCATGGGGGCACAAAACGTTGGCGAGCGATGGGGTGAGACACCGCGGGTCGAGAATAGTTCCGCCAACAGTGTCCGCCGCAGCGTGGGTCGTCAGCGTCGGGAGGGAGCATAGCCGAGCGGGGCGCGTCCGCCAACGGCAAAAATGCGGGGGGACAATTCGCGGCGGCGTGATACAATCGGCGCGGAGGTGCGCGATGAAAAAGAGCGTGTTGTTCGTGCTGCTGCTAATGGTGGCGACGCCGTTGTTTGCGGAGAAAATTCATTTCAAGAACGGCGCGGTGATTGACGCGGATTCAATCGTGGTGCGCGGCAAGGTGGCGATCGTGAAATACATGGGCGGCGAGATGGAGGTGACGTGGGAGGAGTTGAAGGAGGCGGACGGGCGGCGGCTTTTTCCGCAGGTGTACGAGGAGCTTGACCGCAAACGCAGGGAGGAGGCGGAGAACGCGCGCGCGGCGGCGGCGGAAGCGGGGCGGGTGCGACAGGAACAAGCTGCTGCCGAGGAGGAGGCGCGCAGGGAAAAGGCGCGTCGAGAGGAGGCAATCAAGAAACAGGAAGCCGAACGGTTGGAGCAATTCAAGAGCGAATTTCACCAGGCGGTGACTTGGGGAAAGATTGAGGAAATGAAGGAGATGCTCAAACAGGCGCCCGACCTCGTGAACACGGTGGGCGCGGGCGGGATGACGCCGCTTTTCAACGCCATCACGCGCGGCGCGAAGGAAACCGTCGAGGCGCTGGTCGAACACAAGGCAGACGTGAACACGACGACCACGCAATGGGGCACGCCGCTGCATTACGCGGTGAGCCACGATTTCAAGGAAATCGTCGAGGTGCTGTTGAAATACAAGGCGGACGTGTCGGCAAAGGACCGTCAGGGCAACACGCCGTTTCACGGCGCGGTGCAAAAGGGCAACCTCGACGTGGTGAAATTGTTCCTCGATTACAAGGCGGACATCACCGCAAAAGGCAGCGGCGGCACGACGCCGTTCCATCTGGCGTGCACGATGGACAAGAAGGAGATCGTGGAGTTGTTCATCGCGAAGGGCGCGGATTTGAAAGCGCCTGCGGGGGACGGTTCCACGCCGTTGCACCTTGCCGCCGCGAACGGTCGCCGCGGCATCGTGGACGTGCTGCTCAACTCGAAATCCGACGTGAACGCGCAGAATACACTGGGTCAGACGCCCCTGTTTCTGGCGGTGGTGCGCAACCAGAAGGATGTGCTGGACACGTTGTTGACGAGGAAAGCCGACCCGAACATCCCCGACACGAAGGGGGAGACACCGTTGCATCGCGCCGTGCAGGGCGGGCGGGCGGAGATCATCGAGATTCTGCTCACGCACAAGGCGAACCCGAACGCCAAAAACAGCGAGGGACTAACGCCGCTGGCGCTGGCAAAACGCCGAGGGATGGAGCCGATGGCGGAGTTGCTGAAAAAATTCGGCGCGCAGGAATAACTCAACGGCATCAACCGCGCTTTTCACCAGGCGCGCACTCAAAAAAAACAAGCCGCGTGTTTCCACGCGGCTTGTAAGCGCGCTCTTGAATGTTGCAAGTCCTAATGGCAATAGCAATTGCACTTAATCGGCGGGTTGTCGCAGACGCCGCCTTCGAGGTTGTTGTAGGCGTCGAGCGTGTTCTTCAACGCGTCAATGGTCGTGCAGTTGTTGGTCAGCAACGCCGTCTTGACCTGGCTGAGAACCTGCGCGGTTGTGAGCGGGTAGTTGTTCGCCTTGGTGTTGAGCAGCGCGGCGACCGCGTGGCGTCCCAACGCTTCCTTGCATCCGCCTCCCGTTCCCAGCACATAGAGCAGCGTCTTGCTGTCGGAAAAGCCCGACTGCGCGGCGGTCACGCCAAAGACCGCGTTGAACGTGTCGGTCGTTTTGTAGGTGATGCCTGGGAGGTCGGGGGAGACGCCGTTCCAGAGTTCGGGATGGTTCTTCCAGAACCCAGGCGTGCAGCCCGTGTATCGGGCGCGGCAACCGAACGAAACGCTCTTGCACGTTTCGCAGTTCTCGCCGCTCTTGATGCAGAGTTGGAACGTGCCCGTGCCCGTGCCTGCGGTGTAGGTGACGGTCTGCGAGTTGGAACCTGCGGTGATCTGCCAACCGCTGCCTGATACCGTCCATTTGTAACTCGAGTAACCGCTGGGGCCGACGAGCTTGTTGCCCGTGCTGCCGCAGACAGGGAGGGTGGTCGGCGCCGTGAGGTTGAAGGACGGCTTGACGCATGGCGGTTCGCACGCGGGTTTGCAGAAGACCACCTTGTTAATCTTGAACTGGTCTTCAGGCGAATCATCGCCTGTCCACGCCGCGATGACCATTGCGTTGCCGATGACTTCGCCCGCGTTCAAGTCCGCGCAGCGCGTGCTGGAGCTGTCGGTCAGGTTCGTTTCGCTGTGCGCAAAGGCGCCGAGCACGGCGTCGCTGAGGTTCAAGTGATTGTTGTAGGGGTCGGCAAACGCGCCAATCCACACGGACATGTCGCTGTCGCTGACG
>Ga0187893_10004499_pt1 | contig 26424 bp, 22 predicted proteins | sample MA1701074metaG_FD_139574 | JGI IMG/M metagenome (GOLD analysis project Ga0187893, IMG submission 139574) | White microbial mat communities from a basaltic lava cave in the Kipuka Kanohina Cave System on the Island of Hawaii, USA - MA170107-4 metaG ... | reverse complement strand
TGCCGCAAGGACACGGTGCTCGGCGTGGGGACGAACGGTCTCGCGTCGGCATTCAATTCCGCGATGCGTTTGGCCAAGGCCAACAGCATGAGGGTGACGGCTTCGGGACCGCGCAAGGTCCGTTGCCTCGCTTACGCGTCATTCAACTCGCCGCGCCGCCTGCAAAAGCGGATCGACCTTGGGGTCCGTCGACTTCCGTGCCACACCCTCGAATGAACGGAAAACGATCCGGGGCGCAAATTGCCCATTTTTGCATTGCCTCGACGGGCTGACCGCAGGCGGCTGAAGAGTTACGCGGAATGAAGGCCTTGCAATTCGCTTTTAACCGCCCCTTCAGCAGGCGCTCCCTACGATGGAATCAACGCGCGACTCGGTGTGTGCTGTCGTGCGGCATGGGCAAGACCGCCCGCCTGGGGCCGATGGACTCTCATAACCGCTGGATCAACTTTTGGGGAGCAGACCACTCACGAGCAAATCTGCTCAGATGCTCCACGGACTTAGTTACCGCCGGTTATCACGTGGCGCCATCTCCTGCGAATCCAAACGCAAAGCGCAACAGTTGCTCTTCGGCCGCAGGAAGGACTCGTCGGATGGCCTCGTGCAATCCGCAATCGAGGATAGCGCCGGCGGCCTGAAGGTGCCCGCCGCCCTTGAAATTCGCGGCCAATTCGACGACTTCCACCGGCCCGCTGCCGCGGAAGTTGATCCGCGTCTTGCCTCGGTTTCCTTCGGAAAACAAGATGGCCAATTGCACACCGGACAGCGACCGGGGAACGCTGATCTGATCGTCAATGTCGGCAGCCGTGCACCCGGCGTTTTGAATATCTTCGTAACTCAGAAAGCTGTACGCCAATCGGCCTCCGGCGGCCGTGCGGGTGTTGGCGTAGACCACACGGAGCAATTCAAACTCGCCCTGGGTGTGACTTCGCCAGAGCCGCTCGCCCAGCTCGCCCACGTCGGCGCCGAGTTCGATCAATTCCGCCGCGGCTCGCAGCGCGGAGGGCCGGGAGCTTGCAAGGGAAAAGCCCAGCGTGTCCGTTTGGATGCCCGCATACAACAGGGAGGCGGTGACCGAATCGATTTTCCTTCGGGCTGCCACGATCAAGTGAAATGCCAGTTCGCTTGCGCTGCTCGCATCCTCCACGACCCAGTTGACGGTGCCAAACCGGGTGTTGGTCGCGTGGTGATCGATATTGATCAAAGGGCGGTTCGCCGACCAATCGGTCTCCTTGAGTGTCGGCCCCACGTTGCAGCGTGGTTTCTTCGCCGTGTCGAACACCACGAACCCGTCGGCGCGGTCGAAATCCTCGGTCGAGGCGACCGTAACTTGGGCTCGCTCAAAAAGAAATGCCAGTCGTTGGGACAGCGATCCCGCGGGCAGCGAGACCTTTGCGGTACCGACTGGTCCCGGCCAGGTTCGCGCGATGGCGAACATGGACCCGAGAGCATCGGCGTCGGGGACGACGTGGGCAATGATCACCGGGAGACGAAACGCCGTGATCGCCTGGAGAATCTCCGAACGTACCTCGATCCCGGCCGTACCTGCGGCCGAAAAAGACCCATCTCGACTCACTTTGAACCTTGCATCGAGCGAATGAGAATGTCCGCGATTTCCGGTCGGGTGAACTCCACCGGCGGTCGTTCACCTTTCACCAGCATATCGCGCACTCTCGTGCCCGACAGGCTGATGCGGTCCCCTTCGATCATGGGAAAGGTCTTTTCGCTGACCATGCCGCCCTGTTTCTTTGACCATGTCGTGTTGTCGAACTTCAGCGGCGTGATCTTCAGCCCGCCGGGCGGGAGCATGTCAAACAATTCCTGTGCGGCGTACGTGCCATAGTAACTGCCCACGCCGGCATGATCGCGACCGACGATGAAATGGCTGCATCCGTAATTCTGCCGCAGTATGGCGTGCAGTATGGCCTCGCGCGGTCCCGCGTAACGCATGGCCGCGGGCATCACCGAAAGCATGGTGTGCTCCGGGTGGTAATAGTTTTCGATGAGCGCCTGATAGCATTGCATCCGGACTTCGGCGGGAATGTCGCCTTCTTTCGTGGCACCCATCAGCGGGTGAATCAGCAATCCGTCGCATATTTCCTGGGCACATTTGGTGATGTACTCGTGGGCCCGATGAATGGGGTTTCGTGTTTGAAAGGCCACGATCGTTTTCCATTTGCGGCGTTGGAATTCACTTCGAGTGTCCGCCGGGGTCAGTCGATGTTTGACGAACATGGGGTCATGTCGCACGGTCACGGCTTCCACCGCACCTGCCAGGCACAAGTCCCCTTCGTCCATCAGGACCTTGACGCCGGGATGGGCCGCGTCCTCGGTGCCGAACGCTTTCGCGGCCTGTTTCTTCTTGTCCTGTTTGTATTTCTCTGAAACGGTCAAATAGCCAAGCAAGCGCGATGCATCGTCTTGCAGCGCCACCTTCTCACCCACGGAAATGCGATCGGCATCGGCCTGTTTCACGGCGCACGTGATCGGCATGGGCCAGACGGCACCGCCGGCGAGCTTCATTGAATCACACACCGAGTGAACATCCGCCTCGCGCATGAAACCATCGAGCGGGCTCATGGCTCCCACGGAGATCATTTCGAAGTCACATTGTTGCCGCTCGGTCAACGTAATCGCCATTTTGGGCGCGGCGGGTGTTTTGGATGCCCCCGTGCGGTTGACCAGCTTCCCACCGTGCGGCGGAACCAATCCTGCGTCGCTCATATCCGATTCTTCCTTCCCTTTAATTCAAGGACTTCGTAATCCCAAGGCAACGGTTTCCTTGTTCCATCGGTACAAAGGTAGAAAAAAGGAGATTCAACCGCAACCGGCGGGTAGGCAGTCCGGTCACGCGGATGCATCCCAAGTCGCGCGGCAAAAAGAATCGCGTGGCACGGTCGCGCCCAGGGGGGCCCTGACCTTCCAGTCCCGGCGCGGCGCGGGCTGCCACCCAAAATACGATGCACCTCGGATAAGACTCGACGGTCCCCCGTGGGGGCTCAAACTGTTGTTCCTTGCGGCGCGGGAACGCCGTCAGGCAATGATTTTTCCATGCCCCCCAGCACGCCTACGGGCTGGGACTGGACAGGCACAGGCACGGGCCGTGCCACGGAAGCAGGTGGACTCGGTGCAGAACCGGCAGGTTTCCCCGTCCCAGGGGCCACGATCATGGTCATGCGACGGCCATCCATCGCCGCCGCACGTTCTAGCCGGATGTTTTCCCCCAGGTTGCGGATGATCGAATCGAAAATCTCCTGGGCCACGTCGCGATGGGCTCGTTCCCGGCCTTTGAACAACATCGTGAACTGAACCTTGTGGCCTTCGGCGAGGAATTCCCGGGCGTGTTTCAACTTGACCTCGCGATCGTGCGTGTCGGTCTTGGGCCGAATGCGGATTTCCTTCAACTCTACGACATGACCCGCCGCCGCCACTTTCTGCCGCTTCTTTCTTTCGTATTTGTATTTGCCGTAGTCCATGATCCGGCAGACGGGCGGGCGCTCCTGGGGAGAAACCTCGACCAGGTCGAGCCCGTTCTCTCGCGCAAGCGTCATGGCTTCGTGCGTGGGGATGACCCCCAATTGCCGCTGTTCATGGTCGATCACGCGGATGGGTGTGATTCGAATTTGTTCATTGACGCGAAGGGCTTTTGTTATCTGACTCACCGTACCTCACTTCTTGGCCGGTTAACGGTTGATCCCACGCGGATCAACCCTCGCCGACTCGACTTCGACCTCGGGTTTCGATCTCCTTTCGACACGCGAAAATAAAGGCGTCCGGGCGCAGGTTTCCCACGGTTCGCCCGTCGCGATCGTTGACGTTGACGTTGCCTTCGGCGGCCTCTTTTTCGCCGACGACAAGGATGTAATTGACCATTGCCGCCCGCAGGCGATGCTTTTTCGGTCCGATCTTTTCGCTGGTCGCGTCGAGGCTCGCTCGCAATCCAGCGCTTTTCATCCTCCCGAAGACTTCGCGTGCGTAGGCGTCGCTTTTCTCGCTGACCGTCGCGACGGCCACCTGAACCGGAGACAGCCAAAGCGGGAACGCCCCGGCAAAGTGCTCGATCAGAATGCCGACGAAACGCTCCAACGCCCCAAACGGTGCCCGATGGATCATCACCGGCCGGTGCGGGGAGTTGTCGGCCCCGACGTAGGTCAACCCGAATCGCTCCGGCGCATTGTAATCCACTTGCACCGTGCCGAGTTGCCAGCTCCGCCCGATGCAGTCCTTGACCATGAAGTCGATCTTCGGGCCGTAGAACGCGGCCTCGCCCTGCTCTTCCGTGAAAGCCATACCGCTCGCCTGTGCGGCAGCGCGGACCGCGGCCTCGGCCTTCGCCCAGTTCTCCGCCGAGCCCACGTATTTCTCGCTCTTCGGATCGCGAAGGCCGACGCGAACCCGGTAGTCGGTCAACCCCAGCAGCTCGAGCACGCCGCGGGTGAGGTTCACCGTGGTGGTCATCTCTTCAGCCAGTTGATCGTGCGTACAGAACAGATGGGCGTCGTCCTGCGTAAACCCGCGCACGCGGGTCATGCCCCCGATCTCGCCGCTTTGCTCGTAACGATAGACCGTGCCATATTCCGCGAGCCGCACCGGCAGGTCGCGGTAACTCCGCGGGCTTGAGGCATACACCTGAATATGATGCGGGCAGTTCATCGGTCTTAAAAGGTAGCCTGATTCATGGGCCAGCGCGGCGTACAACGATTCGATGATCCGGGGCAGGGGCAAGTCGGCATCGAATCCTTCGATCGGGCCCCACACTTTCCTAATGGCCTCCACCAGCGTCAGCACGGGGGCGACCTCCGCGGGCCGCGGTTCTCGACCGGCCGCCTGATCGCGAATTCGTTGCGCAAGCTGCAGCGCGCTTTGGATCGCCTTGCCGCGCTCGGACTCATACATGGCCGGGTACTGCGAATCTTCGTAGTAAGGATAGTGCCCGCTGCGACGGTACATCCCCAACTGCCCGATGTGCGGCGTGTACACCAAGTCGTAACCGAGCTTGACCATCTCGCCGGTCAGATAAGCTTGGAGCTCGGTCCGCACGACGGCACCATTCGGGAGCCAAAGCACCAGGCCGCTACCGACCTGCTCGGATATCGAAAAAAGTCCGAGTTCTTTGCCCAATACCCGGTGGTCTCGGCGCTTGGCTTCTTCCAGCCGCTCGAGGTATTCGTTCAGGGATTCCTTTTTGAAGAATGCGGTGCCGTAGATCCGCTGCAAGGGCTTATCGTTAACATCCCCGCGATAATGGGACCGGCTCACCTGGCGAATCTTGAATGCCTTGATGAAGCCGGTGTGGGGGATGTGCGGACCGCGGCACAAGTCCTCGAAATCCTGGCCCACTTTTTCGCCGGTGACGTAGAAGCTCAGGCGATCCCCTTCGGCACGCGTTGCATTGTCGATTTTGTACGGGTTGCTCTCGCCGCGAAGCTTGCCCATCGCCGAGTCACGCGGCAATTCATATCGAGTAAAGCGGCGTGCCTCTTTGATCACCCGCGACATCTCGTCTTCGATTCGCGGGAAGTCGTCGGGGGTGATCGGGCGTGCTAGATCGAGATCGTAGTAGAAGCCGTCTTCCAGTGGCGGGCCGTAAACCAATCTCGCTTCGGGAAATAGCTTGCACACCGCCTCGGCCATGACGTGGGCCGTACTGTGCCGCAAGATCAATAGGCTTTCGGCGTCATCGTCTTTGGCGGTCAGAATGGAAACCCGACAATCTCCCGGAAGGGGCCCCGCAAGGTCTGTTACCCGGCTATCGCCGTCGACCGCCACGCGCGCGGCGACGGCCACACGCGCGAGACCCGGACCGATCATGGCGGCCACGTCCGCCGCGGATGCGCCTTCGGCTACGTCAAGTGATTTGCCGTCAGGAAGTTGAACCTTCAGAACCGCGCTCCGAACCAGCCCCCGATCAAGAAACCGCTGCAAGAAAAGAACAGGCGGCTCAGCGAGCCTTGACGCACCGACCCAATCGCCTTCACCCGCAAGGGAGACACGCGATCGAACCCTACTTCGTCCGGTACGTCATGGTACGCTGAACCGCCCGCACAAACCCTTCCACAGACCCGCGAACCGGGCATGCCCGGCTCGTCTCGATCTATCAATATACCACATCGGCAGATTCCGTCAAGGAGATCGGTGTCCGGTGCCATCGCTTTCAGTCTCCGCCGCGGGCTTTGCTTTGCTGCCGCGTCGTGACGATTCATTGTCGGTCGGAGTCGAACCCAATGGCCCTGGGGGACAATCCCCGGGCAAGGACCTCTACCCGGACGAGATCACGGCGCACTCCAGGAATCTGAAATAGAATGGAATTCCCGTCGTAAAGCGGCACTGATCGACCAAACAATTCGTCGTTGATGTAGACCCAGGTTTCCCGACCCTCGATCCCCTCGACCTCAATGGCAGGGGAATACAAGGCTTGCATGCGACCATCGATGGTGAATCGGGCACACCCCTTCACAGCTCGAACTCGGTAGCTGCCTTCAATGGGGTCGAATCCATTCGATGATTCGCAGCTGGATCGAGAAACCGCGCGTTCGCCTAACTCCAGAATCGGTGTCGGTGCACCAAGATAGGCGGTTGCGCGATCCTGTAACTCGGCATCGGATTCCAGGCCACCTCCGAGGAAAAGTTGCGCCGTCATGGGGCAGGAGGTTCGCGGCGCCGTGGGCCAATGGGTCCGAAAAATGAAAGGATCGTCGCCCGCAGGCTTTGTTTCGACCCTGGCCGGCTCCCCGACCGACCAGGGAACAAAAAGGAGTACCGCACCTTCGTTTGCAACGCGGAACATGCCGAAAGGTTGTGAGTTGGTGCCGGCCGCCGCGCTGTCGGACGGTGATTTGATCAAGACTTTCGAGACCCGTGCCTCGCAACCAGGATTCCGGGCCAAACCCAGGACCGTTTCATACGATTGCGCGTCATGTTGCCCGCTTTCGGCGAAACGATGTCGACTTACGAAAACTTGCCCCGTCGGATAGATGACGTAGTAATGGGATTCCAGTTCCTTCTGGCCAATCCCGTTCGTGCCCGATTCCCCTTCGAAGAATTCACAATCCATCGTGATTCTGGCGATCGTGGGTTGGATGCGCATTCTTGCATGAAGCCGTTCGCTTTTCCGGAGCGGAGTCGATGAACTCTTTTGGACGTCTGGGTCCAAATTCGGTCCAAACGGCGCGAAAAGCGCTCCAGCTACCCGGTTCTTGAATCGCGATGGGTCGTTAACCAGGTCGTACCAACCGACGATTTGCCCGTTGCCGAAGACCAGTTCGAATTGACCGCCGGCGCCCACCCGAAAACGACGACCGACGCGCTGCACGTAGAGTCGTCCGTCACGGTTGCCGGAATCTCCGAAAACCGCTTCGCAGTCCGCGGTGAGCAATAGGTCGTCGAGGCAGAACGCCGGCAAACCGCCGGGGCCGGGTGTGATTTCGATGCCGCGAATATCGTCCAGGGAGAGCCGATCGCCCGCATCGGCCAGGTCGAGCGCGATTCGGTTCCATCCCGGTTGCAACCGGGCCGTCGTGGTCGCGGACCGCAATGCTTGAGGCGGACCCGCAAACACCGTTACGTCGAGCGACGTCGCTTGTGCCGGTCCGGCGGAGCCAGCGCGTCGCGCGGGTGAAGGCACATACGCGCTGAGCAACAGTAGATCGTACCCTCGCCAATCGCGCTTCAGGTGCCATGTTGTGGCACGATCGTTGTGGATCCTTAGGGTATCGTCCCGAGACCCAAATTGCACCTTCAGGCACCGTGTCCCGGTTTCCCGGCGCCCGCCGGTCTCATCGAATTCCATCGACGCACGTGGGGAGGTCTTGACCAGATCGAAAATCTCCTGGTGAGCCGGGTCTTCGAAATCGGCGATCACCACAAAGCGGCCCTGCTCCAATTCCGGGTAGTAACGGATCAACCGGTCCGTCTGCGTCGGGGCCGCGGCCTGCATCTTGGTCGTCGCCGTCGTGCAACCCGTCAGTATTCCGGCCGCCGAGGCACAGCAAAACGCCGTAGCGCGGACCGTCGAACGGCTCCGGTTCGCTTTTTTCCATCGTCGATTCGCACGGCTATTCATGGCTTCGGTTTCTCGTATGCTGCCTTATGCAGTTTGCGATACGACATACCCTCGTCCGACATTGCGGACGACCAACCGCCCCACGACCCTTCCCACGGCATACGTAACAAACGCAAGGATCACGGATAGCGCCAACGAGGCCAGAAACAAGAACATTGTCGTGACGGTCCCCAATCTCGTTACACCCCATTCCTTCCGCTTGCTGAAGAACTCTCCAAACCATCGAAAGATATCGTCGGACCGCACGAATTCATACGCGATCTTTCCATCGCCCGTTCCCGCGATCAGGGTCCAGAGCCGTGTCGTTATCGTTGATCCCATTTCGTAGTAATCGCCGGTGATATTGTAAAACGGCGCCAGGCCGAGCACGACGGCCGCCCCCAGGAGCAAAGGACGGCTCCGCCGCCGGCAGAGAAGCAGCAGCGCCACACCGGGGAAAACGCTGAGGACAAACGGCCCGAAATCGGTGGCCAGGTAAATCCAATCCGAGCCGCGCGTGTCGAACCCCGTCAGCCGTCCGGCATATGCCCCCCCCGGTTTCACAAACGGGAAATAGGGCTGCAACAGCTTTCCCCCATACTTTGGGTCGATTTGCAGTTCCGTCACCGTCCCGCCCGTGACCATGCAACCATACGCATGCAGAAGTTCGTGAATCGGAACGTAAACAAACCAGGTGACGACCAACGCGACGATCATCAGGATCATCGCCCGTCCCGGCCTCGGCGACAACATGGGCTTTTCCAGCGCCGCCAGGCAATCATGGAACGGATCGAGCAGCAATCGCTTGAGGGCAGGTTTCAGGTTCAACACGGGCTTGTGATCCATCTTACGAAGCGATTCATGATATACATCTCGTGCGTGCGGCTTGACCGCGATTGCGATAATAAGGCAAGATGACACTAGCGGCCACCGAGGCCCGAAAGGAAACGAACATGACCCAATTCGCACCTCCGCAGGTGGGAATCCTGATGGGCAGTAAGTCCGATTGGGAGACCATGCGCCATGCCTCCGAGACCCTGCAAAAGTTCGACGTGCCTCACGAATGCCGGGTATTGTCCGCCCACCGGTGTCCGGACGATACAGCGGAATACGCCCGATCGGCGGAGAGCCGGGGCATCGAGGTCCTGATCGCGGCCGCGGGCGGGGCGGCACACCTGGCCGGCGTGGTAGCAGCGCATTCCGCCTTGCCAGTCCTCGGGGTTCCCATGGAGAGTGCATCCCTAAAAGGGCTGGATTCCTTGCTCTCCACGGTGCAGATGCCGGGCGGAGTCCCGGTGGGGACCTTGGCGATTGGAAAACCCGGAGCCATCAACGCCGCCTTGCTGGCCGTGGCCATTCTCGGAAACAGGAGCCCCGACCTTCGCCGGCGGTATCACGACTTTCGCCGCGAACAGGCCGAACGGGTTCGGGCGGAAGTTCTCCCATAAGAAATCGCCCGGGAATAATGCAAGCGAATCCCTTGGTACCCTTCCTGGTGAGATCTGCTCGCATTGCCTCCGCCCGCCGCGGCCATCGAAGCCTCGCACGACGACAAGGGCATCCTCTGGCCGATGTCGATCGCCCCCTTTCAGGTGATGATCTGCGCCCTCGACGTTCGGGAAGAAAAGGACTCTAGCCAGGTCCCGACGCCGAGCGACTTCCACCGGCAATCTCAACCCTCAGCAAGTTTGTGCGATCCGGCCCACGGATACAACAATCTCTTGTGTTCGGAGTTTTTGGATTTCGCCGGTGCGGCGGGACTGGACTTCAATGACGCCCTCCGCCAAGCCGCGTTTGCCCACGGTGATGCGGATGGGGAACCCGATCAGATCGGCGTCGTTGAACTTCACGCCCGGGCGGGCGTCGCGGTCGTCGAGGAGCACGTCGATCCCGGCGGCCTCGAGTTCGTCATGAATTTTCAACGCCGCCGAAGTGACCGCTTCTTCCCGAACGTCGAGGGCGCAGATCACCACCTGAAAGGGGGCGATCGACATCGGCCAGAGGATGCCCTTGTCGTCGTGCGCGGCCTCGATGGCCGCGGCCATAATGCGGTTTAAGCCGATGCCGTAGCAGCCCATGATGAATGGTTGCGATTTGTTCTCTTTGTCGAGAAACGTGGCCTTCATCGCCTCCGAATACTTCGTGCCGAGTTTGAAGACGTGCCCTACCTCAATGCACTTGCGGAAGTGGAGCGACTTTCCATTTCGGGCCTTGTCGCCCTCGGCGGCCAGGCGAATATCGGCCACGTGGGTCAATGGGAAATCCCGCCCGGGATTGACCCCGGTCAAGTGGTAATCGGTCTTGTTGGCACCGGTGACGCCGTCGTGCATGACCGTCACCGCCTGATCGATGATGATCCGGGCATTTAGTCCCACCGCCCCGGCGAAACCCACGTCCGCACCCGTGACCTGCTTGATCATCGCCGGTTCGGCCTGGGCAAGCGATTTCACTCCGGCAGCCCGCCGCAGTTTGCTTTCGTTGACCTCATGGTCGCCGCGAACAAGGGCCACGAGCGGTTTCTTGTCCGCCTCATAGATGATCGTTTTGATCATTTGCTGCGGTGTGCATCGGAGAAACTTGGAGACGTCGGTAATGGTGGACAGGCCGGGGGTGTGAACTTCACAAAGACTCGCGCGGTCTGAAGCCCGCGGCTCGATTGCGGGCAGCGGTGCGATTTCGGCCCGTTCGAGGTTGGCCGCGTAGGAGCCATCCTCGGTTTCGCCGAGCCAGTCTTCGCCGGCATCCGTGCGGACCATGAATTCGTGCGAGGCATCGCCTCCGATCGGACCGGAGTCCGCCTCGACGGCCACGTAGGGCAGCCCGCATCGAGAAAAAATCGCACAGTACGCGTCGTACATATTGCGATACGTCTCATCCAGTCCGCCGGCACCTTCCTTATGAGCGTGAAACGAGTAGGCGTCCTTCATAAGAAACTCGCGGGTGCGCAGGACGCCGCTTTTCGGCCGGGCCTCGCCGCGGAATTTCGTCTGAATCTGGTACAGGTTGAGCGGAAGCTGCTTGTAGCTGTTCAGATAGGCGCGGGCGATTTCGGTGATGACTTCTTCATGGGTCGGGCCGAGCACCGTCCGCGTCCGCCAATCGTCGCCGCGGCCGCCCAGGCGGATGAGCACGTCGCCCATCGCCTCCACCCGCCCGGTCTCCTCCCACCATTCGATGGGGTGCATCGCGGGCATGTGCAGCTCGACCGCACCGGCCCGGTTCATCTCCTCGCGGACGATCGATTCGATCTTTCGAAGCGTTCGATAGCCCAACGGTAGGTAGGTATACGCCCCGGCGACCACCTGCCGGATCATGCCCGCACGAATCAGAAGCCGGTGCGACGGTACGACCGCGTCCGCGGGAACCTCCTTGGCCGTAGTGATGAAAAATTCGGTCCATTTCATGGTTAGAAGAGATACCGGCGCTGTTAGGACAATGCAAGAAAAGAAGGATTACGAAGAGGCGGAGCGGGTCGGCACCGCAACGCTCGTGGCCGGCAGGGAAAAATCCGCCGATCGCGGCAAGAATGGGCGAGTCGAAGCTTGGTCAGCGAGACTCAACCCCACCCGGAGGACATACCGGGACCCCTGATCACCGCCAACAACGCAACCGGCTCCACAGAATGCGCGTTGGCGCGATCCCAAGCCCCCTGGTTCGGCAATGCTATCATCGAACTCGGCGACATCCTCGCCTGCCTCGGCGGCTACGCGGGCATCGACAACTGTGGCTGCGTGCCGGTGGATCGGCCAATCGATCGGCCCTGATAAACCCGGGCGCATCATTGTTCCCCGGCCGAGCCGCGTTACTTATGATTCTCTCGATGGACAAGATCGGCGACGTGCCTCCCTGGCAATCGCTTCCGCTGGCGCTGATGGCCGTTGCCCGCCGGTTCGGCACCGTTATTGACTTTGACGACCTCAATGCGGCTCTGGGCCTGAGCACGTTGACGTGCGCCGTTTCGACCGAACTCGATTGTCGAAATTGGTGCCTGTATGCCCGCGACGCTTTTCTGCCGGAAGCCGCGAAACTGTTCGGAATGGACGTGCGCGAAATTCATCCTCCGGAATCGGCTGTGGGGCTGGCCGGTTTCAAAGAGTTTGATCAGCATTTCGACGCCAGTTATCGTCCCTTGGTATCCAACGCGCTATCGCATGGGCAAGCCGTTATCGCGTGGCGCGGCTGGCCCAAAGGGCGAGAGTTGTGCTGGGGGATCATTCAAAAAGAATGTCACGAAGGAATCGGCTTCGAAGGCGCGGTCTACCAAGCCCCCGATTCCCCAAACCCGGAAAGGATTGAAGAGTTTCTCGGCGCCCTAGAGGAGCCTCCCGTGCAAATCTACGTCATCGAGCGAGTCCTACCCGTTCAACCAACCGTGGAACAGACGAGGGATACCGCGATCGAACACGCGTTGCACATCCTCCGCAACGACTGCGGCAGTTCTTTTGGTGCCATCACCGGTCCATTGGCATTCGACGAATGGATTGGATTTGTCAGGGCGGGAACTGCAAACGAGGCGGAAAGCACCGCCCCGCTCGATTCCAGCAGATCCTTGGCCGGTGCGCTCCTCCATGCTCATCGCAGCGCCGTTCGATTTTGGACGCGACAGGACAGTACACGGGTTCCCTCCCGAGTTTCACCTTGGGAAGCCGTGACGGAGTCCCTTCGCGACATCGTTTCCGCTTTGGAACGGGTGGTCAGCGCACCTGTTCCGCAGCTGGGAAGGATGCGTTCGCATTTGGACACGATCGTCACCGGACTGGCCGATGCGCGGGCCGCTTCGCTTCGGATTAAAGCCGCCCTTTCTTCCCGGACGGAAGAAGCGGTCGGAAAACGCAATGTACCCTGAAACGGACTAAAAATAGTTGGCTTGCGCGGTCCGAATGAACTTGGGCGATTGAATGGTTCATAAGGAGATTACCATGCTCGCGGAAGGCATCATTCATGCATTGACCGATGACGTAATGAAACTTGTCGCGTTAAGCTCGGCAGCGAGCGTGGTCCTGCTGACGCTGATCATGGCAAGGGCTTGGCGCGGCGTCCGCCGTTCCGAGAACCGCACGGCGCTGATCGCCATGATGCTTCAAAGGGGGATGTCCGCCGAAAACATCGAGCGCGTTCTGAATGCGGGGGGTCTGGGTGTCGGCGGTGGGGAATCCGAAGGCGAGGAGTACGACCCCGAAGTGCGCATCATCACCGTCTTGAAAGAGAATGAGTACAAGGGTGACGACGTGGAGCGGGTGCTCGAAACCGTGCGGCACCGGGGCCGAATCGACGCCGCCACCGCGAAGATCGTGGAAACCCTTGTTGAACAGGAAGCCGGCGTCGACGAAATCGTCGGCGTTCTCGAGGCCCGCCAAATAGGGGTAGTCCGCGTCGGAGTCTAACTCCATTCTCCTTCGCGGGGCACGACGGCCGTCGTTTCGACATCCATTCATCGGATCGCACGCGGATCAACAAACGCCCTTCTCATTTCTCCATGCTCTCGGTATTCTTCGGTATCGGTGTCGCGTGGACCCGTGGTTGACGATTCGATCCGGCCGTCCGAACGTCAGCGGAAGCGATAGAGTGACCGCCTCGGAGACCGCGGAAACATGGAGTTCCGAATCCTTCAAACACGATGGGGTTGGTTCGGATTAGTTGCACAGGACGATCAATTGCTCGCCACGTTCCTGCCTCGCGGAGAACCGCAAACCCGAGCTTCCATCCGCAAGAGGTTTCCCGATGCCGTGGAAAACAGCGCATTGCTTCCCGGTTTCTCCACGGAAGTTCAGGAGTTTTTCGAGGGGGTGGAGGTGGACTTCGACGTTGCGATCGATCTTTCCGCGATGACTCCATTTCGCAAGCGAGTGATGTCCGCCTGCCGCGAAGTTCCCCAGGGCAAGACCGCCTCCTACGCCGACCTTGCGCGGGCCGCGGGCAGGCCGCTTGCGGCTCGGGCCGTGGGACAGGTCATGGCCCGCAACCCGTTGCCCCTGGTCGTTCCCTGTCACCGAATCGTGGCCAGCGATCGAACCCTAGGCGGGTTTTCTTCGCCAGGCGGACTTGGGGAGAAGGAAAGGTTGTTGCGCCTGGAGGCAAACGGCGACCAGGGAAGGGGGAGCCCCGTGCCTATTCGGCGAAACGCCAAGTTCTCGAAAAAGCAGGCGCGAGCCGGCGTTGCCTGACGGACTCTTGCCCGGCCGACGGAGCTTCAATGTGTTGGATGACCTTTCCCGTCGTGACTTTCTCCACTCCGCGTCGGTCCTGGCAACCGCGACCATGCTGAGTTCGACGTCACAGAGTTCCGCTCAAAACCCGCCCGGGAATTCCTCGGGCATCGTCGTGGTGTCCAGTGCCAATGGGCTTCGTGCTACGGAGAAAGCTCACGCGATGATCGCCGCGGGAGCGGACACGCTCGAGGCCGCCGTGGCCGGCGTTACTATCGTCGAGGAGGACCCCGAGGATATGTCCGTCGGATACGGCGGACTGCCCAACGAAGACGGCATCGTGGAGCTCGATGCCTCGGTCCTGCACGGCCCCACCTGCCGCGCGGGATCCGTCGCCGCGCTTCGAAACATCAAGACCCCCGCGCAAGTCGCCAAGCTGGTCATGGAACGAACCGACCACGTGCTGATCGTCGGCGAAGGCGCGCTACGGTTCGCCCGTGCCCACGGCTTTAAGGAATGTGACCTACTCACCGACAAGGCCCGAAAGGCCTGGCTCGATTGGAAGGAAAAGCTTTCCGACGAAGATGACTGGCTTCCGCCGCCCGATCCGCCCGACTCCAAGAACAAACGCTCCGACGCGTTTCGCGGAATCCCATTCACATACGGTACCATTACTTGCTTGGCCCGCGACGAAGCCGGGGACATCAGCGGCACTACGACTACCAGCGGCCTCAGCTACAAGCTCTCCGGCCGCGTGGGAGACTCGCCGATCATCGGGGCGGGCTTGTTCGTGGACAATCAAGTCGGCGCCGCGGGTAGCACCGGCCGTGGAGAAGCGGTCCTCAAAATCTGCGGCAGTCACACGGTGATGGAAGCCATGCGCCAGGGCATGGCGCCCGTCGATGCCTGCCTTCATGCGCTGAGGCGTATCGTTGCAACGACGACGGAAAAGCGTCTTCGCGACGAACAAGGGCGGCCCAAGTTCGACGTCAAGTTTTATGCCCTCGCCAAGGACGGCCGGTTCGGTTCCGCCTCTCTTTGGTCCGGGGCTAAGTTCGCGGTGAGTGCCCAGGGCCAAAATCGCTTGGAAGATGCCCGCTTTCTCTACGAACGTCCAGCGAGCTGAAAGGGCAGCATCAACCCTGATTCGGAGGATCGACCTTGCCCATTCCCGTCACCACCACCTTCACGCTCGAAGGGTATCGAATCGAGAAATACCTCGGCGTCGTCCGCGGGATTATCGTCCGCGCCCCGACCATAACTCAGGGAATCCTCGGTGGGCTGAAGTCCATCGTCGGCGGGCGCATCGGCGCGTACACGGAAATGTGCGAGCAAACGCGACAACAGGCGTATGAACTGATGATCGACCACGCCGTGGCCTTGGGGGCCAACGCCATCCTCGGTCTTCGTTACGACGCCTCTTCCGTGGAAAGCAAGTTCGGGGCGACCGAAGTTCTCTGCTACGGCACGGCCGTGGTCGTCGAGCCGGAGATCGAAGTAAAGTAGGCGTCAGGATGGGTGGGTCATCCTGACGCCTACTTCTATCACTTCATTGTTCGCCCGGACTAAAACGTCGGCGTTTCCGGGAAATCCGCGGGGAAATCCGCCTCACCGCCGACCGGCATGGCCAGGAACGGAGTATCCTGCGTGTCCAGGTCCTCGCACAGTGACGCATCCACGAGGATTTTCTGGGCGATGCTGACGCAGTCTTCCGCGACATCCACCACGACCAATCCACCCGTGGACAAGGCGGAAACGAGCACGCTGATTCCGCCGCGGCGGAAGTGCACCGAACTGGCGAATTCCTCAAAATCCCACGGGCTGTCGTCAAAAACCGAACTCGAGCGGATGGTCTTTTCCAAGCCGGTTTCAAACGTTCGGACATCGACGCGCTGATAACCGATCGAGATATCGACACCCGTCCGCAACATGCCGGTGACGAAGGCCTCATTCCAGCCGTGTGCCGGGTCCGTCCGATCCCAATGGGTTTTCAGGTTGAGGCTTTCGACGGCGTTTTCGTCGGTGGCGTGCGGATGGACAAACAGCGTCCCCGCTCCGACGCCGCCCGCGGACGGACGGGCCGTGACCAATGCGCAGAGAAACCGCTGATACCCCTCGCCCCGATCGACCCACATTCGAAGGGCTACGGGATCCTCGCTAAACGTCCCGGAGCCATCAACGGTGCCGTCCCCGTCAATGTCAAACGGCGAAAAGTCCGCTTTGTACAGAACCGTCATCCCGTTGACCGTCAGATCGTCGGCTACGTGGGTCACGTCCGCCGAGGTGATGTCTTCACGGATGGCCGCTCCCGTGGTCAGCGCCTTGTCGGCGATTCGCTGAAACGCGTGCACAATCTGGGAGGCGGCGCGCAGCGTTCGGTCGTACGCAGCCGGGCCGGTTTGGAAGGTCGGGATCAACTTGCCGGACGTCGAGTCGTCCTCTTCCGGAAGTTCGGTGACGTCAATCGTGATGGCTTCGGGCAGGAACGGCTCGATCGGTTCGGAGTCATTGTTCGTCGTGTCGTCCACAATCGGGCCGGGGACCGTGGTTCCGGGGTTGCAACCCGGAAGAACGCAACCGATCGGAGTGGCCAGCATCAACCAAGGTGCAAGACGATTCCATCGAGTGGGTGACATCGCTTTCCTTTCTTATTAGTGGCTTTCGAGGTTCCAAAACCTCGCGGCGAACTCGTGGCGTGCGGTTCGCGGATCAGGTCAAAGGCGATTCCCCGCGTTTATCGTCGCAATACCAGAGCGACTTCGGCGGATTGGATGAGTCCGCGGCGCCAATCCTCCGTCGCCGATAAAACCGCGCGCTCCATGCCGCCGGTAGAGGCCCATTGCGGCATTCCGGACCATCCAACCTGCGGATTCGGAGCGCAACGCATTCGGGGCGCGAACGGGCCTACAAACTTTGACACAGATTTTCCGTGACCGATTTCGGCGAACACAGCGTATACCGTTGGGCGAACGCGGAGCGTTAGCCGCGTTTGCCCAAAGGACGCTAAAAGTGAAAGGAGATTGTCATGGGTCGCAACAAACGAAATGCGAGCGTAGTGCGGAAAAACGTGGTGTGGTCATTGGGCCTGTTCGGGGCGTTTCTGGCCTTGGCGTCGGGAACACAGAGCGCGGTTGCACAGCAGGTCAGCGACGAGAAAATCGCGATTGAGGCCGACGTGGGATTCCATGAAGGAATCGACGGTGATGACGGCCGATCGCCGATGGGATTCTACGGGCCGGGTTGGGTTGACGATGGCGTCAATGTTCGGCTGGAGTCCCCCACCGACCGAGTGGGAATTGGGACATCCACGCCGGCGGCAAACCTGGAAGTTCGAGCACTCACCGCGCACATGCGATTGACGTCGGACTCAACATCCCGTTACAGCCAGGGAGCAAGACTCGACTTTCGCAACAACGGTGCGGACAAGACCATTCTCGGTCAAATCAACTTCATGAATGGTGTCGGGGAGCTGGCGCCTGGCGCAATCCTTTATCAAGACACCGCCGGTAAGATGATATTTCGAGCCAGCACCGGCACTCCCTCCGCAATGGTCCTCGACAGTGCGGGCCAGTTGGGGATCGGAACCAGTTCGCCCCAGGCGCGGTTGCACGTCTTTGGAGGAGAGAACAACGGTGTCACCGCCCCGATGATCGTGGCGAGTTCCAATCTTGCTCAAAGGTTGCTCCTGGATGGAAATGAAATCGATGCCATTGCCGACGGCCTCTTCCTCAACAACAACACGGCCCAGAATGTGATCCTGGTCAACGGCGGCGGGAGGGTCGGTATCGGGACCACCAATCCAGGCACGTTCAAATTCGCGGTCAACGGTAGCGCGGCAAAGGTCGGCGGCGGTTCGTGGTCCTCGTTCTCGGATGAACGGCTCAAGACCAACATCAAACCGATGTCCGGGACGCTGGACCGGTTGATGCAGCTCGGCGGCTACGAATATGAGTACACGCCGGAAGCCGTCGAGAACAAGCTGGCCCTGCCCGGCCGTCAGATCGGCTTACTGGCCCAGGAAGTCCAAGAAGTCTTCCCGGACTGGGTCGAAGCCGACGACGAGGGCTACCTGTTCGTGACCGAGCGGGCCACGACGGCGCTGATGGTCGAGGCGCTTCGCGACCTGAGAGCCGAGAAGGATCGCGAGATTGAGGATCTCCGCGAACGCATCGCCCGGTTGGAGGCGATCATAGAGGCGCTGGCCGAGCCGACGCCGAAGCCCCGCGGAATCCGTGAACGGTAGTCGATTTACGACAAACAAATGGATCCGCCCAACTGTCGAGCGGCCGGGTCCCGGCGGGTTTCAGCCCTCCGGGACCCGGCTCGCTGTTTTGTGCACGCTTCATGAGCATGCTGGTCCAACGAGCTGAAGGGCACTACAATAGTCGTCGGCTCGCCAGTTCTTGGATTTTTTGACGGGCGGCGCGCGCATGGCGCCGCCCGTCAGGATCTCCGAATGGGACCGATCGATTCTGCGCCACCGAATTCCTACGGACCGCTCCCTGACGACAGCGGATCAGTATCGCTGGCCCTCATTCGCGCACGGCGAGTTTTCAGTGTCGCCAGTAACGAGAAGATGCACGGAGGCGTCGTTGAATTCGCGGCGGTCCAATTCGTCGTACCGGGAGGACAAATGCGCAAGCCAGCGTTCTCGCTCGCCTTTCCAATCGTGAGCAAATACGATCCAAACCCGGTCGTGGCGTTGGATCCAGGCATCGAACTCTTCCGCGAAGGCTCTTAGATCGCCGCGGCGATCATCGTGCTGAACGAAGACGGGCATGCCGTCGTCGTGCCAGTAGAATCGAAAGGCGTCCGCGGCGAAGTAGTAGACGAACAAGGCATCGCCGGGTTGACGATGTTCGACGACGTAATCGAAGGCCGGGCGGGAATGCTCGTAGGCTGCGGGAGAAATTACCGTGGATCGAACAGCCCGCACCGCGGGAACGGCCAAACAGGTTCCAAGCAACAGCAGCGTTGCCGGCGATCGACGCAGCAACCCGGCCACATGGGCGAGGCCGGTGCCGACGCCGATCGTCGCCAGGGGAATAAGGAAGATGACGTGCCGCGTTCCCCCGAACGGCCACAGTCGCATCGCTCCCGCCAGCGTCAATTCTAAATAGACCAATAGGTAGATCAGAAGTATCACCCGACATCGCCGCCACAGCACGGGAATCGAAGCCGCGACCAGGAACATGCAAACGGCCGCGACAATCCAATTCAGCGGCGACCACGTGTCGTAAACCGCGAGGACAAATCCCGTGGCTGAAGCGGTTGCGCCAATGAGCCATTTCGACAAATCAGCGAGAGAATGAGACACAGGCCAGACGGGCTCGACGGTGTCGTAATAGCGATCGTAGAGACCGCGATCGGGTACGCCGGAAAGCCAAGTATACCACGCCAATCCGATTAGCGCCACGACAAAAGTAAGTACGACCGCCCCGCGGAGTGCGCGAGGACTCACCGTGTGTTGGCGAAATGCGCTCCAGAGAATCAGGGGTAGCCAAGTGCCGACCACCAGACTGCCCGTAAACGATGAGGAAAAGGCTCCCAGCGCCGCCAATCCAAAGAGAGCGAATCTCCGAATTCGGGGCTCTCGATAGGCGGCGTGACCGGCCCAAAGAACCGCGATGCCCCAAAGGGCCTCGAAGCTGTATTCGAGTTGTTTTCGAGAGTAGTAAACGAGGATGGGGTGAACCGCGATAATCAGCGCGGTCATCAGGGCGGACTCGACTCCGAGCGAGGTACGGCAGAATCCGTAGGCGACGACCACACATGCGACCCCGGCCAGGGCAAAGGGCAGCCGTAGCGGGACCTCGCGCTTGCCGAACAGGCTTTGCGTGACCTTCCCGGTTGCAAAAAGCAACGGCGGAAAACGGCGGGCCTCCTTCCAACCGCCGTCTTGCATCCAGTGCGCCCGCCATGCCTCCATGTGACAGAAGCTGGCGTGGCCGAGATGGACGAAGCGCACTCCGATGGCCAACACGAGCACGGCACACAAGCCGACCCAATGCCCACGTCGGGCCGCGCGCGTTGAGGCCTGCACACGCTTGTCCGACGATACGGATGTCCATTCCCCGCCGACGGATGCCGGGCCTGTCGCGATTTCAAATACCGGTTGCCGCCTTGGAAAACCCATTGCGAACGTGGCCTTCATCGCACCGCCATGAGCGCAACAACGCCATGACCCAAAACGTGGGCCGGATTCGCGCATGGCCATTTGCCTCGGTTATCGGCCATTCCCGGCCCCGAAGTGCTGAATCCCTTCCCCGGAAGTTCCGATAGTAAGGTCACGGCGCCGCTTCCGGACGCCGTTCGGAGGATTGCCATGCGCTCATCGACCCGAGAGTCGGACCGGCTGCGAATCGGCGTCATCGGATGCGGAAACTGGGGCCCGAATCACATCCGCGTTTTCTCGGAACTCGATCGGTCGCAGGTGAGGGCCTGCGCTGATATCAACCGTTCCCGGCTAGAACACGTCGCCCGGCGATTCCCCCAAGTACGTACCACCACCGACTATCGCAATCTCCTGGACGACGACGCGATCGACGCGGTGGTCATTGCCACGCCGACGGCGAGCCACGCGTCTTTGGTTCGTGAGTCGCTGCTGGCCGGAAAGCACGTGCTCGTTGAAAAGCCGCTTTGCCGAACGGCTTCGGAAGCCGACGACCTTCCCGCTCTCGCCGAAGAGAAGAACCTTCACGTGATGGTCGGCCACGTATTTCTGTACAACAACGGAATCATGCGTCTGCGGGAGACGATCGTCTCCGGCGAACTGGGCGCCATGCTCTATCTGGACACGGTGCGCACCAACCTCGGCCCGATCCGCGGCGACGTGAACGCTCTCTTCGACCTGGGGACCCATGACATCAGCATCTTCAATTACCTGATCGGCGAACCGCCGGTTGAAGTCTCAGCCCTGGGGCGTTCCATCCTTCAACGCGGCATTGAGGATGTCTGCTTCGCGTCCCTGCGTTACGCCGACGGAACCCTCGGCCACATCCACGTAAGCTGGATGAACCCGCGAAAAGTGCGGACGCTGACGATCATCGGCGAGAAAAAAATGGCCCACTGGGACGATCTAGACCCGGCGGAGACCCTGCGGGTGTATGACAAAGGGATCGACGAACCGGCACATTACGATTCATTCGGCGAGTTCCAGTTCCTCCTGCGCAGCGCGGATGTACATCTTCCGAAAGTGGCCCGCGTTGAACCGCTCGTGAATCAGGCCAACGCCTTTCTCGATGCCGTACTGGAGGGAGGGCCGAGCCGTTCCGGCATTCGTGAGGGATTGGAAGTGGTCGCGGTGCTCGATGCCGCCAAAGCCTCGTTGGAAAGCGGCGGGCGGATGTGCAGCGTAAACGCGCCATTGTCCCGGCGAACCGTGTCCCCATCCTTGGATGGTTCGTCCCCGACAAAGATGCCGCGGTATCGCGACCGGCGAGAACTGGGCGTCACGGTTCAATAGTCGCACCGGGCTCGACTGTGGAAATGCCGCGGGTCTGTCCGAATAGAGAGAAACCATGATGCCGGAAACGCCGAACCGCGGAAGGCTGTTCATTCACGCCCTGGGCCTTTGCGAATCTGACCACGTTGGCCGCGGCACGCGCATCTGGGCCTTTGCCCACGTTTGCTCCGGTGCGGTGATCGGATCGGATTGCAACATTGGGGACCACTCCTTTGTAGAATCCGGGGCAACCATCGGAAACGGCGTCGTCCTCAAGAACGGCGTCATAGTGTGGGAAGGCGTGACCATCGAAGATTACGCCTTCATCGGGCCGGGCGTCCTCTTCACCAACGATCGATACCCCCGCAGCCGGCATCTTGCCGCAGCCGGCCCACGATATGCCGACCCAGGAGCCTGGCTGGAACGTACGCGGGTTCGAATGGGCGCGTCGATCGGGGCCGGGGCCGTGATCCTCTGCGGCGTGACCGTGGGCGAATATTCCACGGTGGCCGCCGGCGCCGTGGTAACCAAGAATGTGCCCGCCCATGCCCTAGTCGTAGGACGACCGGCGAGGCCGGCCTCCTACGTCTGCCGATGCGGGTTTGTTCTGGACAAAGCAAACGGTTGCCCGGCTTGCAAAGACTCTTATCCGGATCTAGATCCTTTGATCCACGAACGTAGCACTTCTCGCGGCATTCTTGGCCCGGCTCCGGCCGCCCCAGCGTCCGGGCGCGGAACGCAAGGCTTGCCGCGGACGACCGAGACCCTCAGTCGCACTCCTTGAGACCGGAACCCATCAGCCGGTAAAGCGGGTGCCGCGGCTTTTTCAAAGGTATGTACAAGGGTAAGCGCATCATCGTCCTGGTTCCCGCCCACAACGAGGAGGCCAAGATCGGGCTCGTCGTCGATCGCATCGACCGCCGTATCGTGGACAAAATGCTGGTCATTGATGACGGCTCCACCGATGCCACCGCCGCGGTCGCGCAAGGCAAGGGCGCCCAAGTGCTTCGCCTGCCGCGGGTCAGCGGGGTTGGGGCGGCGCTGCGCGCGGGGATCGATCAGGCCCGCCGGGAGATGTTCGACATCGCCGTGTTCGTGGCCGGCAACAACAAGGACAATCCCGCCGAAATGCCGCTCCTACTCGATCCGATCTGCGACGACGCGCAAGACCTGGTCATGGGCTCCCGGTATCTTCGCGGAGGTGTTTGCGGAGGAGATGTGCCGCTGTATCGTCGATGGGCGACCCGCCTGCATCCCAAGCTCATGAGTCTCTTTACAGGAAGACGGCTCACGGAAAGCACGAACGGCTTTCGCGCGTTCAGGCTCAGCCTCCTGGACGATCCGCGGATCGATCTGCACCAGCGCTGGCTCGACGGCTATGGGCTCGAGGTGTACCTGCTGTGGAAGGTTCTCAAACTGGGCTATCGCCACACCGAGGTCCCATGCAGCAAAATCTACCCTCCGAGGTCGCTCGGCTACACCAAGATGCGGCCGGTGACCGGCTGGTGGAACATTCTTCGCCCCATTTTTCTTCTGGGCCTAGGCATACGGCGATAACCAGCGCTGCAGGCCGATAATCTCACTCGCCGCGCACGAGTCCGATTGGACCCCACTTTTCATTTCGAGCGCCAGTCATGATCGGACGATGTTCCCCTTGAAAGCCGGGGCGCCGTTCCGGGCATGCGAGGTGGAAGCCGGCCCCGTTGCGATAGGAAACTCATGGCCCGCGTTGCACTCATCAATCCCCCCTGGATCACACGAGATGGCAACATCTGGCACGGCGTCAAGAGCACATCGCCTCCGCTCGGACTGTTGTATGTGGCTTCCCATGCCGAAGCCGCGGGGCACGTGGTTCGGGTCCTCGACGTCAACGCCGAAGGACTTAAACTTCCCGACGTCGAGCGCGAACTTGCGACGTTTCGGCCGGAGTTCGTGGGACTCACCGCGGTCACCGCCCAGATCGGAAGCACGCACGAGATCGCGACCAGCATTCGACGCGTGACGCCCGACGCCAAGATCGTCGCGGGCGGAGTGCATCCCACGGCCTTGCCGGATGAAGTTCTGCGAGATGAGAACATCGATTTCGTGATCCGCGGAGAAGGAGAAAAGCCGTTCACCGCGTTGGTCACCGGGGAGCAGCCGAATTCTATTGGCGGCTTGTCGTTTCGAACGGGCAATCGACTGCAACCGGTTCAGCACAACAGGTTGGATGAGCCCATTGGGGAACTGGATTCCCTTCCTTCACCGGCGTACCATCTCGTCCCTTTTGAAAAGTATCGCCCGGCCATTGGTGCGTATCGCCGGCTTCCCGCGGTCAACATGACCATGACCCGGGGATGTCCCGGAAAGTGCACGTTTTGCAACTCCGCCGAAACGGCCTTAAGAACCCGATCGGCCGAACACATCGTCGACGAGATCAAAACGCTCCAGCGGCGCTATGGAATCCGCGAGGTCAGTTTCTATGACGACACGTTTACGATCTACAAACAAAGCGTACTGCGATTCTGCGAACTGATCCTGGAGCGTGGAATGGACGTCTCCTGGTCGTGTTTCGCCCGGACCGATTGCGTCAGTCCGTCGTTGCTGAAGATGATGAAGGCGGCCGGATGCCATCAGATTCTCTTCGGGATCGAGTCCGCCGACCCCGAAATCCTCGCCAACATCCGCAAGCCGATCAACATCGAACTCACCCGGCGGGCGGTGAAAATGGTCCAGGAGGCCGGGATCGCCGTCCGAGCCGCATTCATGTTCGGCAATCCGGGTGAAACCATCGAGTCCATGCGCCGGACGATCGACTTCGCCAAGCAGCTCGACCCGGACATCGCGTTGTTCAACATCACCACGCCCTATCCGGGGACGCAGATGTTCGAATGGGCCCGGCAGAACGGCTATCTTCGAACGTTGGACTGGGGCGAGTTCGACCTGGGCAACGCGGTGATGGACCTGCCGACGGTGTCGGCCGATGACATCAATCGCATGTATCAAACCGCCTATCGGAAGTTCTATTTCCGGCCGCGTTATCTTTGGCGCCGGCTCACGCGCATCCGCACTTTGGAAGACCTGTGGGTCAATGCTCGGGCCTTTCGCTCGATTGTGTTTGTGCATTCCACGAAGGAATCCTCTCGCGCACCCGATGAAGGCCGGCGCGGAATCCTTCGGCGGCTCCTTCCCGGTTTGCCGAAGCCCGCCACGGACGTCTGCACGTGAGTCCCGGCAGATTCCGCAATCCAGCCACGTCTTCACGTAGAAAGACACCCGAGCCGTTCCGCTCAATCGGAGTGGGGCGCAACCGTCGGGGGTCCAAATCTGCCGTCGCAAGGCGTTAGCCCCGCGAGTACGGCGAAGCCCTTATGTCGGACTTTACCGGCACGCGCCGTCCGGGCAACTGACGATACCCGCGTAGAGGTCCAGGATGGCCAGCACTTCGCTGAGATCCACGCCATCGCAGCACTCGTTCAGGTTTGTGCACGCCGCGGGAAGCAAGCCCACGCAATCGGCCGCCGACGCACAGTTCCGCGGGCATCCGGTGTCGTACACCAATTCCGCGTTGGGATAGTTCAGGCACGGGTTGATGTCCGCATAGGCGTCGAGCACCTTGAGGACGTCTCCAATCTCGACCACTCCGTCGCCCGGTTTAGGATAGATGTCGCCGTAGGGCCGACAGAACGAGCCCGGTCCGCGAGTCATTCCTCCGAGTTCGTCACAGCAAAGCGGATCGCGGTCCAAACACCGCCCCGACGGCAGACAGCATGCCTCCCGCGCCGAGCAGTCCGTGCCAATGCCCTGCGGAACACCGCCCTTGGACGCGCACGCCGGTGGAACCACGAAGATGCACGCGTTGGAGTAAACGGCGCCGAGGCAACAGGCCTGATCGGGGGGGAAACAGGCGTCGTCCAGGCGGTCTCCGTCGCTGTCGCCCAGACAGGCCGTGCCGTTGCCGAGGAACCGATTCGTGCAGCAGGTTTCGTTCATCTCGATGCACATGCCGCCGAACATGCCGAGGCAGCAGGCGCCGTAGTTCGGACTGCACGTCGAGCCCGGCCCATGGTAGAGGCCGCCGAGATCGGCGCAGCAAGTTGCGTCGGTGACGATGCAGACTTCGGCAATGGAATCCCCGTCGCCGTCGTAGCAGCAGGCCCCTTGATCACCCGTACAGGCTGTGCCCGCTCCGGCGGCGACGCCTCCGGAGATTACGCAGCAATCCTCATCAAGCATGCAGCAAAGGGAATCGATGCAACAAGCCTGAATTTCGCAAGCCGTTCCGACCCCCTGAAACACTCCGCCGTTGGCGGCGCAGCAAATTCCGTCCTGTTCCGCACACGTATCGTAAATGCAGAGGTCATCGGTGATGTCGGCGCAACAGGTGCCCGTGCCCTGGCACATCGAGCCCGGTCCCTGCGTGTCGCCACCGAGGTCATCACAGCAAACGGCGTCGACGAACTGGCAACTCCCATCCGGCAGGCAGCAGGCGTCATGGCCGAGACAGACCGTGCCCGGCCCCTGCGGGAAGCCGCCGAACGACAGGCACGTATCCGGCAAGATGTCCTGGCAGGTGATATCCGCGTTGGGCAGACAACACGCTTCGGGACCGACGCATTTGCACGTGTGTACAAAGAGGCCGTTGGAGTTGATGGAGATCGTCTCTTCACACGTCTGTCCGGCCGGGCAGCCTCCTAGTACCACAACGCTAAATCCGGAGCCAGCGGCAGATGCGGCATGTGCGGAGTGTGACGCCGATGTTGTGGAGTTTCTGTAAGGTTTTCTTGCGATGAGAGCGGTAGGAGGCTTCGTTGTCT
>Ga0187893_10004498_pt1 | contig 26429 bp, 24 predicted proteins | sample MA1701074metaG_FD_139574 | JGI IMG/M metagenome (GOLD analysis project Ga0187893, IMG submission 139574) | White microbial mat communities from a basaltic lava cave in the Kipuka Kanohina Cave System on the Island of Hawaii, USA - MA170107-4 metaG ... | reverse complement strand
TCACCCGGCGCTTCGCCAAGGATGGCTACTACGCGGTGGCTCCCGAGCTGTTCCAGCGCGAGGGCGGAGTCGGGCACATCCCGAACGTCCAGGACATCCTGAAGATCGTATTGGCGGTGCCGCGCAAGCAGGTGCTCGGCGACACCGCGGCCGCGGTGGACTGGGCCAAGAAGCGTCCCGGGGCCCGGGGGGACCGGGTGGGCGTGACCGGCTGGTGCTGGGGCGGCTCGACCGTGTACCAGGTGGCGGCGACCAACCCCGACATCAAGGCGGCGGTGGCCTGGTACGGCCCGCCCGCGCGGCCCTATCCGGACACCCCGAACCCGGTCACCGGCTTCGACGTGGTCAAGGACATCAAGGCGCCGTTCTTGGGCCTCTACGGCGAGAAGGACTCGAGCCCGACCCCGGACGACGCCAGGAAGTTCGGGGAGCTGCTCAAGCAGACCAACCGCAACTCGGAGGTCGTCGTCTACCCGAACGTGGGCCACGGCTTCTTCGCCGACTATCGCCCGTCCTACAACGCGGAGGCGGCCGCGGATGCGTGGAAGCGCTGCACCGGCCTCTTCGCCAAGAGCCTGAAGGCTTAGGAGGTAGCGTCATGGAGCTGGAGCGCCGAGATTTCCTCAAGCTGGCCGCTGGCGCGCTGACCTTCTCGCTCGCCACCGACGCCGCGTGGGCCCAGACCAGCAAGGTCCAGGTGCAGTGGCTCGGTCAGGCGTCGACCAAGATCACCACCCTCACTGGGAAGGTGATCGTCATCGATCCCTTCCTCACCAACAACCCCAAGACCCCGCCCGCACACAAGAACCTCGACGCGCTCGGCAAGGTCGACGTGATCCTGGTCACCCACGGTCACGGCGACCACACCGGAGATGTCAAGGAGCTGGCCGCGCGCACCGGCGCCAAGGTGCTGGGGCCCGCTGGCCTCCTCGCCACCATGATCGACCTCGGCTGGGTCACGCCCGAGCAGGGCGTGCGCTTCGGCAAGGGCGGCAAGGTGCAGCCGATGGGCCCGCAGATCACCATCACCCAGACCCGGGCCGAGCATTCCTCCGAGGTGACGGTGTCCGACCCGGCGACCAAGAAGAGCACCACCTACCCCGGCGGCGAGCCCGCCGGCTTCATCATCCAGTTCGAGAACGGCTTCAAGCTCTACCACATGGGCGACACCGGCCTCTTCGGGGACATGCGGCTCATCGGCGACTACTACAAGCCCGACCTGGTCATGATCCCGATCGGGGGTCACTTCGTCATGGATCCCGTCGATGCGGCGTACGCGACGAAGGAGATGCTCAAGCCCAAGTTCGCCATCCCGTTCCACTACGGCACGTTCCCGGTGCTGCGCGGCACGCCCCAGGAGTATCAGGCCGCGCTCGGAACCACCACGACGCAAGTCTTCCCGATCAGCCCGGGCGATTCGCTCACGTTCTGAGCACACCGCAAGAGAGCGCGGCGGCGTCGCTGACGCGCCGCGCTCTTGCCGGGCCCCGGGCCAGCGTGCTAGGCTCCCCGCACTTTCCCGGAAGCGGAGCCATGCTTCCGATGAACTCCGGAGCCAAGGGAGACTCCGATGCCATTCGTCAACATCCGCATCTACGAAGGCTGGGGCAAGGACAACCTGGACGAGATCGCCAAGCGGGTGACCTCCGCGATCAGCGACGTGACCAAGCTCCCGAAGGAGGCCGTCTGGGTCGTCTTCGAAGAGGTCGACCCGCCCGACTGGTACGTAGGCGGCAAACCCGGCGAGCGCATGAAAAAGTGACCGAACGTCATTCCACCAATGTGGCCGTGACGCGTCTGAACAATGCGGTGGGGGGGCATGGGGGAGGAGCGGCGCCGCTCCCCCCCATCTCAGAATGAGCAGTACCGTCACGCTCCGGGATTCAAGATTCGCCCAGGTGGTCGGCTCCGTGGTCGAGTTCGAGCGGATCGCGAGCGGGTGCCTGTTCACCGAGGGGCCGCTCTGGCACCCCGCGGGTCAGTACCTGCTGTGGAGCGACATGCCGGGCGATCACCTGCGCCGATGGTCCGCGAGGGATGGGATCACCACCTTCCGCAAGCCGTGCAACAAGTCGAACGGCCTCACCTGGGATCGCCAGGGCCGGCTCCTCACTTGCGAGCACGCCTCGAGCCAGGTCTCGCGCACGGAAGCCGGAGGCCGGATCGTCCCGCTGGCCACCCATTACCAGGGCAAGCAGCTCAATAGCCCCAACGACATCGTCTGTGCGGCGGACGGCGGTATCTACTTCAGCGACCCACCCTACGGCCGCGCCGAATACTACGGCGTCCCCCGGCCACAGGAATTGTCGTTCCAGGGCCTCTTCCGAGTGGGCGCGGACCCGCAGCATCCCACCCTGCTCGCGGACGACTTCGAGCGGCCCAACGGGCTCTGCTTCTCGCTCGACGGCCGCCGGCTCTTCGTCAACGACACGGCCCGCCAGCACATCCGCGTCTTCGACGTGAAGGGCGACGGCACGCTCTCCGGCGGCAAGGTGTGGGCGGAGACGATCGGCGAGGGCAAGGGCGCGCCCGACGGGATGAAGCTCGACTCGAAGGGCGACGTCTACTGCTCTGGCCCGGGCGGCATCCACGTGTTCAGTCCCGAGGCGATCTGCCTGGGGGTGATCCACGTGCCGGAATACGTCGCCAATTTCGCGTGGGGCGACGCGGACTGCCGGAGCCCCTACATCACCGCGTCGACGTCGGTGTATCGCATGCGGACCGTGACGCCTGGTCTGCCCGCGATCTAGTCATGTTCCATCGGCCAACTGAGCGCGGGGCCAGAGAACGATCTTTTCTACGGTCGTCGCAAGCGACGACCTCCATAGGGTGGCGCTTTGCGCATCTTTTTTAAGGGCGCGCGGCTCATTGACGGTTCCGGCGCACCAGCGGTTGACGACGCCGTCGTGCTGATCGAGGGCCAGACGATCGTCCACGCGGGGCGGTTGGCGGCGGCCGATGCGCCGCGCGGCCCCGATGCGCAGGTGGTGGACCTGGGCGGGCGCACCGTCATCCCGGGACTGGTCGAGGCGCACATCCACCTCTCGTACAACAACGTCAAGGTGATCGCGGATCTCGATCTGAACTGCCCGCCCGAGTACTCCACGCTGGTCTCGGCCAAGAACGCGGAGCTGGCCCTCTCGTGCGGCTACACCGCGGCGCGCTCGGCCGGCTCCGTGCACGCGGTGGACGTGGCGCTCAAGCGCGCCATCAACGAGGGGCTCTACCCCGGCCCGCGCCTGCTCGCGGCCAGCCGCGACATCGTGGCCACCGGCGGCATGTCGGACTGGAACCCGTCCTACCTGAAGCTGGGCATGGACGGGCTCGCGGTCATCGCGGACGGCGCCGACCAGATCCGGACGGCGGTGCGGCGCGCCATCAAGGACGGCGCCGACGTCATCAAGTGCTACGTCGGCGGCGACGCGCTGCTGCCCCACACCCCCATCGCCGACTGCACCTACACGCTGCCCGAGGTCCAGGCGCTGGTGGACGAGACCCACATGCGCGGGCGCATCGCCTCCGCGCACGTGCGGGGCGCCCGCTCGAGCCGCGTGGCCGCGGAGGCGGGGGTGGACTCCATCGAGCACGCCACCTACGCCGACGACGAGACGCTGCGGATGATCGCAGACCAGGGCCTCGTCCTCGTCCCGGGGCTTCGCTACCTCTATTCGATCATCGAGAACGGGCCGCGCTTCGGGATCAGCGAGGAGATCGTGGGGCCGTCCGGTCTGCGGGACGAGATCAAGCAGGCGGCGGACACCTATCGGCGGGCCAGGGACCGCGGCATCCGCATGTGCCCGGGCGGCGACTTCGGCTTCGCCTGGAACCCCCACGGCGAATACGCGAAGGACATCCAGGTATTCGTGGACGTCATCGGCTTCACGCCGCTCGAGGCCATCACCTGCGCCACTCGGCACGGCGCCGAGCTGATGCGGATGCAGGACCGGATCGGCACGCTCGCGGCCGGCAAGCTGGCCGACCTCGTGGTGGTGGACGGCGATCCGCTGAAGGACATCGCAGTGCTGCAGGACCGGAGCCGCCTCTCCGTCATGAAGGGCGGCCGTTTCGTGACCCGGAACTTACAAGGAGGCTCTTCATGATGCTGCGTGTGGTGACCGTACTGATGGCGCTCGTACTGGTGGCGCCGCTCGGCGCCGAGGCCCAGAAGCCGATCAAGGTCGGCTTCCCGATGATCCTCTCCGGCCCCGGGGCGCTCTTCGGCGAGCCCGCCTCCAAGGGCGCCCAGATGTTCGTGGACGAGATCAACGCCAAGGGTGGGGTGCTCGGCCGGAAGATCGAGCTGCTGCCCCGAGACACCAAGGGCAACGCGGACGAAGCGGTACGGGTCTCCCGCGAGCTCATCCTCAAGGAGAACGTGGACTTCCTGGTGGGCACGCTCACCTCCGCCGAGGGTCCGGCGGTCTCGGTGGTGGCCAAGGAGAACAAGATCGTCTTCATCGCGCCGATCCCGAAGACGGATCAGCTCACCGCTGCCGACAAGCTCCATCCCTACGTCTTCCGGGTGGCCGCCAACACCACGATGGAAGGCCGCAGCGCGGCGGAGATCGTCGCCAAGTGGCCGGTGACCAAGATCGGCACGATCAGCCCGGACTACGCCTACGGTCAGGACGTGACGAAGTCCTTCGTGGAGCACCTGAAGAAGATCAAGCCGAGCGTCCAGATCGTGGACCAGCAGTGGCCGAAGCTGGGCGAGCCCGACTACACCCCCTTCATCAACGCCCAGATGGCCAAGAAGCCCGAGGCCGTCTTCTCGTCGCTGTGGGGCGGCCACTTCGTGAACTTCTCCAAGCAGGCCAAGCCCCTCGGCTACTTCGATGCGCTCAAGTACAACTTCATCGGCGTGGGAGAGGCGGCCTCGCCCGAGTCGACCAAGACCATGGGCAAGGACTACCCGGTCGGGATCTGGGGCAACTCCTACGACGCCTTCTACTGGGGGGAGACGCCCGCCCATCGCGACTACGTCGCGCGGCTCTCGAAGTACCTCAAGGACGAGTACCCGTCGTCCTGGGCCATCCAGGGATGGATCGGCATGGCCTTCCTCACGGAAGCGATCAAGAAGGCGGGCGGCACCGATTCGGACAAGGTCTCGAAGGCCCTGCTGGGCCTGAGCATCGACACGCCGATCGGCAAGCAGACTATTCGAGAGAAAGATCACCAAGCGAACCGTGGCCAGCTGTACGGCAAGACGGTGATGGACCCCAAGTATCCGTTCCCGATCATGAAGCCGGTGGAGTACGTCGACCCCACGAAGTTCATGGACTAGCGCCCGTTCCCCTCACCCTGCTCTCTCCCCAGAGGGGAGAGGCTGCTCCGATCCCCTCTCCCCCGGGTGACCGGGGGAGAGGGTTAGGGTGAGGGGGTTCTTCCGATGCCGGATCCGTCGTTCGTCTTCGCCCAGAGCCTGAGCGGCCTCACCGCCGCCATGTTCCTCTTCCTGATCGCCTCCGGCCTCTCGCTCATCTTCGGGGTGCTCCGCGTGCTGAACTTCGCGCACGGCACCTTCTACATGCTGGGCGCCTACAGCGCCTTCCAGCTCGTGCAGTGGATCGGCACCGGGCCCGGGACCTTCTGGGTGGCCGCCCTGGGGGCCGCCGTCGCCGTCGCAGTGATGGGCGGCGTGGTGGAGCGCTTCCTCTTCCGGCACCTCTACGGCAAGGACGAGCTCTATCAGCTCCTCTTCACGTACGCGCTCGTCCTCATCCTTTCCGACGTGGCCAAGATCTTCTGGGGAACCCAGCAGAAGTCGGTGAGCCGGCCGCCCGGACTCGCGGGCGCCTTCTCACTCTTCGGGACCACCATCCCCTACTACAACCTGTTCATCCTGCTGCTGGGGCCGTTCATCGCCCTCGCCTTCTGGTTCGTGCTTCAGCGCACCCGGGTCGGGCGCTTCATTCGGGCCGCCGCGCTCGACCGGGAGACGCTCGGCGCCCTCGGGGTGAACGTCAGCGGGCTCTACACCGGCGTGTTCGTCCTGGCCTCGTTCCTGGGCGGGCTCGGGGGGGCTCTGGTCACCCCGGTGCGCACCATCGTGCCCGGCATGGATACCGAGATCATCGTCGAGGCCTTCATCGTGGTGGTGATCGGCGGGCTCGGCTCCTTCTGGGGCACCTTCCTCGGCTCGCTGATCTACGGCCAGGTGCTCTCCTTCGGCATCCTGTTCTTCCCGCGATTCTCCATCTTCTCGGTGTTCGCCCTGATGGCCGCCGTCCTCATCATCCGCCCGTGGGGCCTCCTGGGCCGCCCCCTGAAGTAGCAACGGGAGACTCTGTGATCTCGCCAGACCGGACGATCAATGTGGTGGGGGGGCCTGGGGGAGGCATGGCGAGGCGCAGCCGAAGGCGAGCCGAGCAGATACAAACATTCTTGGCGAGCGGAGGGAGCCGGCCGCCGCTCCCCCCCAGTACAAGATAGTGCAGTACCGCAGACTCCCCTGGGCCCTGCTCGTGCTGCTGGCCGCGTTTCTGGTGCCGGCGGCGGGCTCGCGCTTCTACACGTTCCTCGCCAACGACGTGGTCATCTGGGCGCTGTTCGCCACGAGCCTCAACCTGCTCGTGGGCTATACCGGGCTCGTCTCCTTCGGCCACGCGGCCTACTTCGGGATCGGAGCCTACACCACCGGCATCCTGATGAAGAAACTCGGCGTCACCTTCCTGGTAGCCTTCCCGGCCGCGGGCGTCGTGGCCGCGGTCTTCGCGGTGGTCTTCGGCTTCTTCTGCGTGCGTCTCACTCGGATCTACTTCGCGATGCTCACGCTCGCGTTTGCTCAGATCGTGTGGGCGATCTGCTTCAAGTGGAACGAGGTGACGGGCGGCGAGCAGGGCATGCCCGAGATCCCCTATCCCGACTTCGGCTGGCTCGAGCGGCTCGCGACCGTGGTGCCGCCCCTGAGCGGCTATCGCACCTCGGAGTACTTCTACTTCCTCACCCTCGTGCTGGTCGCGCTCTGCTTCTGGGTCCTCCGCCGCATCGTCGCCTCCCCCTTCGGGCGGATGCTCACGACGATCCGGGAGAATCCCGAACGGGCCGAGTTCATCGGCGTCAACGTCCGCCGCTACGAGCTCACCGCGTTCGTGCTCGCGGGCTTCTTCGCCGGCCTGGCCGGTGGCCTCTTCGGCATCTTCAACCGCGGCGTCTTCCCCGACTTCGCCTACTGGACCAAGTCCTCCGAGGTTCTGATCATGACGCTGCTGGGCGGCATGGGCGCCTTCTACGGTCCGGCGGTCGGAGCGCTGGTGCTGCTCTGGCTGAACCAGCAGATCATCTCGGTCACCGAGTACTGGCCCTTGATCCTCGGCAGCATCCTGGTGATCCTGCTCTTCGCCTTCCCGGGCGGCCTCGCCGGCGCGTTCGAGGCGCTGCGCCACCGTCTGGCCCGGAGACCCACCGGTGCTTGACGTCCGCGACGTCCGGAAGAGCTTCGACGGCTTCCAGGCCGTGGGAGGCGTGTCGTTCACGGTGCCTCGGGGCTCCATCAGCGCGATCATCGGGCCGAACGGCGCCGGCAAGACCACGCTCTTCAACCTGATCACCGGGCACCTGGCGCCGGACGCGGGGCGGGTGGTCTTCAAGGAGCGCGACGTCACCGGCATCGCGCCCCACGACCTGTGCCGGCTCGGCATGGGGCGGTCCTTTCAGCGCACCAACATCTTCCCGCGGCTGACCGTCCACCAGAACGTCCAGGCCGCTTTCCTCTCTCACCGCGGGCGGGGCTGGAACCTCTTCACGCCGGTCGAGGGTCTCTTTCGCGAGGATACCGACGCGGTGCTCCAGTCGGTCGGACTGCTCGACAAGGCCGGGGAGGTCTCGGGCTTCCTCTCTCACGGCAACCAGAAGCAGCTCGAGCTGGGCATCGCGCTTGCCCTCGAGCCGGAGATCCTCCTGCTGGACGAGCCCACCGCCGGGATGTCCGCCGCGGAGACCCGCGAGTCCATCCGGCTCATCGAGCGCATCGCGGCCGACCGGGGCCTCACCCTGCTCTTCACCGAGCACGACATGGAGGTGGTCTTCTCCATCGCCCATCGCATCACGGTGCTGCACCAGGGGCGCGTCATCGCGGACGGGCCACCCGAGGAGGTGCGACGCGATCCCGAGGTGAAGCGCGTCTATCTGGGAGAGAGTCGATGAGAGAGGGTCAGGTGACCGCCGCGCCCGACGCGGTCCTCCAAGTCGAGGACATCTACACCGCCTACGGGCTCTCCCAGGTACTCTTCGGCGTGTCGCTCGCGGTGGGCCGCGGCGAGTGCGTGTGCCTGCTGGGGCGCAACGGGGTCGGCAAGACCACCACCATGCGCAGCATCATCGGCCTCACCCCGCCGCGCCGCGGCCGCGTGGTCTGGAAGGGGCGCGAGGTCACCGGCCGGCCGCCCTACCAGATCGCGCGCGCCGGCATCGGCTTCATCCCGGAGGACCGGCGCATCTTCGCCGATCTGACGGTGTGGGAGAACCTCGATGTGGCCAGCCGGGGAGCCCAGGACGGTGGTTGGACGGTCCAGCGAGTCTTCTCGCTCTTCCCGAAGCTGCGGGAGCTGGTAGACCGCCAGGGCGGCTTCCTGTCCGGCGGTGAGCAGCAGATGCTCACCATCGCCCGCACCCTGATGGGCAACCCGGAGCTGTTGCTCCTGGACGAGCCCTCGGAGGGGCTCGCTCCCCTGGTGGTCGATCACCTCAAGGAGCAGATCGCGCGGCTGAAGCAGGAGGGGCTCACCATCCTCCTCGCCGAGCAGAACGTGGGGTTCTCCCTGGACCTGGCCGATCGTGTCTACGTGCTCGAGAAAGGGCACATCCGCTTCGAGGGCACCGCGCGGGAGTTCCGTGACAACGACGCGATCCGCCAGCAGTACCTCGCGCTCTAGGATGTCGAAGGGGGCCCCCTCTTAGACTTCAGAAGGGGCCCCCTCCGAGCCTCCCCCAGAATGGATTGCGCCGGCGGAGCCGGCGCTCGAACGCCGCTGCTCTGCGGTGCGCGACCGCTCTTAGCGGCGGGTCTCCATCTCCTGGTTCTGCAGGAAGCGGTCGTACTCCTCCTGGGCCTTCTCCTTCGTGTAGCCGTAGCGCTGCTGGAGCAGGCCGACCATCTGCTCGGCCCGACCCTCGGCGCGATCGAGCTCGTCGTCAGTGATCTTGCCCCACTGTTCTTTCACGCGTCCCTTCATCTCCTTCCACTTACCGGCGAGGATGTCCTTGTTCATCGCGACTCCTTTTGATGTAGGTTGGTCCTGCCCCCTTGACACGCAAGGCGCGTGCCGGCCGCCCTCGCGGCGTTTCGCGCTCGTTTCGCGCCGTTTGGGAAGATGGGGGCGCGCGCGGGCTGCGCAGCCGGTATCTCTTACCCGGTAGAAGGTGGGGCGATCAGAGCAGGGCGCCCTGGCGCCGCAGCTCGGTCTGCACATCGGCCGCCGGCACGTCGCGGATCGCCTTCCCCGCGCGCGCAGCCAGCGCCGCGCACACGCCGGCCGCCTGGCCGGTGGCCATCGCGATCGGCATGACGCGGTAGGACGAGTGCGCCTCGTGCGTGCCCGAGATACAGCGCCCGGCCACCGTGAGCCGGTCCACGCGCAGCGGCACGAGCGAGCGGAGCGGAATGTCGTACGACTCCCCGGGCGGTAGTCGCATCAGGAGCGTGCCCTTGCCCTGCGGATTGTGGATGTCGATCGGATAGGTGCCGCGCGCGATGACGTCGTCCCACTTGTGCGCGCCCAGGATGTCGTCCGCGGTGAGCTGGTACTCCCCGGTGATCCGCCGGGTCTCTCGCACGCCGATGGTCACCCCGCTCTGGGCCACGTAGGAGCGCTCGAACCCCGGCACGTACTTCCGGAGGAAGGCCGCGATCTGCCGCATCTGCCGGCGCGCCTGCCACTCGGCGAGGGTGAGATCCCACACGCTCGTGCCGAGGACACCGGTAACCCGTGTGCTGTTGACCGAGAGCTCCCGCTCGTGCGGCGTGCCGAAGAAGAGGATGTCCTCCCGCGCCAGGGCCAGCTCCCCGGCCGCGCTCGCCTGCCGCACCAGCTCCCACAGCCCGTGTACCCCCCGCCACTGGTCCGGGTGGGCCTGGCGATAGGCCGCGAAGCCCGCGCGCTCGAACTCCACCATCCGGAACATCAGGGTCATCGGCTGCACGAGGTCGTCCCCGTCCCGGCCGATCTCGTAGGGCGCGCCGGCCAGCGCGGCCACGTCGCCGTCGCCCGTCGCGTCCACCACCGCGCGGGCCATGATCACCACCGGGCCCGACTTGGTATCGAAGACGACGCCGTCGGGTCTCGGCGGCCCGACGATGCCGGTGGCGAGGGCGTGGAGCAGCACGCGCACGCCCCCTTCATCGAGGAGATCGAGAGCCACCAGCTTGAACACCTCGGGATCGAAAGGGACCACGAATCCGGTCTGCAGCGACGGCCGCACCGAGCCGCCCGCCGCTTCCAGGCGCTCGAGGAGCCGCCGCAGCACGCCCTGCACCACCGGATCGCCCGGCCCGTGGTCGTGCGGCATCAGCTCGGCGGCGCCGCCGGCGGGCGCGGGCCCGCGTTGCGTGTGGAACGACATGAGGGGCATCACGAGGGCCGCGGTGGCGTTGCCACCCAGGAAAGCGTGGCGCTCGACCAGGATCACGTCGGAGCCCGCGTCGGCCGCGCCCAGCGCGGCCCCGAGCCCCGCCGGGCCGCCACCCACCACGAGCACATCGCACTCCGCGGCGACGGTGGCAGTGCGCGGGGGTAGCGTGATGGTCCGGGGCTCGCGGGGGCGGCGCAGCGGGGGCACGGTCTCAGGCGCCCGATCCGCGGCCGGCCTCCGCCTCCCGCCGTTGCCGCTGGCCCTCGAGGAGCTGCATGGCGATCTCGTTGGTCCGCCGCGCCCGCGCCCGGATCTCCGGCACCGTCTTCTCGAGCCGCGCCTGCAGGTTGCGGCGCAGGTCCCACCAGCGGTCGATGTAGGCGATGAGCTGGCCCGCGTTGACGTGCTTCAGCGGTGGCATCGCGATCTCCAGGTCCTCCAAGAACCCGGCAACCTTGCCCGAGTAGGGCAGCGCCACGAACGGGACACGGTTCAAGGCCGCGAAGATTAGGAAGTGCAGGCGCATGCCCACCGCGAAATCGAAGTGGCTCATGAGCGAGAGGAGCTGCCCCGAGGTGTACTCGCCCTTCAGGACGGTAGCCCGGTGCGCGTAGGCCATCTTCGACACTACCGCGTGCGCGTGCTGGGTATCCTTCTGGCGCGGCTCCATGGGAACGAACACGAGGTCGGCCTCGAGCCGGTCCACCATGTAGTCGGCCGCGTTGGCGAGCAGGGCGTGGTAGTGGGTCTCGTCGATGTCGGGCGCGGCCGATCCAGGCTCCCGCACCGACAGACCGATCAGCCGCCGGTTCTCGTTGAGGCCCTCCCGCTGCAGCGCGTCCGGCGGGAGGGGCTCGGGTTCGAGGAGGAAGGCGGGATCGGCGGTGACCTCGATCTCGCGCACCCCGACCTCCTCGAGGAGCTGGCGGGCGCGCCGCTCACGCACCGTCACCGCGGCCGCGCGGGCCAAGGTATCGCGCACCAGGGTGCGCGCGCCCGTATCGTGGAGAGGGCCCGCGCTCACCGCGTACACGAGCACCGGCACGTGATGCTCCTGGGCCAGCGCGACTTCCCGGAGATAGACCGAGGCCGCTTCGTCGTAGAGGATGCCGCCCCCGCCCAGGATGAAGAGATCGAGGTCCGTTACCTCGGGCAGCACCTCGTCGCGCGAGAGATCGCGCACCGGGATGCTCTTCTCCACCGTGTGGCGTGCCGCGGTGTCCTTGGCGTCGCGCGAGAACACGGTGATCTCGCACGGCGCGGCCGCACGGAGCTGGGCCACGATGGACTGCAAAATCGCTTCGTCGCCCAAGTTCAGCCCACCGTACGAGCCGGAAATACCGACCTTGAAGACGTGCTCCGCCGGTTGGTTGACCATGCCTACTGAATTCAACGTCTGTGCCAGAGCCGCGATGAGGCAAAGCTGCGGAAAGTATCGTCCGGTCCCGGGTCCGGCTCCCGCACTTTGCCCACGTCGGTCAGAACTTCCCGGTCGAGGTCGGAAGGATCTTCCGGGCGGCGCGCGGCGGCCCGCCAAACTCCAGCCTCCGCGACACGGGCACACGCCTTGCTTGCTCGGTGTCTGGTATGAAGCGCCAGCCCCTACGCGTCTACGATCTCGAGTTCCGCGCCTCCAACATCCGCAACGTGCGCTCGGAGACGGGCGTGTACCCCTCCCCGATGAGCCTGCAGGCGCGGGTGTTCGACGCGGGCGGGCTGGCCGTCATCGGGTGGGCCGACTTCCTGGCCGAGTCGCACGCGGCCTTTTTCGCCGATATCAAGCTCGACACGCTCGAGCTCGAGTACTTCAAGCCGATCACCAACCGCTACAATGTGGTCGTCGATCGGGGGACGCTCTCGGCGGCCGGCGCGGTCGAGATCGCGCCGCAGTTCAAGTCGGTCCAGCTATGGACGGCGACCGTGAACGGAGCCCACGTCGACTACGTCCATACCCCCGCGATGAAGGGCGTGGGGCAGCGGGCTGCGCAAGAGACGATGAAGGCGGCGGACCGAGCGCAGGACCCGGGCTTGATGTTCCGGGTCGACCGGCTCGAGATCGTCAAGAGCGATTTCGGCATCGTCAGCAAGACGACGAATCCACGCTATCGCGTGTTCGTGGGCGATGCCGCGATGACGCTCACGAACCTGAGCAGCCTGCCCAGCGGCGAGACCGCGGTGGCCAAGGTCCGCGGTAGATTCATGAACTCCGGCCCGGCCCGCGCGGATTTCAAGCTGCACCCGACGCGGCCGGGTCCCGACTTTCGATCTGGCCGTGCAGATCGAGGAGGCCGATCTGAAGGCCATGAACGATCTCCTGCGCGCCTACGGCAAGTTCGACGTGGTGGGCGGACGGTTCTCCCTGTTCACGGAGGTTTCGGTCAAGAACCGGCAGATCGCGGGCTACGTCAAGAAGCTCTTCCAGGACATGGAGGTCTATGACGCGCAGCAGGACCGGGACAAGAACGTCCTGCGCAAGGCGTACGAGGCGGCGGTCGGCGGCATCTCGAAAATCCTGGAGAACCGACGGCGTGACGAGGTGGCCACCCGCGTCGACATCTCGGGCCGGCTCGACGATCCCAATGCCAGCACCATCGACAGCGTCGTCGGTCTGATGCAAAACGCGTTCTTCAAGGCCATCCTGCCCGGCTTCGAGGCCCAGCTCCGGCGCTCGAGACGCTGACGCGCGTTTTCTGCTACCCTCTGGGGCATGGCCGCGTTCAAGGTCACGTGCCCCTGCTGCGACGGGCGCCTCACCATCGACCCCGCGCTCGAGGCCGTCATCGCCCACGAGGCGCCGCCCCGGCCCAAGTCCGGGATCGGGCTCGACGACGCGCTCAGCTCGCTCAAGGGCGCCGCGGCCCGTCGCGCCGAGCGATTCAAGGAAGAGCTGAAGGCCCAGGAGAAGAAGCCGCAGGTCCTGGACAAGATGTTCAAGGAGGGGGTGAAGAAGGCCAAGGACATGCCGGGCCGCCCCCTCAATCCGCTGGACCTCGACTAGCGGCCGTGGCGGGAGGAGACCTCACCACCGCTCTCCTCCGGCGGGTCAGTCGATCCTTCTACCTCTCGCTCGCCGTCCTGCCCAGGGCGGTCCGTCCCACCATCGGCCTGGCCTACCTGTTCGCGCGCGCCTCCGACACCATCGCCGACACGCGGCTGATCGATCGCGCCTCGCGGATCGCCCACCTCGAGACCCTGCGCGCGGCGCTCGAAGGGGGCGACGCGGGCCAGCTCGCCACCGTGGTCGACGCCCTCGCCGCCCCTCAGTCGCTTCGATCCGAGCGCGCGCTCCTCGAGCGCCTGCCCGAGTGCCTGGCCGCCTACCGGGCGCTGCCGGCGGCGGATCGGGCGCGGGTCCGCGCCGTGCTCACCACCATCATCGAGGGGCAGGTCCAGGACCTGCGCGTCTTCCCGGGGGAAGACGAGGGCAAGCTGGCCGCGCTCGAGACGCCCGCGGATCTCGATGGCTACACCTACCTGGTGGCGGGCTGCGTCGGCGAGTTCTGGACCGAAGTGCACGTGGCCCATCGCCCGCGCCTCCGGCACTGGGATCTGCCCCGCATGCGCGCCCTCGGCGTCCGCCTCGGCAAGGGGCTGCAGCTCACGAACGTGCTGCGTGATCTACCGCGCGACCTGCGCCAGGGACGCTGCTACCTCCCCCGGCAGGACCTGGCGCGCCTCGGGCTCGAGCCGCGCGACCTGCTCGACCCGACCCGCGCTCCCGCGGCCCGGCCGGTGTTGCGGGAATGGCTCGACACCGCGCTCGATCACTACGAAGCGGGGTGGCAGTACACCTTCGCGATTCCCAGGCGCGAGGCGCGGATGCGCCTGGCCTGCGCGTGGCCGCTGCTCATCGGGCTGCGGACGCTCGATCTGCTGGCCGCCTCGCCCAACTGGCTCGACCCCGCCGTCACCCTGAAAGTGCCGCGGGTGCGCGTATACGGGCTGATGGCGCATTCGCTCGGCACCGTATGGTCCACGCGCGCGCTCGGCCGCCAGGCGCGGCGCCTGCGTGAGCGCATCCGGCCGTGAGCGCTCATCTCCCGATCATTCAGGCTGACATCTTCACCGACCGGCCCTTCGCCGGCAATCCGGCCGGGGCCGTGCTGGATGCCGACGGCCTCGACGAGGCCGCCATGCAGCGGATCGCCTCCGAGATGCTGGTGCCCGGCACCGCCTTCGTCTCGGCTACGACACGAACGGGCGCCGACTGGCGGCTCAGGATGTTCACGCCCAAGCGAGAGGTCGGCTATTCCGGGCACACCGCGCTCTGCGGGACGCACGCGCTCCTCGAGGCGGGCCGCCTGCCCGGAGGCCTGGTGACCTTCGACACGCCAGCCGGGCCGCTCCGGGTGGAGGTGGAGCGGGACGCGAGCGGCGCCTTGTTGTGGCTCGATCCCCCGGTCCCGACCCTGAAGCTCTTCGACGGCGACGCGGTGGAGGTCCTCGGCGTGCTCGGGCTGGCGCGGGCCGGCCTCGGCGGCTGGGCGCGACCGACCGTGACGCCGGAGGGCGATCTCCTCCTGCCCGTACGCGATCTCGCCACCCTGGGGGCCCTTCAGCCGGAGATGAGTCGGCTCGCCGCGCTCCGCACTGTGCAGCAGGCCCGCGGCGTGTGCGTCGTCTCCCGCGAGACGGTGGACGCGGGCTCGGGCAGCCACAGCCGCTTCTTCGCCCCGCACTACGGGATCCCCGAGGACATCGTCACCGGCTCCGTGCACTCGTCGATCGCGGTCTGGCTCCTCGAGGCCGGGGCGGTGAGCCGGGACGACGGCCGGGCCGCCTTCACCGCCGAGCAGGGCGATGGGCTCGGCCGACCGGGCCGGCTCCAGGTGGAGCTTACGGTGGCCGGCGGCCGCGCCACTCGGGTGCGCGTCGGCGGGCGCGCGGTCACCGTGCTGAGCGGGAGCCTGCGGCACCCCTGACGCCGAGCAGCAGGGCGCTCAGTCCCTGACCGGCAGCGCGTAGAGCTCGGGCGGGTTGACGCGGGCCCGCCCGAGCTGCGCCCCGAAGTGCAGGTGCGGGCCGGTCGAGCGGCCGGTGGTGCCGACGGTGCCCACGGTCTGGCCCCGCTCCACGATCTCGCCCTCGGTCACCGCCACGCCGTCGAGGTGGAAGTAGAGCGTATAGAGGCCCAGGCCATGGTCCAGAGCCACGAGCCGTCCGGCGAAGAAGAACTCGCCGAGCAGAGCCACCCGGCCCCGATTCGACGCCACCACGGGCGTGCCGGGGTCGGCGGAGTAGTCGATGCCGGAATGCGGCATGCGCGGCTGGCCGTTGATGATGCGCCGGAAGCCGAAGCCTTCGCCTGGCTTGCGACTGGCCACCGGCTGGGTGAAGCGGCCCCGCCAGAGGCGCTCGGGGGTGACCGTGTCGTAGAGCGCTCGGAGCCGGGCCGCCTCGTTGGCGGCGCGCTGCTCCGACTGCGGATCCAGGTTCACCATCGCGTCGGGCAGCGTCAGCCGCTGCACGCGGAATCCACCGGGCTTGACGGTGAGGGCGCCGGCGGCCTTGCGTGGCGTCCCGGTGCCATCCACCAGCCCGACCCGCCACGGAACCTTGCCGGGCTTCGTTTCGAGGTCCACTCCAGCCAGCGCCGCGTACTCGGCGCCGTAGGGAAAAAATGACAGATGGTGGCCGCCCAGGCTGCCTTCCACATCACGCGCGCCCTTGGTCCCGCCCACGAAGAGCATGACCGCATCGCCCTGTCGGGGGGTGAGCGGCACCACGCGGACCTGAAGGGCTGCCGACGGAACGGGCCAGGCGAGGAAGGCGAGCGCGGCAAGGGCGACCACGCGGGGCATCGAGAAGAGTTTACCCTCCTACCCCTGGTAATCCCTCACCCTGCCCTCTCCCCTCCGGGAGAGGGTTCCTAGGAGCCTTCGGGACGCTGCTGGCGGAGGAACTGCTCGATCTCCGCGACCAGATCGGCGGAGGGCGGTAGCTCGTCCTTGATCTCGGCGGCCTCGGCCGGCGTAGGCGGCTCGTCGTCCTCGTCGACGCCCTTGCGCTCCAGCTTTCGCACGTAGTCGGCGATCTTGGCGTTCTGGGCGACGATCGAGCTCAGGTTCTGGTCGAACTGCTCGGCCGCTTCCCGCAGGTCGGTCAGGTCCGCCTCGGTGTTCAGGAGGCTGAGCACGCGGGCCACCAGGGCCAGGGCGGCCCGGGGATTCTCGATCCCGGAGACGTAGTGCGGGACGTTCGCCCACAGGCTGGCCGTCGGAACGCTTCCCTCACGGCAGAGCGTGTTGAGGACCCCGACGATGCCGGTGGGGCCCTCGTAGCGCGTCGGCCGGAGGCCCAGGCGGGCCGACAGCTCCGGATCGTAGGAGCTGCCCACGAGCCGGACCGGCTTGGTGTGCGCCACCTCGGCGAGGAGGGCTCCCAGCGTGAGGACGAGCGAGGCCCGGCTGCGCCGCGCCAGCTCCAGCACCGCGGCGCAGTAGGTGCGCCACTTCAGATGCGGCTCGATCGCGATGCCGACGACGATATCGCGCTCCAGCTGCGACGGCCGCGCGACCGAGAACTCGGTGGCCGGCCACACGATCTCGCGCTCCTGGCGGGAGCCGGGCTTGAAGCGCACGTAGGGCCGGGACAGGCCGAAATGGTAGAACTCCTCGGGCTCGATGCTGGCGAAGGGGCGGGACGACCAGAGCTGGCTCAGGTAGCGGGCGGCGCTGGTCGCCGACTCCGCCGCGTCGTTCCAGCCGGAGAACGCCAGGATGATGACGGGCCGGCGCAACTCCCCCGGCTCCTCGTGGAGCGTCAGATACTCGCTCATCGCGGGCGTTCCCTCCTGGACGGAGCATGCCTGAGCGCTCCTGGCGAGGCAAATGAAAGTTGACGGCCCAGTGACCCCTCCGTATGATTACGGGTCGTAGACGGTCGGAGCGGTTCGGAGCGCCCCTTCAAGGAGGCAATTGCCCATGCGTGCATGGCTTTCACTGGCGTCGTTCATCGGAGGCGTGTTGTTGTTGACCGCGGCGTGCGCCACCTCGGAGCAGTGGGGGGAGTGGAGGAACCACACGACCCATTTCGCCTCGGGCACGCACGGCATGTTCTCGATGCGCAACAACATGCAGGGCTCGAATCCCCGCGTGTCGCGGCTGGATGTCGACTCGGCTCGCCAGGAGAACTGGTGGGGCAAGGCCATCACGGTGAGCCCGGAGCAGATCTTCCAGAACTAACCACCTCGCATGCCCCGGCATCGCCTGAAAGTCCAGGGCGGCCTGCTGCTCGTGGCCGCCCTGGTCTTGTTCGCGGGTGTGGCGCTCGCTGCGCCCGAAGATGCCCTGATGCCCGTCGAGAAGCACACGACGCTCAAGGGCAAGAGCCTGGCGACTGCCCACCGGAACCGGCTGCTCCAGTTCTCTACACAGATCTACAACTGCCTGCCCTGGGTAGCGCTCTATCCGGGTGAGCTCGGATTTCCCCAGGAGCGCGGCAACCAGAACGACGATCGCTATCTCTCGACGTGGATCTGGGTGGACCAGCGCGAGGACGCGGTGTTCGCGTCGCTCTCGCGGGACCGACGCGTCTCCGCGATGTTCTCGCGCTACGGCGTGGACATGCTCCGACGGATGGCCGAGCTATCCGACGTGCTCGAGGACCCGAACGTGAGCGGCCTCTCGGTCGTGCTGTCCTGGCTGAAGCCGGGCACGGCTCGTCCGGGGCGCAAGGCGGTCAACGAGACGCTCGCCCTGTTCGTGGACAAGGCGACCGTGGCCGACTTCCTGGCCGGGCGGGTGGCCTCCGACGAGTTCACGAACCGCTCGAGGTTCAAGCTCTTCGACGGGACGGATCTGGTCGGCCGCGTGCCCCTGGAGGTGTGGGAGGACTCCTTCAACTCCACCCACAAGGCGACCAACTACGAACCGCCCAAGGGAGCCGTGTGCCAGTAACCGGCTGACCCCGCTGTCTCGCCCGCCTCGCCGGCCGCCCGGGTCGCTTGTTTGACACCCCCCGGGGGTTCCGATAGCATCGAACCTGAGTGACGCGATGAAACTGCCCAATCGCCAGAAGACCCAGTTCTCGCTGGTCTATCTCTTCATCGCGCTGATGGTGGTGCTCGCGGTGCAGAGCTGGCTGCGCGCGCCCCGCAACGTGGACATCCCCATGAGCCAGTTCCTCACCCTCGTGCGCGAGGGCAAGGTCCTCCGGGTCTCCCTCGGCGAGCGCGAGATCCAGGGCATGCTCAAGCCGGACGCGCTGCCCGCGCCGCCGCCGAGCCCGGGGGACAAGCTCCGCCAGCTCCTGGGCGCCGACCAGGGGCCGACTGTCTTCACCACCGCCCGCATCCCCGCCACCGACGACTACGAGATCGTCCGGGCGCTGGAGGCGGCGAAGGTGGAGTTCTCGGGACGCATCGAGTCCACCTTCTGGCGCGACCTGATCTCCTGGCTCGTGCCGCTCGTCCTCATGGCCGGCCTCTGGCTGTTCCTGATGCGGCGCATGGGCGGCGGCCCCACCCAGGCCCTGTCCTTCGGCCGATCCAAGGCCAAGATCTACGACCGCAAGGAGCTCAAGACCACCTTCGCGGACGTGGCCGGGGTCGAGGAGGCCAAGGCCGAGCTGATGGAGGTGGTGGATTTCCTCAAGAATCCCAAGAAGTACCAGCGTCTGGGCGGCCGCATTCCCAAGGGCGTGCTGCTGGTCGGCCCGCCGGGCACTGGCAAGACCCTGCTGGCCCGGGCGGTGGCGGGCGAGGCCGACGTGCCCTTCTTCTTCCTCTCGGGCTCGGAGTTCGTCGAGATGTTCGTGGGCGTGGGCGCCTCCCGCGTCCGCGACCTGTTCGAGCAGGCCAAGGAGAAGGCCCCCTGCATCGTCTTCATCGACGAGCTCGACGCGATCGGGAAGAGCCGGGCCGGCAACACCGGCTTCCTGTCGGGCCACGACGAGCGGGAGCAGACCCTGAACCAGCTCCTGGCCGAGATGGACGGCTTCGACTCCTCCAAGGGCGTGATCATCATGGCGGCCACGAACCGGCCCGAGGTGCTGGACGCGGCCTTGCTGCGCGCCGGCCGCTTCGACCGCCAGGTGGTGGTGGACAAGCCCGACGTCAAGGGCCGCGAGGCCATCCTGCACGTGCACGCCCGCAACGTGAAGCTGGCCCCGAGCGTGGACCTGCGCGTGCTGGCCGCGCGCACGCCGGGCATGGCGGGGGCCGATCTGGCCAACATCATCAACGAAGCCGCGCTCCTGGCCGCCCGCAAGGGCAAGGACGCCGTCGACATGGCCGATCTCGAGGAGGCGGTGGACCGGGTGGTGGGCGGCCTCGAGCGGAAGAGCCGGGTGCTCTCCGAGAAAGAGCGCGACATCGTCGCGCATCACGAAATTGGACACGCATTAGTCGCCTCGTCCCTGCCCCAGGCCGATCCCGTGCACAAGGTGACCATCATCCCGCGTGGTGTGGCGGCCCTGGGCGCGACCTACCAGCTCCCGCTGGAGGACCGCTACCTCCTCACGCGCAGCGAGCTGGAGGACCGCATCGCGGTCCTGCTGGGCGGGCGCGTGGCCGAGGAGATCATCTACGGCGAGGTCTCGACCGGGGCGCACAACGACCTGGAGCGCGCCACCGAGATCGCCCGCCTGATGGTCACGCAGTACGGCATGTCGGAGCAGCTCGGCCCCATGACCTTCGGCGGCGGCCAGCAGGCGCTGTTCCTGCGGGGCGCCGGCCTGTCGCAGGAGCGTGAATACAGTGAAGAGAGCGCGCGTCGCATCGACGGCGAGACGCGCGCGATCATCGATCGACTCTACGATCGCGTGCGCGATCTCCTCACCACCCGGAAGCGGGTGCTGGTGGAGGCCGCCGCCGAGCTCAAACAGAAGGAAACGCTTGAGGGTGACCGGCTCAGGGAGCTCCTGGCCGGAGAGCCCGTGGGGGCACCGTGATGATTTCGGTCAAGCGCAGCACGCTGGCATTCCTGGTTCTCGTCACACTCGTCGCGGGCGCGGCGCTCGGCACGTGGGGCGCCGGCGCCGTGGATCAGATCAAGCCGGGCCCGCCGGGCGCGCAGTCGCCCAGCAGCCTGCCCAGCGGTACGCAGCCGCGCGTCGTGCCGGCGGCTCTGCCGATTCCGTCGGGCAGCTTCGCCCAGGTGGCCGAGAGCGTGGCCCCGGCGGTGGTCAACATCAACACGGTGACCCGGGTGAGCGGGCGCACGCCGGTGGAGGAGTTCTTCGGCGAAGAGTTCTTCAAGCGCTTCTTCGGGGAGGCCCCCGAGCGTCAGCAGGTGCAGCGGAGCCTGGGCTCCGGCGTGATCGTGGACCCCTCCGGCATCGTCCTCACCAATGCGCACGTGGTCGAGCGCGCCACCGAGATCGAGGTGTCCACCGCGGACGGCAAGAAGCACAAGGCCAAGCTGATGGGCGTGGACAAGAAGACGGACCTGGCCGTGCTGAAGCTGCAGGCGGGCGGGACCTACCCGGCGGCCAACCTGGGCGACTCCGACCGCGTGAAGGTGGGCGACTGGGTGCTCGCCATCGGCTCGCCGTTCGGGCTGCAGAAGACGGTGACGGCGGGCATTATCAGCGCCAAGGGGCGCTCCATCGGTCAGGGCCCCTTCGACGACTTCCTGCAGACCGACGCCGCCATCAACCCCGGCAACTCGGGGGGGCCGCTCGTGAACATGTCGGGTGAGGTGATCGGCATCAACAGCGCGATCCTCTCTCGCACTGGCGGCAACGTGGGCATCGGCTTCTCGATCCCGGTCAACATGGCCAAGCGGATCTACACCGAGCTGGCCGCCAAGGGCAAGGTCACGCGCGGGTGGCTGGGCGTGTCCATCCAGCCGCTCACTCCCGACCTCGCCAAGGGCTTCGGGCTCAAGGAGCCGAACGGGGTGCTGATCTCCGACGTGGTGCAGGACAGCCCGGCCGCGGTCGCGGGTATCACCTCGGGCGACATCATCATCGAGTTCGACAAGAAGAAGGTGGACTCGCCCCAGGAGCTCCAGAAGGTGGTGGCGTCGACTCAGCCCGGGCGAGCGGTGCCCCTCAAGGTCTGGCGCGACAAGGGCGAGAAGACGCTCGAGATCAAGATCGGCGAGACGCCCGACGACAGCGTCGCGCTCAAGTCTACCAACAAGGGCAAGAGCCTGCTGGGCCTCGACGTGCGGCCCATCACCCCCGAGCTGGCCCGCCAGCTCAACCTGCGCAACCCCGATGGCGTCATCGTCTTCTCGGTGGACGAGAACAGCGCCGCCTCCGAGGCGGGGCTGCAGCGCGGCGACGTCATCCGCGAGGTCAACCGCCAGCGGATCCGGACCCTGCCCGACTTCGAGAAGGTGACCAAGGAGGTGAAGGAGGGCGACCGCGTCACCGTGCTGCTGCAGCGCGGCCCGCAGTCGCTCTACGTCGCCTACACCGTCGGTCGCGGATAATAGTCGGAGGGGCCTCGACGGCCCCCTCCGAAGCCTCCCCCCTCGAACGGATTGCGCCGGCAGAGCCGGCGCTCGAGCGCGGCTGATCCACCGCGCTACTCCACCTCACGGGGGTAACGGTCGCTCAGCCCTCGAAGATGGCTTCGGGGATCAAGGCGGAGACGACGTAGTTCGGCACGTCCACCACGTTGCTGATGCGCAGGTCCACGGCGACGCTCGAGATCACGTAGGCCTGCTCGGGCGTCCATCCTCGCTCCTGCAGCAGGTCGATCATGTTCAGCAGCGCGCTGCGGCAGGCCAGGGTGAGGTTCTCGCCCTCGTTCACGCCGTCCTCGCGAATGGGCATGCCGGCGGCGGCCAGGAAGCGCTTGGGCGCCGCCCACTCCGGCGGGGCGAAGTAGTCCGGATGCCGGAAGCGCGGGCCGCGACCGAGCGTCCGGCCCGCCCCCTTGATCACCTTGAACTTCACGACCGCGGTGGCCCCCATCTCGACCGCGGTGACGCACACCTCGCCGTCGCCCTGGGCGAAGTGGCCGTCCCCGACCGAGAACAGGGCACCCTCCACCGCGACCGGGAGCTGGAGCGTCGAGCCCTTGGTGATCTGCTTGACGTCCATGTTGCCGCCGTTCTCGCGCGGCGGAATGGTCCGGAGCCCCTCGGTGGCCGCGGGCCCCTTGCCGGGCACCGCGCCCACCGCGTCGGGCGTCATGACGAGGCCGCCCCGGCTCAGCAGGGCCTGCTCGCGCTTGGCCCACAGGGCGACCTGCTCGCGCGAGGGCGCAACGCCGATGACGCCCATGAAAGGGGCGCCGCGGATGCGCACGCCCGGCAGCTCCTTCGACGTGGCCCAGCCCTCCGCGATGCGCCAGTGCACGAGATACGGCACGGTGTAGAGATCCCGCAGGAAGCCGAGTCCCGGCACGATGCCGGTGAACGCGTGGGGCTGGGGCAGGATGTCCACGAACTCGATCTCGAGGAGGTCCCCGGGCTTGGCCCCCTTCACCAGCACCGGGCCCGTGATCGGATGGATGGCGCCCGGGTCCATCGTGGCCATGCTCGCGGCGGTGGTCGACGGCCCGAGCTGACCATCGACGCCGTCCCGCGTCTCCAGCACCACCTCCTCGTCTTCGCTCGCTTCCAGAATGGGCGGAATGTCCGGGTGCCACCGGTTGTGCCCGGTCTTGGGCTGGTCGATCAGCCGCTTGCTCCGGTCGATCTCGACGCTCTTCATGGGCTCACCTCGCCCCCCTCACGGACTACGCGGTGACCTTCATCCAGTCGTGCGACTGCTCGAAGGCGTGCGCGGCCCGGTAGATGGTTGACTCGTCGAAGGCCTTCCCGACCAGCATCATGCCTACCGGGAGCCCGTCGCTCAGACCACACGGCACCGTCATCGCGGGGTGGCCGGTCACGTCGAACGGGGCCGTGTTCGGCAGCATCTCGAAGGCGCGCTGGATGAACTCCATGCGCGGAGCCCCCGGCTCCGGGATCCTGGTCGCTCGCAGGGGCAGGGTCGGCATCAGGAGCAAGTCATGACGGCCGAGCACGTCGTCGTAGGCGGCGCCGAGCTTGCGGGCCAGGTTCTGGCACTTGGCGTAGTAGTGCCCCCGATACTTGTTGAGCGCGTACTGGCCGAACAGGATGGTCGTCTTCAGCGTGTCGGACAGCTCGTCGGCCCGGGCCCGCCAGCTCGCGTGGGCGTCGATCAGGCTCGTCACGTAGAGACCCTTCCAGTTGAAGCCGTAGCCGTTGCCGTTCATCATCTGCCAGGTCGCGCCCTCGACCGCGATCGGCGTCCAGATGGCCGGGCCGAGCAGGTGCATGGGGATCGAGACGTCCTCCACGACGGCCCCCAGCTCCTTGAACCGATCGGCGCCCCGGCGGACGAGCTTGTCCACGACCTTCTCCGATCCCGGATGGCCGAAGCCTTCCTTCACCACGCCGATGCGCATCCCGGAGACGTTCCCGGTGAGCGCTCGCGTGTAGGCATCCACCTTGACGTCGATCTGGCGCGGATCGAGCCCGTCGGGCCCCGCCAACACTTCCAGCAGCAGCGCAGAGTCGGCCACGGTGGCGGTCATGGGGCCGGTGTGGTCGAGGGTGAGCTCGATGGGCATGACCCCGGTGTACGGGACGAGCCCGTGGGTGGGCTTCATCCCGTAGATGCCGCAGTAGGCAGAGGGAATCCGAATCGAGCCGCCCTGATCGCCGCCTATGGCCATCGGCACCTCGCCGGCGGCGACCACCGCCGCGCTACCCGACGAGGATCCGCCCGCGGAGTAGCCGGGCTTCCGCGGGTTCTGCACGGGGCCGGCCGCGCTCGTGTGGCTGCCGCCGGAGAAGCAGAAGTACTCGCAATGCACCTTGCCCGCGATGGTGCCGCCCGCGTCCAGGATGCGAGTGACGATGGTGGCGTCCACGTCCGGCACGTAGCCTTCGAGCGTGGAGGCGCCGTTCATCATCGGCACCCCGGCGAGGCACACGTTGTCCTTCAGGGCCACCCGCTTGCCCGCCAGCTTGCCGTCGGGCGCGCCCTTGATCTCCGACTTGTAGTACCAGGCGTTGTACTTGTTCTCCTCACCCTCCGGTCGGTAGCCGCGCGTGCGCGGGTATTTCACCGCCGGGAGATGGTCGGGCATGGCCTCGAGGACGTTGTAGGCGGCGACACTGCCCGCCATTGTCTCCAGGAAGAACCTCACGTCGTCGTCGGACAGGCTCATGCCGAGCTGCTTGCCGACCGCGGCGAGCTCGGCGGGAGTGGGAAGCTTCACGCTGGCCATGGGGTCCCTCCTTCTGCTGCGATGGGGCCGGTTGGATCAGACGTCACGGAAGGCGCGCCAGCGCTCCTCGGCCCGCGCGAAGCCGGGCCCGCGATCGATGAGGGGGAGGTTGCGGGCGCGGCGGGCGCGCTCCTCCTGGCTGGCCGTCTTGTCCACCTCGAGCGTCGCCGGATCCAGCACCACGCCGTAGTCGTCCAGGGCGCCGCGCGCGGTGATGAAGCCGCGCGCCACGTCCTGGCGCACCCGCTCCGGCTCGCGGGCGAGCGGGTCGCCCCAGCCGCCGCCCCCGCAGGTCTCCAGGCGAAGCAGGTCGCCGCGCTCGAGCGCGATGCCGTCGCCCAGGGGGGGCAGCACGCGCTCCCCCGGCGTGCCCGGGTTCAGGATGATGCGCCCGGTCCGGCCCGCCCCGCCGCCGGCCACCCCGTAGGGCGCCACCACCGTGTTCTCCATGCGGGTGGCCAGCTCCGCGCGCTCGGCCAGTACGCGCACGTCGCGCACCACGCCGGTGCCGCCGCGGTGCAGCCCGGGGCCGCCCGAGTCTGGCCGGACCGCGTAGCGCTCTACCCGCAGCGGGAAATCGCGCTCCACGTACTCGACCGGGTAGTTCTCCTGCGCGATGTAGTAGATGACGTCCACCCCGTCGGCGAAGGGCCGCGCCCCCAGGCCCACCCCGAGGCCCTCGATGCACAGGATCGGGCGCTGCCGGACCGCGTCCCAGGCGCGGAAGTAGTAGAGGACGTACACCGGCGAGCCGGCGGGCACGCGGCCGCCGTTGGCCTGAGCGAGCGTCCCGAAGATGCAGGACATGACCCGGAAGCGGGTGTTGGCGCGCATGCCGAGGGGCGCCGGGAAGCGCGGCTTGAGGATGCTGCCCTCGCGGGCGATCCACTCATCCAGGTTCTTCAGTAAGCCCTCGTTCACCTCGAGGTCGGCGTCGAGCGACTGCAGATACCGGCCGAAGGCGATGCGGAGCAGCCCCGGATTCGTGGTGAAGTTGATCGGGCCCCGCGCCTGGTCGTCCGAGCGCGAGCCGTCGAGGCGCACGTGATCGCCGGCGCGCTGCAGCGTCAAGTCGATGCGGTAGGGCCGCGCCTCCGTCCCGCCGTCGCTGTCGAGGAAATCGTGGAAGCGCCACTCTCCCGGCGGGACCAGCTGCAGAAACAGCTCGCGGGCCCGCCCCGCGGTCTGCGCGATGCACTCGTCGAAGGCGGCTAGGACGGTCTCGACCCCGTAGCGGCCGCAGAGCTCGTCGAGGCGCGTCTCGGCCAGGCGGCAGGAGGCCATCATCGCGCGGGTGTCGCCCTCCACCAGATCGGGTAGCCGCGAGTTGCGCAGGAAGATGCGGTAGGCCTCCTCGTTGAGCTGGCCCTCCCGGACGATTCGCACCGGCGGCACGAGGACTCCCTCGTGGTAGATCTCGGTGGCGTGCGGGGAGATGGACCCCGCCCGCAGCCCACCGATGTCCTGGTAGTGACCGAACGTGGTGGTGAAGGCCACCAGGCGGCCTTCGTGGAAGACCGGCACGGTGAACACCATGTCCTGGTGGTGCTGGACGGCCCCGTCGGAGATGTACGGGTCGTTGAACCAGTAGACGTCGCCGGGCCGCATGGTCTCGAGCGGGTAGGTTGCCAGGATGGGCTGCAGCATGCCGGGCCCGCTGCCCGAGATGTGGCAGGCCACGATGCGCCCCGCGGTGTCG